>BNJV01002908.1_pt1 | contig 74767 bp, 107 predicted proteins | sample 8540591 | NCBI WGS metagenome assembly BNJV01 (sample SAMD00202457, study PRJDB9452) | human saliva metagenome | host: Homo sapiens | reverse complement strand
CGATTATCTCCACCAAATTTAAAAACCTTGAAACTTAAAGTGAGTTTCAAGGTTTTTTTCTTTATGGAAATCTACATTTCTTTTAGATAATTCAAGCCTAATCCATTCATTTGTCCCATAATCCAACTTTGTTTTTTTACGAACTAATGCACTAGGCTTATTTACTTTATAGATGATAGGGTTTGGTAAAACCGCAGCGAGTAATGCTGCTTCGGATTGAGTTAAATTCTTCGCCGATTTTTTGAAATAATAACGGCTGGCAGCTTCCACACCAAAGATACCATTACCAAATTCTGCGATGTTTAAATACACTTCTAAAATCCGTTCTTTGGACCAAAAGATTTCCATTAATGCCGTTGTGGGAACTTCCAATCCTTTGCGAAACCAACTTTGTCCATGCCAGAGAACGAGGTTTTTCGCAGTTTGTTGAGAAATTGTTGAGGCACCTCGGGTTCGGCGAGATTTTTCATTAAATTTAAAGGCCTTTTGAATTGCCTCAAAATCAAAGCCCCAATGGTGGGGGAATTTTTGATCTTCAGCGGCAATCACCGCAAGCTGCATATTCGGTGAGATTTCATCAAGGCTCACCCAATCATATTTGATTGAATAGCTAAAATCTAACTGTAATAAGTGCCCGATTTTTTGCTGTACCATATAGGCAGAGAAGGGAACAGGGATAAAGCGAAAACAAATGAAAAACGCCAGGATTGCGAGAGAGAAACGCCACGCAACCCGTTGCCAATTTTTTTTCCACCAAGATGGGGCGAAAAAGAGATGTAAAAGAGCGGTCAGAATTCGCTTAGTTTTTTGCAGCTTGCTCATCGAGTTGGCTTTTCACCCAGTTTATAAAATCCGGATCCATTGTTTTGAGCATATTAGAACCACGCGTAATGGTTGCCGCACTGGTATTGAGATTTCTGTTGAATCTCTCGTTGAGAGAGATTTTTATCCAATAACTGAGCCACGATTTGTAAACGCAAACCCACTGCATCGCGCTCATCAGGCGTGAGCAGAAGCGTTAAGAAATCTTGTGCTTTGCCCTTGTTCAAATGCGGTTTGCAAGGTCGCGAGGAAAGCATTCCATTGTTCTAAATTGCGACTAATATACATATCAACAATCCTATACTATTAAACTAGTGCGACTAGTATAGCCGATCGTATTCCTCTTTGCTAAAGGTTTGTAATTTTTCTTTGTCTTGTAGGTGTTGATAGTAAAAATCGTAAGTTAATACGTTTTGAACATAACCTCGAGTTTCAAAGAATGGAATAGAGGCAATAAATTCATCCATGGCCAATTTGCCATTGGCTCTCGCAAGCCATTTTTCTACACGGCTTGCTCCCGCATTATAGGCAGAGGCGATCAAAATGCGATTATTTGGATATTTAGCATTCAGCTCATTTAAGTGAGCTGTACCAAGTAAAATATTATTAAGCGGTTTGAATAAATCTAACTCTCCGTTATAAGGAAGTTGCTGATTTTCTGCCGTTTTTTGCGCAGTGCTCGGTAATAACTGCATTAATCCTCGAGCATTTGCGGAAGATTGTGCCATTGGATTCCAAGCACTTTCTTGGCGAGCAATGGCCATGGCAAAAGTTTTGGTGACACGATTATCCACAATAGCTTGAGGTTCCGTCGCGCTGAGGTTCACATTACTGAGGGCAATATCAAAATATTGACTGTAAGCATTTGGTAAACGTAATCCGATATAATCCCATGCTTTCGCAATAATTGAGCCATCCACGCCTAATTCAAACCAATTTTGTTCATTCGCATATTGGCTTAAAGCAATCTGTAGTTGTTCTTCTTGCGATAATTTTTCTAATAGAAAACGCCAACGTTGTTTGGCTGCGCCTAATCGATCCAATTGTCGTAATTCAGCAATTTCTGCGAGAGCTGGCTGAAATTTTTTATATTCATGTTCCCAGTAAGGATCTGAAATACTTCTCGCGATAAATACTTCTAATCCTGGTTGACCGAAATCATATCCCGCGCCACGATTTTCAGGATATAATTTTGCTGTCGCTAACATTGGGTAGAATCCGCGTTCGTTGCTTAATTCAGAGAATATTTCTTTGGATTTTGTGACATTCTCTTTTTCGAGTGCTTTCCCCATCCAATAACGCCATTCTTGTTTTTGTTTGCTTTCATTAGAAAGAGCATTTAACCAGGTGAGTAAATCTGTTTGTTGCCAAATAGCCGTACGTAAACGACGTTCAATGAGGTTATCTACATTGAGTTTAAGAATTTCCTGATCGCGCCATTGCACAAAATTAGGACTTTCATTATCAAAGAAACGGCTAATAAAGGCGATTTTCCAATCACGTAATTCAGTTTCGTTTAATTGCCAAGTCTTCGCCCATTGCTCGTAAGGGGTGAAGGTTGGCTCATTCATATTTTCCGGAATGGTTCGCAAATAACGAGAAAAACCTAGCACTACGGCAAATTTATTGGTAATTTTATTCGTATTAGCATCAATTAATGGCAATTTCTCAGCTTGTATTTTCAAATTTGCAGGATTTTTTAAGAGGTCCTGATAAAGTGCTAAATTAGTGGCTACTTGCGCATCTTCTTTCGCGTTATCAATTTTTTCTAACTCTTTAACTAGTATTTCGAGACCTTTCGCATCACTTTTGCCAAAAAGCATTTCGGCTTTTTGATAGATCTTTTCTTCAGTGCGTCCACCCTGTGAATACCAAGCTGTCCAGAGCTGAGCATCATTAGGAAGCTCTGCATTGTTGAGCCAAAGTTTGTTTCATACTCAGACAAAATAGCCGATTTATTATTATCGTTTGAAGAGTGTTGTGTCGCCTGGGTGCTATTAGTCGTTTCTACTTGATACTTTGCTGTAAGCACGGCAATTTGTGTTTCCAAATTATTTGGTGTGAGTTTGGCGAGTGCTTGAGTATCTTCAGCATTGGTTAATAATGTAAAAAAATGCTTTTGTTCTAATTTTTCCGCGTAGAAAATGAGAGGCATGTTGCTGAATAAATTGTTCAATGTCTGTTCGTAATGCATTTCACTTCTTCACGAGGCGTATCACGACTAACAGTTTTTACACGTGCATCTAAATAAGCCGCCATAGCATCAGTTTGCAATGGATAGCCTTTTAAGGAATCAATCAAACTCAGGAATAACTTCGCATTATTAGAAATATTATTACTTTTGACCGCACTTTTTAGGAGTGATTCTAATTGCAGAAAAGTCGCACGTTGTTCAATCAACTTTAATTCATGAACGTGCTGTTGTTGTGCCCATTTAGCTTGTTCTTCTGCAAGGTTAATTTGTGGTGCAGTTTCATTTTTGCTTTTATGTGCATGTTGATTCGCCAAAGCTGAACCTGAAAGTGCGGTTAAAATAAATAATGAAATTGTCGTGTGTTTAAGTGCTCGCATAGGAGATTCCATATAAAGAAATGAAGACGGATATTTAGATCCGTCTTTGAGTATAGAGTTCGTTTTATTTAGAAAACTTTTTTAAAAGGCTTCACAATCACATCACCGTAAACGCCGGCTTCTACGTAAGGATCTTGTGCTGCCCATTCTTTCGCTGCAGATAGGCTTTCGAATTGAGCAATCACAGTAGAACCTGTAAAGCCGGCTTCACCTGGATTTTCATCATCAATGGCTGGATTTGGACCTGCTGTTAATAAACGTCCTTCTACTTGTAATTGTTTTAAACGAGCAAGATGTTGCTCACGTACTGAAAGGCGTTTTTCTAAAGAGCCTGGAATATCTTGGGCAAAAATTACATAGTACATAGTTTCTCCTGTTAGCAACTTAGGTGTAATTCTTCAATTGTTTTTAAGGCTTGCTCTAATTCATGGTTACCTTCACGTGGAATGCTGCGAGATTTTCCGTCGGCATCCACTGCAACAAAGGTAAAGACGGCATCGGTGACACAATAGCGTTCACCAATGGGTTCGCTAGAGACTTTTTTCACCCATACTTCCACTTTAATTTTAATGGAAGAACGTCCCACTTTAAGACATTGTCCGTAGCAGCAAACTACATCCCCTACAGAGATAGGCTTAATGAAGTTCATACTTTCAACTGCAACGGTGACGACACGGCCGTGGGCAATTTCTTTCGCTAAAATTGCGCCGCCCATATCCATTTGTGACATAATCCAGCCACCAAAAATATCGCCGTTTGCATTGGTATCTGAAGGCATTGCTAAGGTGCGTAGTAATAATACGCCTTTAGATTGACGACCGTTTTTATCAGTAAGATTTGTAACCATTATTTATCCCCATCATTTTTTTGATCATCTTTAGGTAAGTAACGGTAAATATAAGCACCGCTGATGATTGTTGCAACAAAGGTCATACCAAGTAAACCGAAAGATTTAAAATCAACCCAAGCATCTTCAGACATATTTTGACTGATATAAATATTTACAAGCATACACAGAATGAAAAATCCTGCCCAGCCTAAATTCAATTTGTTCCACACATTATCCGGTAATTGGATTTCTTTGCCTAATAACTTTTTCACCAGTGGCGTATTGAATTGGAATTGTGCAACCAATAAAACAATGGCGAAGAGGGCATTAATAATGGTGACCTTCCATTGTAGATATTTGATTTCATTAAAATAAGCAGTGAGTAAACCAAAAAAGACGACAGCAATCGCCATGATTTTTTGTTGTTTCTCAATCACACCATATTTCAGTTTTAGCACAATCATTTGAACAATGGTTGCAATCACTAATACGATGGCAGCATCACGCACACCAAACATTTTGTAGGTGATGAAAAAGAGAACAAGCGGAATAAATTCAAGAAGTTGTTTCATATTATGCCTTCATAAATAAGCTGTAAAAACGGTAAGTAAATACCAAAATAAACATTTGAAATAATGCAGCCAAGATGCCAACGATAGCACTTAAAAATGATGAACCCAAGATTGCACCAAAGGTATTCACTACTAAAGGAAGAAGTAAATAAGTGAGCAAGGCATAAATAATTAATACGCCATTACGCTTGATACCCGCACGCCATACTTGTAAAGCGCTTTGTCCTATAGATTGATTGGAGGCAATATAGTGCACAGGCGATAAGCATAGACGAACAAAGAAAAATAAACCAAATACCATTGAAACAAAGGCTAGAGGGGAGAGGGCATTTTTGCTTAAAAATGAGCTCATAACATCAGCAAGGCCAAATAAAAGTGGCAAACTCATAAAAATATCTAAAACGACCACACCTAAAAAACGGCGCAATGTCAGCATGAGACCTTGATTAATCGGATTTTCATTTTGCTGACTAATATGATGAATAGTTGCAATGCCGAAGGTTGCAATAAAAGACATCAACAATTGTTGGAATAAAAAAGATCCAATCAGTGCAGTTGGCTCCACTTTGCTTAATGCATCAATAATGTCCTGTTGTGATGGATTAGGATTATCACCCAAACTCGGCATTGGGACACTGACTAATGCATTAATTAATTGTGAGACGACAAAAATCCCAACGAAAATCAGCACGGTTTTTCGCTGATTACGCATAAAATTGAGGCTATCTTGAAAAATCTGAGTAAAGTTAATTTGCATATTATATCCCACAATAATAAAACCCCGATTATACAGGGTTTATTGTTTTTTTCATAAAATCAGGTTGTTTAATGGTGATTTGAGTCACTCTTTTCAAGATCGCATATTGCTTTACTCATTAGCGTAACCATTCGGTGGCAACTGCTTGCCGTCTAAATAAGCTTGATTTTCAATGAGTTTTAATCGATCTTCTACAAACCATTTAATCACTAAAGGATAAATGAGATATTCCTGTTCACGGGTACGAAGTTCAATTTCCTCAACGGTATCGCCAGGAAAAATAGGCACTTTAGCTTGTAATACAATAGCGCCGCCATCGATCTCTTCATTGACAAAATGCACGGTTGTACCGTGTTCGCTGTCGCCATTCTCAAGCGCTCTTTGATAAGTATGTAACCCTGGATATTTTGGCAGAAGGGAAGGGTGAATATTTAAAATTTTCCCCGTAAAACGTTGTGTGAATGGTTTGGTTAAGATTTTCATGTAACCGGCTAACACAATGAGATCAACATTGAGATCCTCTAAATAATTACCGATAGCCTTATCCATATCGAGATTGGAGGTAAAATCTTGACGTAAAAAAACTCGGCTAGGAATGCCCGCACTTTTCAGCGCGTTCTAAGCCAAATGAATCGATTTTATTACTGATGACAGTCACAATCTTTCCTGGAATAAACCCAGTTTGACAAGCCTCAATTATTGCTTGAAGATTTGATCCTTGCCCTGAAATCAGGACGGCAATTTTTTTCATATTATTCTACATAAAAGAAGGGCGAACCTTTCATTTTGAAATTTTCGCCCTGAAATGGAAAAGAGAAATTATTTAATGATAACTTGTGGTTCGTTATCTGTCGCACTTTCGATATGACCGATTAACCAGGCATTTTCACCGGATTGTTTTAAAATCGCTAAAGCGGTTTCCACTTGCGATTGTGGTAATGCAATCACCATGCCAACGCCACAGTTGAATGTGCGGTACATTTCATAGGTTTCAATGTTGCCTTTTTCTTGTAACCATTTGAACACAGGTTGCCATTCCCAGCTACTTTCATCGATGACAGCTTTGGTTTTTTTAGGTAATACACGCGGAATATTTTCCCAGAAACCGCCACCTGTTAAGTGCGCAATAGCATGGACTTCGGTTTGTTTGATTAAGGCGAGAACAGATTTCACATAGATTTTTGTCGGCGCAAGCACTTGTTCACTTAATGGATGACCATCTAATTGCTCAGTGGCGGGGTTTACACCGGCAACATCCATCACTTTGCGAATTAAAGAATAACCATTTGAATGCGGGCCACTTGAACCTAGTGCAATTAAAGCGTCTCCTACTTTAACCTGGCTACCATCAATGATTTCTGATTTTTCGACCACTCCCACACAGAAACCTGCAAGGTCATAATCACCAGCGTGATACATACCCGGCATCTCTGCGGTTTCGCCACCAACTAATGCACAACCAGATTGTACACATCCTTCAGCGATACCTTTGACCACATCTGAAGCAACATCCACATCAAGTTTTCCTGTCGCGTAGTAGTCTAAGAAGAATAAGGGTTCGGCACCTTGTACAACTAAATCGTTAACACACATTGCAACCAAATCAATACCAATGGTATCGTGTTTTTTTAAGTCAATGGCTAAACGTAATTTGGTGCCGACACCGTCTGTACCTGATACGAGGATAGGTTCTTTATATTTGCCCGGAATAGCACATAATGCACCAAAGCCGCCCAATCCGCCGATGACTTCAGGACGAGTGGTTCGTTTCACGTGTGGTTTAATACGTTCAACTAATTCATTACCGGCATTAATATCCACGCCTGCATCTTTATAACTTAATGATGGTTTGCTCACAATGTTATCCTATATTTTTAGGTTAAATGATAAAACGGCGTGATTGTATCAGATTAAGCAAACGTTTGCGATAGTGATTTAATTAGGTTTTAACTAAAAAAAATAACCGCACTTTATTTTCAAGGATAAAGTGCGGTTATTTTTTAACGTGTTTTTAGCGATTCGCTAATTCAAAAATCATCGCTTCAGCTTGGCAGCTAAATGTAAAGCGAGCTGTTAAATTTACGCCATTTTCAGTTTCTGTGATTTCACTTTTAATTTCGCAAGGATCGCTTTCTGTTTTGCGAGCTTTCTCAATGAAACGATTAAGTGCTGCTTCAGCTTCAGCTTTATTCGCATAGGTTTGATGAATATCAACAGAACAATCTGAACCGTCAATAATCGTACCCACATCAACACAACTACAAGTGAGAGATTCTTCTGCTTTGCATGTTACTGCCATAGGATTTCCTTATTTAAAATTAAGATTGGTTATATTCTAGCATTTTTGAAACGCTCTGCCAAAGTAGCCGCATTTTTTTAATTTAAATATCATTTATTTATCACTGGTCGGAACACTTAAAAAAATTAATCTAAAAATAATTTGCACTTCATTTATTGGAGTTTTAGAATCTCGCGGCTTTTTTTCATTATTATTAATAACAAAAGGTTCCAAATGAGAAAAATTTAATAAAACGCTATTAGCAATGACCACATTGTTAGCAGCAAGCGGTGCAAATGCAGCCGCATTCCAATTAGCAGAAGTTTCTACATCAGGTCTTGGTCGTGCTTATGCGGGTGAAGCAGCAATTGCTGATAATGCTGCAGTGGTTGCAACTAACCCTGCATTAATGAGCTTATTCAAAAGTAGTCAGTTGTCTGCTGGTGGTGTTTTTGTTGATGCTGATGTTGATGTCACTGGTTCTATTGGTGGAGTACCAGCTAATCATAAAAACGTTATTCCTACTGCAATCATACCTAATATGTATGTGGTTGTGCCTGTAAATGATCGCTTCGCATTGGGCGGCGGTATGAACGTTAATTATGGTTTAAAATCTGAATATAACGATACATACGCTGCTGGTGTATATGGTGGTCGAACAGAATTAAAAGCATTAAATTTTAATTTAAGTGGTGCATATGATTTAGGCTACGGCTTTAGTTTTGGTGTTGGTGTAAATACAATTTATTCTGATGCAGAAGTTCAACGTCATTTAGGTATCGGTGGTAAAGCAATTGCTCAGCAATTAGGTGCAATGGCGACAAAATTAAGTGCAGCTGGCCAGGTTGCTCAAGCAACACAGTTATCTGCAGTAGCTAACCAGTTAGCAAATGCACCTGCAAATACATCTGTATCAAAAATTAAAGGTGATAAATGGAGTCTTGGATGGAATGCGGGTTTAACTTATAAACTCAATGAAAATCACCGTTGGGGCTTAGCGTATCACTCCGCAGTAAACGTTAAATTTAAAGGCAATTATTCAAATGAATTTCCTGTAGCATATACGCGTTATTATCCCAGTTAGCAAATACTGGCGTTGCCTTGCCAATTACTCAGGCAACCGGAGGAGAGAACATTCCTGGTAGTTTAACCTTACACTTGCCAGCTTATTGGGAGTTTTCTGGATTCCATAAATTAACGGATAAATTAGCGGTTCAATATAGCTATAAATATACTGAATGGAAACGTTTGAAAAGCTTAACTGCATATGGTGAAAGCGGAAATGTTTTATTCCACAAAGATGAAAAATTCAGTAATTCTTCACGTTATGCATTAGGTTTCTCTTATGATGCAACCGAAGCGTTAACAGTGAGAGCAGGTGTTGCTTATGATAAGAATGCAAGTATCAATCATCCATCAATTTCAATTCCAGACACAGATCGTATGTGGTATAGCTTAGGGGCAACCTATCGTTTTACTCCAAACTTATCAGCTGATTTTGGATACGCACACTTACATGGTAAGAAAAAAATAGCTTTAAAGAAGGTTTATCAGGTCAATTTAAAAGCTTAAATCAAGTGCTAACCTTTACGGTTTAAACCTAAACTACAGTTTCTAATTTGTTAAAAATTTAGCATAATACGCAGCACACCGAATGTATGTTCGGTGTGCTTTTTTCTTATATCAATCCATAAAAACGAGAGAAAAATGACCGCACTTTTTTATGCTTATATGGATTCACCAATTGGTCGATTATTAATGCTTTCTGATGGTGAACATCTTACAAATTTAGATTGTGAGTTAGAACAAACCACGCCAAATCCAAATTGGATTTTACGAGAAGATTTACCGCTTTTTGAAAAAGTGCGCAGCGCTTTAATGCGTTATTTTAATGGCGAGCTAGAAAGTTTCTCTGATATTCCATTAGCGCCTAAAGGTACTGCATTTCAACAAGCAATTTGGGCAGCATTGCGTCAAATTCCTTATGGTAAAACAGCCAGTTATGGTGGTTTAGCAGAAAGCATTAATAACCCTAAGGCTGTGCGAGCTGTTGGCGGTGCGGTAGGGAGTAACCCCATTAGCATTATTATTCCATGTCATCGTGTATTAGGGAAAAAATGTGAAATTACCGGTTTTGGTGGTGGATTGCCGGCAAAACGCTTTTTATTGAAACTAGAAAATATTCCCTACATTGACAAAGGCGTAGAATACGTGAAAGCGAAATTATTGAAGAAATACCACGCATGATCCCACAAACCGAACAAGCCTTATTAGAAAAAGCCCAATCTATTGCGGGGTTAACCTTTGGTGAACTTGCAGATGAGTTAAATATTCCCGTTCCACCAGATTTAAAACGCGATAAAGGTTGGGTCGGAATGTTGCTTGAAACTGCATTGGGGGCGACTGCCGGCAGTAAAGCAGAGCAGGACTTTTCCCATTTAGGCATCGAATTAAAAACCTTACCCATCAATGCCGAAGGTTTTCCGTTAGAAACCACGTTTGTGAGCCTTGCGCCCTTGGTTCAAAACTCAGGGGTAAATTGGGAAAATTCGCACGTTCGTCATAAATTATCAAAAGTCTTGTGGATTCCTATTGAAGGTAGTCGAGACATTCCTTTGCGTGATCGTCATATTGGTCAGCCTATCTTATGGCAACCTTCTATTGAGCAAGAACATCAATTACGCCAAGATTGGGAAGAATTGATGGATTATATTGTGCTCGGAAAGTTAGATCAGATTACGGCACGTATTGGTGAAGTCATGCAGCTGCGTCCAAAAGGTGCAAACAGTAAAGCCATTACGAAAGGCATTGGTAAAAATGGAGAAGTAATTGATACCTTGCCACTGGGATTTTATTTACGGAAAGAATTTACAGCAGGCATTTTAAACGCTTTTCTTAATTATAAAAATGGGTGAATGATTCACCCATTTTTTATTTCTCTTCACTTTGAAAAACACGGAAAAAAAACACCGCACTTTGTAACGTCTCACCATAAAAAATGAGAGGAATACGATTTCGTTGCCAAGGCGGAACGCCGAGCTCTTGCCAAATTTTTTTCATGGTTTCGGCAGGGCGATTATGTTGGCGTTTTACTTTTCCAGTATAAGCAAATCGTATTTGAATCGGCTCTTGTGTATCAGCAAGTTGAACCTGTTTGTCATTCCAATGCACTAAAATGCCTTTCGCATTGTGGGTAGCATAAATTGTTCCAAGATTATCAGGCAAAGCAATTTGTTGATTTAACGGCATATCAAGACAAGTTTGCGACAAATCAGCGAATTTCCCCGTTAAATAGAGACATTGCTGATAACGGCGAATAATATGCTCCCCAAGTTGAAATTGTGGGGAAGCATCCGCTTTAGCCTTAATCACATCATCAATAATATGCATTAATTGAACCTGTGTTGGCATGGCAATCTGATTTTTAGCCAACCACATTCGCAAAAGTGCGGTTTGTTTTTGCGATGAATAGTCTAGAAAGTTTACGAGCGAAAACTGTTTTTGATCCTCAAGAAGATGCTGTTCAAAGCAAGTCTGTAATAATTCATTAATCAGTTGTTGTTGCTCAAAACAATGTTGTGCGGCACGCTGAACCGCATGATCAAAATGCCCCCAACGTTGGCGTAATTCAGGCAAAATTTGGTTACGTAAAAAATTGCGATCGTAATGATTATCTTGATTGCTTTCGTCTTCGATCCCAAGACAGATTTTCTTGCTGAACGTAATCTTCTAATTCATTACGGCTAAAAGAAAGGAGGGGGCGTAGAATAGGCATCCCGAACAATTGACTTTCTTTTTGCATAGCACCTAAACCTTGTAATCCCGCTCCGCGTTTTAGCGCTAGGAAAAAAGTCTCAGTTTGATCATTTAAATGATGTGCAGTGACCAGATATTCGTCAGGTTGAATATGTGTCGAAATGGCCTGATAACGGGCTTCTCTTGCACCCGCTTCAATGCCATCGTGCATTTCCACTTTGACTTTTTCAATAATAAGTGGAATCGCAAATTGTTTACAGAGTTGTTGGCAATGAGCCGTCCAAGTATCCGCATTCGGGCTTAATCCATGATGGATATGGATAGCTCGCAGGCTTAAGTGCGGTCGTTTTTCGCTGAGTTTTTTAACTAAAGAAAGCAGTGCAGTAGAATCCAAACCACCGCTAAAAGCAATAAGAAGCTTATTGGCGGTGGTTGGGATTTGTGCTTGGAATAATGAAAAAAGATCCATTAGGCCACTTTAACAGCTTTGTAGTTTGTGCTTGGATTTAAGATCTCAAAACGCGCCGCAATAGGTTGGAGTTCGTAAGATTTCAAATCAAAGGTGGTTTTCATCACACCCGCCACGGCATTATTCATTTTTTCAAAGGCTTCGACATCATTGCCACAGTTTAAGTAATGCGCCAAGAAAGTACCGGCAATTAAATCGCCCACACCAACAGGTTCAAAGTTGAATTTATAAAGTGGACGGTTTAAATGCCATACACCTTCAGGTGTCGCCATAATAATTTCAAAGGTATCAGGATCATTGAGTTTGCCTGCCGTTCCTAGATGTTTGACCAATACTTTTTTCACACCTTTAGCGACTAATGCATTGGCGGCTTTCAGCACATCGTCAAACGTATTGATAGGGAAATCAGAAAGTGTACGAAGTTCGGAAAGGTTTGGTGTCATGATATCCGCGCGAGGAATGGCTTTTTCAATTAAGCGTTCACGTACGCCATCGGCGACCACGCAGACTTTTTCGGCATTTGGCATAACAGGATCGCACAAGTAAAGTGCATTAGGGTTACGTGCTTTGATTTTCTCTAAAGCATAGATAATTTGATCAACTTGTTCCGCTGAACCTAAATAGCCAGAAAGTAACGCATCACATTCTTGCAGTTTCCCAATCGCATCTAAACCGTTGGCAATTTCACCAATTTGTTCTTGTGGAATCACCATGCCTGTCCATTTACCATATTGGGTATGATTAGAAAATTGCACAGTATTGAGTGCCCATACATCCACACCTAATAACTGCATTGGAAACGTGGCTGATTTATTACCGGCAAATCCATAAACCACGTGAGATTGGATAGCTAATACGTTTTTCATTTTAAACTCATCTATTTGGGGAATTGATGCCTTTTCTAGCATCTATGCATCCTTTTCAATACAGAAAAAGAGCGGTTAATTTAACCGCTCTTTTCTACGTTCTTAACAATAACCGTAAGACATTAAACGTTCGTAACGTCTTTCTAATAAGCCATCTTTGTCGAAAGTATCTAATTCGTTTAGTTCTTCAACAAGACAGTGTTTTAAATTGCGTGCCATTTCATGATGATTACGATGTGCACCACCTAATGGCTCTTGAACGATATTATCAATTAAACCTAACTCTTTTAAACGAGCGGCGGTTAAGCCCATGACTTCTGCTGCGGTAGAGGCTTTTTCTGCACTCTTCCATAAGATAGATGCACAACCTTCTGGTGAAATAACGGAATAAGTTGAATATTGCAACATATTCACTTTGTCGCCCACACCAATGGCTAATGCACCACCGGAACCGCCTTCACCGATTACCGTACAGATAATCGGTACTTTTAAGGTAGACATTTCACGTAAGTTACGAGCAATCGCTTCAGATTGACCACGTTCTTCCGCACCGATGCCAGGGTAAGCCCCTGGCGTGTCGATAAAGGTAATAATAGGTAAGTTGAAAACGCTCAGCCATTTGCATTAAACGTAATGCTTTACGATAACCTTCAGGTGCTGGCATACCGAAGTTACGAGTTACTTTGTCTTTTACTGTACGGCCTTTTTGATGACCGATAACCATCACCGCACGACCATCTAAACGAGCGAGACCACCTACGATTGCTTTATCATCCGCAAAGGCACGATCGCCTGCAAGTTCTTGGAAATCGGTAAAAATATGTTCGATATAATCAAGAGTGTATGGGCGATTTGGGTGACGTGCCATACGAGAAACCTGCCATGCATCAAGATTTGCAAAGGTTTTTTTGGTTAATTCATCGCTTTTCTTTTGTAAGCGTTTAATTTCATCGTGTAAATCAATTTTGTCATCAGATGCTGAACGTAGCGCTTCAATTTTGGCTTCAAGTTCAGCAATAGGTAATTCAAAATCTAAATATTCTTGGCTCATTTCTTATCCTAAAATATCGTCAAAAGTTGCCCGCACTTTATCAAGATTTAAGGTGCGGTGCAAATGGTTTTCACTGGTTGGAGCGGATTATAAATATTCCTTTTTTAGTAATGATAACAAAAACAAAAATGCGGAACAAATCACGACGGAAGGTCCCGCCGCTGTATCATAAAAAGCGGAAAGGAATAACCCGCCAATGATGGAAAGCATACTGATTAAAATCGCAATAAATACCATTTGTTCAGGCGTTTTAGCAAAACGTCTTGCTGTTGCGGCGGGAATAATTAAGAGCGATGTAATAATCAGGGCCCCTACAAACTTCATACTTAAGGCAATGGTAAGTGCGGTCAAAATCATTAAGATAAATCGCATTTTTTTAATGTTAATGCCTTCTACTTGGGCTAGTTCAGGCGAAACCGTGGTGGAGAGTAAGGCTTGCCAGAAGTAAAGCAGTGTGCCTAATACAATGACGACACCCGCGCCAATGTAAGGTAAGTCGTTAAAATTAATGGCGAGCAAATCCCCAAAAAGATAACTCATTAAATCTACACGGACATTTTTAAGTAAGCCAACGGTGACCACGCCAAGAGAAAGACAACTGTGTGCGATAATGCCTAAAAGGGTATCCACTGAAAATTGCGTGTTACTTTCGAGCCACACCATTAATACGGCAAGAATAATCGTCAAAATTACAATGGCAACATAAGGGTTAATTTGTAGGAAAATCCCTAATGCTACACCGAGTAAGGCTGAGTGGGAAAGCGTATCGCCAAAATAAGCCATTTTACGCCACACCACAAAGGCACCGAGTGGTGCAGTAATTAAGGAAAGCAGTAAGCCGGTAAGTAAGGCTGGAAATAAAATCTCAAACATGATTTCCTTATTGTTGGCATTCTGATGGATTGGCACTGCAACTACAAACATCACCGTGCATATTATGGTGGTGATTATGATGGTGCGTATAAAAGCCCACATTTTGTGAGATTTGATTGCCCCAAAGACGCATAAATGTTGGATCATTTGATAAGCTTTCAGGTGTGCCGGCACAGCAAATATGTTGATTGATGCACAACACTTCTTTACTGTCCGCCATCACGATATGCAAGTCATGGGAAACCATTAATACTGCGCAATTTAAGGCTTGTTGAGTACGATGAATTAGCTGATAAAGTTCAGCTTGACCATTAATATCCACCCCTTGAGTTGGTTCATCTAACACCAGTAAATTGGGTTTATTCAAAATCGCACGAGCTAATAATACGCGTTGCATTTCCCCACCTGAGAGTTTTTGCATATTATTTTTTCTCAGATGCGTAATAGAAAGTTGCTCAAGTGCGGTCGATATTTCTTGTGTTTTAACGCCTTTTTTGAGCGCAAGAAAACGCTCAACCGTCATTGGTAAGCTTTGGTCTAAGTGAATTTTTTGTGGGACATAGCCAATTCTAACATTAGTGCTATAAATCACCTCACCAGATGTCGGCGTTTGCAATTTTAATAAAGTTTTTAAGAGGGTCGATTTTCCTCCACCATTCGGCCCGACAATGGTGATAATCGAATTCGGATAAATGCTAAGATTAATATCCCGTAATGCCGTCTTTTGTTCAAAGACCACGTTGATATTTCAGCGTAATTAATGGTATTGGTTGGGCTGGTTGAATGGCGTGAATCTGCATAATCCCCCCTTTAAAAATGGCTTACTAAAATAGCTCATTTCCTTGTTTTTCTCAAGAAATTCCGACTATGCCTAATATTTAGGCATAAGATTTGACATTTTTAGGGTAAAATGAATTTTTTTTAGAGTTTGTAGTCTGAAGAGCGAAAAGCTTTTTATTCATTTTAAAGGTATCTATTTTGCAACACGTTAAATTAGCTAGAGATCGACGGAAAAGAAAATCCCGCATAAAAGCGGCGATTTTTTTTGCCGCACTTTTGCTTATTTTAACGGGCATTTTCCTCGCCTTTAAAGATACTGCTGACTATGATCCTTCTCTGCAAAGTAATCTTGAACCAGAGATGGTGGATAACGTTCAATATCAATCCCTTACACCTGAGAAAACAGAATCTGATAAGTCTCAACCTCAAGCAGGCGAACATCCGGAAGCTAAGCAGAATGCGAATATGGAAGATGCGACTTCTTACGATGATGAACTTCAAGCCAAAGATGATGAAGTGGATGAAATCAAACCACAGTTTGACGATCTTAATGATTTACCAAAAGACGCTCAAGATGCGCTGAGTGGTATTTTAGATGTAGCCGATCAAGCATTACGTATTACCGATCAATTTAGTCATACCGTGGTGCGTGGTGACTCATTAAAAGATGTGTTAGAGCTTTCTGGTTTAGAAGATGATACGGCGAAGAATTTAATTGCCGAGTATCCTGAATTAAAAACCTTGCGTGCAGGTCAGCAGTTCTATTGGATCTTAGATAAAGAAGATCAACTGGAATATTTAAACTGGCTGGTGTCTGAAAAAGAAGAACGCATTTATGAACGCACGGAAGACGGTAAGTTTAAACGCCAAATTCTAGAGAAGAAAAGTATCTGGAAGAAAGAGGTGCTAAAAGGCACGATTAACGGATCTTTTGCATCAAGTTTGCGTGATTTAGGTTTGGATGGTCGTCAAATCAGCCAGTTAAGCTCTGCGTTACAGTGGCAGGTAAGCCTTCAAAAACTCAGTAAAGGCACCAAATTTGCGATTTTAGTATCACGTGAATATTTAGGTGATAAATTAACAGGTCAAGGTAACGTTGAAGCTATTCATATTATGGCGGATGGTAAGAGTTATTACGGTATTCAAGCGGCCAATGGTCGTTACTACGATAAGCAGGGGGAAACCCTTGGTAAAGGATTTGCGCGTTATCCATTGCAACGTCAAGCGCGTATTTCGTCACCATTTAACCCAAATCGCCGCCATCCGGTAACAGGGCGTGTTCGTCCACATAAAGGAGTCGACTTTGCTGTTTCACCGGGTACGCCAGTTATTTCGCCAGCAGAAGGTGTGGTAGAAAAAGTGGCTTATCAAGCCGGTGGTGCAGGACGTTATGTGGTGATACGTCATGGTCGTGAATATCAAACGGTGTATATGCATTTAAGTCGTGCTTTAGTACGTGCAGGGCAAACTGTGAAGAAAGGGGAGCGCATTGCATTAACCGGTAATACAGGGATCTCAACTGGTCCACACTTGCACTACGAGTTTCATATTAATGAGCGTGCGGTGAACCCGCTTACGGTGAAATTGCCGGGCACCAGCAGCGGAATGGCAACGGCAGAACGTAAGCAATTCTTAGTCCGAGCAAAAGAAGTCGAAAGAACGTTAAAATTATAGCGAATAAAGTGCGGTCAAATTTGACCGCATTTTTATTCTATTAAGAATTAACCCAAAACTGACCGCTCCCCACCTTTCTTCTTTTTCCTCAATATGCTATTCTTTTTGCATTTCGAAATTATTCTCATTTGTTATGATTAAGCGGCGTTATCTGATTTTTCTTTTAATCGTGCTTTCCTTTGTTTCACTTTTTCTCGGGGTAAGTACCGTCAATTTACAAGGATTACTGAATTTTGAAGGTAATCAGTGGCAGATTTTTTTCATCAGTCGTGTGCCGCGTTTAATCAGTATTTTGATTGCGGGTGCCTCTTTAAGTATTTGTGGCTTGGTGATGCAGCAACTCAGCCGAAACCGATTTGTTTCCCCTACCACAGCGGGCACAATGGACAGTGCAAGATTAGGGATTTTAATGGCGATGCTGTTTTTCCCAACGGCTTCAATGTTGTTAAAAACGACCATTGCGGTGATTGTGTCTTTCCTTGGCACATTGTTATTTATGACTATTCTGTCCCGTTTGAAATTCAAGGACACCATTTTTGTACCTTTAGTGGGGATTATGTTTGGCAATATCATCAGTTCGATTACCGCCTTTATTGCCTACAAAGAAGATTTATTGCAAAACTTATCGGGATGGTTACAAGGGGATTTTTCGCTTGTGATGTCTGGTCGTTATGAATTGTTGTATTTCAGTATTCCTACACTCATCGTGGCTTATTTATTTGCGCATCGTTTTTCTATTGTTGGAATGGGGAAAGATTTTGCCGTCAATCTTGGTCTAAATTACAACCAAGTACTTTATCTCGGATTGCTCATTGTGGCGGTGGTGTCTTCGATTATTATCGTGTCTGTTGGGGTGATCCCTTTCTTAGGGTTAATTATTCCGAATATCGTTACACTTTATTTAGGGGATAACTTGAAGAAAGTGTTATCTCATACCGCTTTGCTAGGTGCCGTCTTTGTCTTATTCTGTGATATTTTAGGTCGAAGTGTGATTTATCCTTATGAGATTTCCATTAATGCCGTGGTTGGTGTATTTGGTAGTGGTATCTTCTTATTTTTATTATTAAAACGGTATAGAAATGGCTAAGAAATCTTCTTCTCAACTGATTGTATTGTCGTTGTTAGCCATGGTTTCTCTTGCACTTTATTTAGGCTACAACTTACCGAACCGTTGGCAATATGCCCTGGAAAATCGTGCCTTATCATTAATTGCGATTGTGATCACAGGTGCTGCAATTGCACTTGCTACGATGATCTTCCAAACGGTTGTGAATAACCGAATTCTCACCCCGAGTATTTTAGGGTTAGATTCGCTGTATTTACTGATTCAAACGGCGATTATTTTCCTTTTTGGTTCAAGCACATTGCTTTCAATGAATTCCATTGCCTTGTTGTATTGTGCACGGGATTAATGATGGCGTTTTCATTAGCGCTTTATCACTTCCTGTTTAAGAAAGAAAACCAAAATATTTTCTTCTTATTGCTTGTTGGGATTATTTTCGGCACCTTCTTTGGCAGCTTAACGACGTTTATGGAAGTGTTGATTGATCCAAATGAATTCCAGATCGCACAAGATATTGGCTTCGCAAGTTTCAACCGAATCAATACACAAATCTTGTGGGTGGCATTAGCCATTTTAGTGGCGACGATTGTTTTCAGTCTGAGATATTGGCATTGCTTTGATGTGTTGGCGTTAGGGCGAGAAAATGCCATTAACTTAGGTATTGATTATCAAAAGACCTTAAAAGTCCTATTAATTCTCGTGGCAATTTTAACGTCAGTGTCGACTGCACTTGTTGGCCCACTTACGTTCCTCGGGTTATTGGTAATGAACGTGACCTTTGAATTTGTTCGTGATTATCGTCACAAAGTCCTCATTCCTGCCGCGATGTTAATTTCCATCATTACCTTGGTTTTAGGGCAATTATTGGTGACGCATATTTTTACGTTCCGCACGACATTAAGCATCATCGTTAATTTTGTCGGTGGCGTGTACTTTATTTATTTGTTATTAAGAGCAAACAAAAAATGGCAATAGAAATTCGCAATATTACTAAAAGTTACGGAAGCAAAAAGGTGGTGGATAATGTGTCCGTTACCATTCCCACGGGGAAAATTACGTCTTTTATCGGGCCGAATGGCGCGGGGAAGAGTACGGTGCTGTCTATTATGAGCCGTTTGTTGAATGCTGATAGCGGCGAGATCTATCTCAACGGTGAATTGCTCAATCGCAAGAAAAGTAGCGATATTGCGAAACAACTTGCGATTTTAAAGCAAACTAACAACATTAATTTGCGTCTAACCATTGAAGATTTAGTCGCTTTTGGGCGTTTTCCTTATAGCAAAGGAAACTTAACCCAAACTGACCGCACTTTTATTGATAATGCTATTGCCTATATGAATTTAGATGATATTCGTCATCAATATATCGATAACTTAAGTGGTGGGTCAGCGACAACGCGCTTATATTGCGATGACACTTGCACAAGATACGGATTATATTTTGTTGGATGAACCATTAAATAATCTGGATATGAAACATTCTGTGCAGATCATGCAAGTTTTGCGTAAATTAGCGACAGAACTCAACAAAACCGTGGTGATTGTGATTCACGATATTAATTTTGCCTCTTGTTACTCAGACTACATTGTTGCCATGAAAAATGGAAAATTAGTGCACCAAGGGGAAGTTAACCACATTATGCAATCGCCCGTGCTACAAGATATTTATGATATGTCGATACCTATTCAGGATATCGACGACCATAAAATTGCCGTTTATTTTAGATAAATAAGGAAATCTTCATGAAAAAAACATTATCAACATTAGCACTTTCACTTTTTGCTTTGGTCGGTGTTGCTCAAGCAGCAGATATTACCGTTGAAAATGCCGCTGGAAAGCAGGTTGTGCCACAAAATCCACAGCGTGTCATTGTGCTTGATTTCGGTGCGGCAGACACACTTCGTGCATTAGGTGTGCAAGATAAAATCGTGGGCTTCCCACAAAGTGGAAAAATTCCAAACTATCTTTCAGAATTTGCAGACAAAAAATATAAGAATGTCGGTGATTTGAAAGAACAATCATTGGAGCAAATTAACGAACTCAATCCGGATTTGATCATCGCGTCTAAACGTCAAGAAAAAATGATCGACAAATTTAAAGAAATTGCGCCAGTATTTAATGTTGAAAATGACTACAACAATTACTACCCGAGTTTTCAACAAAATGTGACCGCACTTGGTCAGATCTTTGGTAAAGAAAATGTTGCGAAAGAAAAACTTTCAGCATTAGAAAGTAAGGTTGACCAAGTCGCCAAAGATGCGAAAGACAAAACAGCCTTATTGGTGTTGGTTAATGAAAGTAAAATCAGTGCCTTTGGTGATGGTTCTCGTTATGGTATGGTGTATCAAAAATTTGGTTTTAAACCGATTGATGACAGCATTAAATCGTCTACGCACGGCCAAAGTGTTGGTTTTGAATATATCTTAGAAAAAAATCCAGACTTTTTACTTGTCGTGGATCGTACTGCGGCGATTACAGAAAAAGCCAACAATGCACAAAAAGTGTTGGATAACGATATCATCAAACAAACCAAAGCGTATAAAGATGGACACATTGTGTATCTTGATGCAGCGAATTGGTATCTTGCGTTTGGTGGTTTAGAAAGCATGGAAATCATCGCACAAGAACTTGATCGTGCAGTGAAAAAATAATACGAAAAATCATCTAAAAGGGCAGTCAAGGATTGCCCTTTTTATATGTAAATTAATCTTTACACATATCAATAAACTCCCTATCATATCGGCATCATTCAATAAAATCGAGCTTATTTTATGCTGACATTTAATCCACAAGATCCTTTCTCTTGCTTTGTCACTCAAAGCTTTTCCATGAAAAGTGCGGTCGAAAATGCACAACGTTTTGCGATGTTTGATGTACCACTTTTAATTCAAGGTGAAACGGGCACGGGTAAAGACTTATTAGCAAAAGCTTGCCATTTTGCGAGCTTGCGTCGTGAGAAAAAATTCATTGCAGTAAACTGTGCGGGCTTGCCAGATGAAGATGCGGAAAGTGAAATGTTTGGGCGTAAAGTGGGTGACAGTGAAACCATTGGTTTTTTTGAATATGCTAATGAAGGTACGGTGTTACTGGATGGCATTGCTGAGCTTTCATTAAGTTTACAGGCAAAATTATTGCGTTTTTTAACGGATGGTTCTTTCCGTCGAGTGGGGGAAGAAAAAGAACATCATGCAAATGTTCGAGTGATTTGTACTTCACAAGAACCGATGGAAAAACTGTTAGAACAAGGGAAATTACGCAGTGATTTATTCCATCGCTTAAATGTTTTAGCACTAAATGTGCCACCATTGCGTGAGCGAGTGGAGGACATTCAGCCTTTAACAGACAGTTTTTTACAAGAAATCAGCACACAGCTTAAGATTTCAATGCCGCAATATGATGCTGATTTTCTAAATTATTTGAAAGGTCAGCCTTGGCAAGGTAATGTGCGAGAGCTTTACAATGTCTTGTATCGTGCCTGTTCCTTAGCAAAGAATAACCAGCTTGATATTGAAAGTTTAAATTTAAAACCTGTACAAAGTGCGGTCATTTCTGCAGATGATTTTGGTGAGCAAACGCTAGATGAAATCATGGGACAATATGAGGCGAGTGTATTGCGCGCGTTTTATGCTCAGTATCCAAGTACGCGAAAATTGGCACAACGATTAGGCGTATCACACACGGCGATTGCCAATAAATTAAAACAATACGGTATTAGTAAATAATTTCTGACAGTTTAGGGAATTGTTTACAAAGTTTGAGCCATTCGACTTTATCAATTTGTACATTGAGGATAAATTCACCTTCATCTGAAATTTGCTCGTGACGAATGCTATCTAATTGATAGAGCGCATGGCGGATTTTGCCCTCTTGTGGGAGCAGTGTGAGGGTGAAAGAAAGTATCTCGTTTTTCAACCGCACTTTAATAGCTTCAAGTAGCAGATCTAATCCTTCACCTGAATGTGCTGAAAGATAAACGGCAACGGGTTTATTCTCGTCATCATATTCAATATGAGGCGCCACATTTTCCAATAAATCAATTTTGTTATACACAAGCAAAGCTGGTACTTTATCAGCCTTAATTTCTTCCAACACTAAATTCACAGCTTCAATATTTTCGATCTTTCGAGCGTCTGCTGCATCAATGACGTGCAATAACAAACTAGCTTCAACCGTTTCTTGCAACGTAGATTTAAACGCGGAAACTAAATCATGGGGAAGTTGGCGAACGAAACCAACGGTATCGGCGAGAATGGCCGTACCAACATCTTGAATTTGTAAACGTCTTAATGTGGGATCGAGGGTGGCAAAAAGCTGATCCGCCGCATAGACATTGGCTTGCGTGATGAAATTGAATAGTGTCGATTTCCCCGCATTGGTATAACCCACTAAGGAAATGGTCGGAATATCCGCTTTTTGTCGGGTTTGGCGATTTTGATTACGTTGTTTTTCGACTTTCGCCAAACGATTTTGCAACTGTGCAATACGAACCTTGATTAAACGGCGATCTGTTTCTAACTGCGTTTCCCCAGGTCCACGTAATCCTACTGCGCCTTTTTGCTGATCTAAACCTGTTTTTCTGCGGACTAGTCGAGTCGATAAATGCTTGAGCTGAGCTAATTCAACTTGCAATTTCCCTTCGTGCGATCGGGCTCGTTGGGCAAAGATATCTAAAATCACCCCCGTGCGATCTACTACGCGGCATTGGCAGATGCTTTCTAAATTACGGGTTTGAGCAGGGGTTAATTGATGATTCACCAAAACAACATCGGCATCTAAGGCTTTCACTGCATCCGCAATTTCTTGTGCTTTTCCTTCACCGATAAAATATTTTCGCTTGTGGCGTGGCTCGGCTTGTGGTGATGATTTGTAAAATCTCAACATTGGCAGATTCCGCTAAAAGTTGGAATTCTTGTAGATCTTCAATGTTTTTATTTTGAGAAAAGAAAACATGCACGACGACAGCTTTATCTTTTGTCGATTGGCTATTGTCGCCTGTTTTAGATGACGAAAGTGCGGTTGAAATTTCAGGTGAATTTTCAACCGCACTTAAACTGATGAAATCGTTCATTGAACAGAATTATTCTGCTTGTGTTTCTACTTCCGCTACAGCATCAGAAGTTTGTGCTGCATGATGACCGCCATTATTATTGTGGTGAGAAACAGAACGTGCTGGAACCACAGTCGAAATTGCGTGTTTGTACACCATTTGATTAACCGTGTTTTTTAATAAAATCACGAATTGGTCGAATGATTCGATTTGACCCTGTAATTTAATCCCATTAACGAGATAAATCGAAACAGGAATACGTTCACGGCGTAACGCATTCAAATAAGGATCTTGTAATGATTGTCCTTTTGCCATTTTGCTATCCTTTGTTGTTATATGTTAATTAATGATAGAAACGAGTTGTCTCCGTCATCAAATATAGCAATAAACATTTTTCTTGTCTATGGGTTTATCTCTTTGCTTTCACGCAGTTTTTTCAGAATTGTTTTCATTTTTTCGTCTAGTTGAGCATTGAGGCGTAATGTTTCACCCGTTTTAGGGTGCTCAAATCGAATAGAAAACGCATGTAAAAACAAGCGATTAAGCCCGAGATCTTGCATATATTTATCAAATTCTTTATCACCGTATTTATCATCCAGTGCGATCGGGTGACCTGCATATTGGGTATGAACTCGGATCTGATGAGTTCGTCCGGTTACAGGCGACGCTTTTACTAAGGTCGCATTTTGATAGCGTTCTTCGATGGCAAATCGCGTTTCTGAAGGTTTACCTTGCTCACTGACTTTAACGATGCGTTCACCACTGGCCAATTCATTTTTTAATAAAGGGGCTTGCACGATTTTTACATGAGATTGCCATTGTCCACGCACGAGCGCGAGATAATCTTTTTGCACGGTTTTAACACGAAGTTGTTCGTGTAAGTTGCGTAAGGCAGAGCGTTTTTTGGCGACTAATAAAATGCCGGATGTATCTCTGTCTAAACGGTGAACCAATTCTAAAAAACGGGCTTCAGGACGTAATGCACGCAAGGCTTCAATCACACCAAAATTCAAAGCCACTCCCACCATGAACCGCAATGCCGGAAGGTTTGTTCAATACTAATAAACAATCATCTTCAAAAAGAATATGGCTTTCAAGGGAGGCGACTTTATTCAAGTTTTTAGAAATTGGGGCAGTATTTTTTTCAGAAACACGAACAGGTGGCACACGCACCACATCACCATTTTGCAATTTATATTCAGGTTTGATTCGCCCTTTGTTCACACGCACTTCGCCTTTACGCAGAATGCGATAAATCAAACTTTTTGGGTACACCTTTTCAATTTTGCCAATAAATAATTATCAATGCGTTGTCCTGCTTCATCCTCAGAAATCGTGAGCATTTTGACGGATTGATTGATGATTTTTTCTTGTTTTTCAGTCATTGAATCTGTCCTTTAAAAATTGGGCTGAATCATATCACAATATCCCTAGTGATAATAGCAAGAATGCCTTGCTAATTTAGCCCCGAATGTGGATAATAGAGCGTCTTTCTGCGCCTCAAATTTGGCATTTAGAAAGTAATTTTGTATGTTGGTCAAAACTCAATGCGGCAAATGGCATAAGACATTGATAATCAACATGTTTTTCTTGAAGATTGACGCTTCCTTGCAATGCGTAATTAACACATCGCATTGTTTTACGAAAATTGTCTTAGATAACAATTGAGTATGCTATCAATGCACCCAGCAACACACAGTCGTGAGATTGACTGTTCGCGAGAAACACGAGGTCGATGGCTAAGGTCAGTAAATCTGTAAAGTGCGGTTAATTTTCAAGGTATTTTAGATAATTCAAAACGAGAAATTGACAATGAAAAGAATGTTAATCAATGCGACTCAAAAAGAAGAGTTGCGCGTTGCGTTGGTCGATGGCCAACGTTTATTCGACTTGGATATTGAAAGTCCGGGTCATGAACAGAAAAAAGCCAATATTTACAAAGGGAAAATCACTCGCGTAGAGCCGAGTTTAGAAGCAGCCTTTGTGGATTATGGTGCAGAGCGCCATGGCTTCCTTCCTTTAAAGAAATTGCCCGCGAGTATTTCCCTGCTGATTATGTGTTTCAAGGTCGTCCAAATATCCGTGATATTTTGACCGAAGGCCAAGAAGTGATCGTTCAGGTGAACAAAGAAGAGCGTGGCAATAAAGGCGCAGCCTTAACCACTTTTGTTTCTCTTGCAGGTAGTTATTTGGTGATTATGCCAAACAATCCACGTGCAGGTGGCATTTCTCGCCGTATTGAAGGTGATGAGCGTATCGAATTAAAAGAAGCATTGAGTTCTTTAGATGTACCGGAAGGCGTTGGTCTTATCGTGCGTACAGCGGGTGTAGGTAAATCACCAGAAGAATTGCAATGGGACTTAAAAGTACTTTTACATCATTGGGAAGCAATTAAACAAGCTTCACAAAGCCGTCCGGCACCATTCTTAATTCATCAAGAAAGTGATGTGATCGTTCGTGCGATCCGTGATTACTTGCGTCGTGATATCGGTGAGATCTTAATTGATAGCCCGAAAGTATTTGAAAAAGCAAAAGCGCACATCAAACTTGTGCGTCCAGATTTCATCAATCGTGTGAAACTGTATCAAGGCGAAGTGCCGCTATTTAGCCACTATCAAATTGAATCTCAAATTGAATCCGCCTTCCAACGTGAAGTACGTTTACCTTCTGGTGGTTCGATTGTGATCGATGTGACAGAAGCGTTAACAGCGATCGATATCAACTCAGCGCGTTCAACTCGTGGTGGTGATATTGAAGAAACGGCATTAAATACGAATCTTGAAGCGGCAGATGAAATTGCTCGTCAATTACGTTTACGTGACTTAGGTGGTTTAGTGGTCATTGATTTCATCGATATGACACCTGTTCGTCACCAACGTGAAGTAGAAAATCGTATCCGTGATGCCGTGCGTCAAGACCGTGCGCGTATTCAAATCAGCCGTATTTCTCGCTTCGGTTTGTTGGAAATGTCGCGTCAGCGTTTAAGTCCGTCATTAGGTGAATCTTCTCACCATGTTTGCCCACGCTGTCAAGGTACGGGTAAAGTACGTGATAACGAAAGCTTATCACTTTCTATCTTACGTTTAATCGAAGAAGAAGCGTTAAAAGAAAATACCAAACAAGTACACACTATCGTGCCGGTACAAATTGCGTCTTACTTACTCAACGAAAAACGTAAAGCAGTAAGCAGCATCGAAAAACGCCATGATGTAGAGATTATCGTGGTGCCAAATGAAGCGATGGAAACCCCGCACTTCAGCGTGTTCCGCGTACGTGAAGGCGAAGAGCTTAACGAATTAAGCTACAACTTAGCAAAATTCCATGAAGCACAAGACGATGCATTTCGTACCAGAAGAATCTCTTGTTTCACGTAATATCGAAACAGCAGCCGTGACCTCTGAGCAAGTGATGGAAAGTGCTGCGGTATCGCTATCGATCCCAACGGCAGCACCAGCACCAGTTGAGCGTAAATCGGAAGGTCCTTCACTGTTTGCGAAAATTGTTGCAGCAATTAAAGGTTTATTTGCTTCTGAGCCAAAAGAAGAAGAGAAAAACCAAAACAATCGTAATAATCGTAACAGCAATCGTAATAATCGTCGTAATCAAGATCGTCGTAATAATCGTCGTTCTCGCAACGAAAATAGTGACAATGCGAAAAATACAGACGAAGAAAATGCACGTCCAACTCGTGGGCGTGTGAATAATCGTCGTAATCGTCGCAACGTTAATGAAGAGATTATTTCAGAAAGTGCGGTTAATTTAGCGAATGTTTCTGATGATAATCGTCAAGAAGAAAAAGCAGATAAACCGGTAGCAGAGCGTCGTCAACGTCGTGATTTACGTAAACGCGTTCGTATTGATGACAATGCAAATAATGCAAATGAGAATGTGATTGAGGCCGTTGAAGTTCCTGCGATTAAAAATGAAGTGGTTGAAAACAACATTGTTGATAATACAGAAGATAAACCACGTCAAGAACGTCAGCGTCGTACACCTCGTCATTTACGTGCATCGAATAATCAACGCCGTCGTCGTAATGAAGTGAAATCCCCAATGCCATTATTTGCGGCGGTGGCTTCACCAGAATTAGCAAGCGGTAAAGTATGCATCGATTATTCTGCTGTGAATGCACCGAAAGAAAATAATTTCTTATCGGTGGATGAGTTGCTTGAGCAAGAAAAAACGAAAAAAGGTGTGATTACGCCTGCAACAGGTATTGTTGTGGAAGAGAAATCAGTTGAAGCACAACCTGCGTTAGATTTCATTACTCAACCGGCAAATGAAGCGGTTCAACAGAAAGTGCAAGAATCATTAGAACGTTTGCATCATAAATCAGAACCTGTTGCTCAAGTCGATACGGCAGAAGTTGAACCACAAGAAAAAGCAAAATTTGTAAGTTCTTATGTGTTCACTGGTCGTGCAGGTACTATTTCAGCCGTACCACATACAAAAGCAGCCATGACATTAGCGAAAGCACCTGATGATGAGTCTAAACCATTTCCAATTGTAGAATGGATGGAGTCTCGTTATTACTTTAATGGTAAAGGCGCGGCAGGCCATCATAGTGCAATTAGCCATATTTATTCTGAAGCGACACAAGCAAAAGCAGAGTAATATCTCAATAATAAAGACGGAACCAATAGGTTCCGTTTTTTATTTTGTGTATTTTTAAAACATTGTGATTTAAAAGTAGTCAGTCAGATAATTTTTTTATTTTCTTGCTTGACGGGGTGGGGGAAAAAACGTATTATTCACCTCGCTTAAATCACGGAGGAATGGTCGAGTGGTTGAAGGCACCGGTCTTGAAAACCGGCGAGGGTTTACGCCCTCCGTGAGTTCGAATCTCACTTCCTCCGCCATTTTCTCGGAAGTCGTAAGTTAAAAAGGTCTCTAAACTCAGTAACTTACGGCTTTTTTATTTGTGTCGAAACATAAATCCTCCTCATTTTGTGAATCTGAATTTGTCGCCGAAAAAGTCAACTTTGACGTAACTTTGACATGATTTGCGTATTGCAATAAATGCCCCGCGTTAAGATGTGCGTATTTTTGCACCATCTCGATTGTCTCCCAACCGCCTAACTCCTTAAGCACCATTAGCGGTGTGCCACTTTGTATATGCCAACTTGCCCATGTGTGCCGAAAATCGTGGAAGCGGAAATCACTAATCCCTGCGCGTTGCAAAGCTCGTTTAAAATCCTCCCGATCAATGTCTGAAATCATCTTGCCTTTGCCACGGTGAAAAATATATTGAGATATACGCCTTGTCTCTTTTTGCCGTAAAAAATTAACTGCATTACGCGGTAGCGGCAGCGATCTTGCGTGGCCAGATTTGGCAACGTCACTTGTGACAATGGCAATGCTGCGCGGAAAATCTATCTTATCCCACGTTAAAGTTAAAATCTCCGACATACGCGCTCCGGTGAGTAGCGCAAATGAGCACACCTCACGCATCCACTCTAAGTTAAGGCTATCTAAAAACCTATTTGCCTCGTCTTGCGTTATCCATCTAACGCGCTTTTCAGGCTCGTCATTTTTGGCAAGATACGGGATTGCATCAACCCACCCAGCTTGCTTGGCAAGATTAAGCGCCCGCATTATTGATGTGCGGTATCTATTTTGCGTAGATGGCGATAGTCTCTCTCCAGTGCGCTTATGCGTTGGTAGATTGTTATAGATGTCATCACTTGTTAAAGAGCTAAGATTTTTATGGCCGATACGGTCTCGCCAGTATTGCGCGTGATGTATCTTGGTCTCCAAATCTTTTTGATGTTCGGCGTCCTCTAAAAAGCAGATTAGTGCGTCTTCCACCGTCCGTTCCGGTTGCTTGTTTAGTCGCTCGACCTTGTATGACTCGGCTTTTAATTTGTCGTGCAGCTCTTGCGCAAGCCGCTTGTCAGTCCTGCCACTAGACGATCGAATACGCCGCCCTGACGGCGTGGTAAAGTTGATTTGCCAAACACCATATTTGTTTTTGCCTGATCTTATCAAGATCTGTTTTGTAAATTCGCCAGCCGCGCACTCCAGCAACCTTAAAAAATCCCCAGTTGGATCTATTGTTATACACTGTGCTATAACTGAGCTTTAGGAGTTTAGCGACATCTTTTATTGTCAGTGTTTCCGGCATATTTGCCCCAATAAAAAACCGCCCTTTCGGACGGCTTGAATTAATCATCTTTGCGGTCGTTGGTTATTCGGTTGGTGGTGACGGGAGTGTTTGCCAGTGAGATATCTCATCATCCGCATAATCAAGCCAACCGCCTAAATCGGCATCATATCTTGTTATTGCTATTGATGGCTCATACTCTGGACAATGCACAATAAATAACCATCCTCTACCGGAGCGCATTTGTCTGACTTAATCCAGTTGTCATCTTTCGGGTAATCTACAATTTCTGGTTTTTCAAGGACGTAATCAAAATCGGAACAACGCTCATCTTTCTCCTCTTCGGTTAACGTTTTTTTCTTGCATTAGGCCTTACCTAAAACCACACCATAAACGGCATACGGTAAATCATTACTCTCATAATTTTCGTATTCGTCCATGTCGTCTGCAAATTCGTGAGCCTCGACAGCGCCAGCCAAACAAGCCCCTCTTGCTTGCTCTAATGTTTCATACAAATTAATAATGTGGATATCGTTTGATATATCCACTGAAAAATATTTGGTCATTTTGTACCACCTTTGTCAGCTTAAAATAAAAAACGCTCACTTGGAGCGTCTTTGGGGTTGGTTAAATACTGTTTATTTTTTGTAATCCACCACCGGCAACACATCAACCAGTGGTCGAGGGATGTTGTAGTCTTGCGGTGCATTAAATTGGCTTTTGGCCCACTCAATAAAATTATTTACGTAGTTGTTAACTACCGCAGGATAGTTTGCCGATTCCACCGTCCGGATAATGTCATTTCGCAACTCAGATCCAAACATAAGCCAACTGTATTTAGCGTCATCTAACGCCCGAGTAACAGACGACGGGTCGCCACTATATCATACGCACATAAAAATAGCAGCAGAAAATATCTACAAATCTTGAGTAGGGGATGTTGATGTTAATTTCGTTCATTTTCACCAAAACTTAGCCCCTCGTATTGAGGGGCGATATGAATTATTAGAATTGATAGGTTAGACCCGCGCCGTAAGTAACTTGTGATTGCGTATCCACACTGCCACTTGCACTTACAAGCCATTTAGTGTTATCGGATAAGCGAGAGTAGCGCACTGCTAGAGCCTGTTGTCCGCCGTGACCGCCTACGCCTACACCAAGAGCAGATTTACCTGCATAAGTAGCGTGCGGGATGTTGGCCACAGCAAAAGCGGAAGCAATACCGGCAGAAGCTAACTTGCGATGTTTGCGCACGTCATCAGATAAGCTGTCAATGCGTTTATTTGCCTGAGCAATACCATTGCTTAACTTATCGATTTTTGCGCGGTTTACGTTGATTTGTGACGCATTAGCAGCGATATTTTTTGCATTGGTTACAATTGCTTGTTTGTTATCGGAGATTGCTTGCTTATTGCTATTTACCGCCGCCTTATTTGCCGCAATAGCCTTAGCATTATTGTTGATTGATAATGCGTTATCACCAATAGATTTGCTGTTGCTATTGATTTTGTTCCATTGTTGCTCATTATCGTCTGCGCGCTTGGTTAATGTATCGATTTTTGCGCTGTTTACGTTGATTTTGGACGTATTATCACCAATAGATTTGCTGTTGCTATTGATTTTGTTCCATTGTTGCTCATCTACGACATCGTTATCGTCTGCGCGCTTGGTTAATGTATCGATTTTTGCGCTGTTTACGTTGATTTTTTTGACGTATTATCACCGATATTTTTTGTATTGGTTACAATTGATTGTTTGTTTTCTGCCACTTTTTTAACAGCGGAGTATAGCTGTGAGCCATTCACCGCTTCGGTTGATGTTTTGGAGATTTCCGCGGCTGCAACATTGGAGATGGCGCGCTCTTTGTCTTTTGTGCCAACAGATACCTCACCCATGGTTTTTTTGTACCCGCCCAACCATCAAGTGTTACATCGTCAATCACCGCGGATTCGTTTGTGCGGTTCCAAAGTTTTTGATTTACCGCCTCGCTTTCATTGCCTAGGGCGACTGCACCTGGGCCACTTGCTCTGGTGTTTGTACCTAAAGCAGTTGCGCGGTGTCCGTCTGCATTCGCGTCGGCGCCAACCGCAACGGAGCGCGTATCGCTAGCGTTTGCCGCGCTACCTAAAGCAACTGAGCTTGTGCCCGTAGCTTGTGCCGCGCTACCTAACGCTGTAGCTCCTACACCTTTACCATTTGCACCACGCCCCACCGCTGTAGCTCTATAGCCTTCCGAGGACACATATGCCCCAATGGCGATTGAGCCATCACCCGTAGCTTTAGCGGAGTTACCATGAGCAATAGACGAAATACCGCTTGCCGTGGACGAGTAACCAGTCGCAACAGATGCCTCACCATTTGCCACAGTATTTGCCCCTGTTGCCGTGCCACGATAGCCCGCATAAGTGCGACTGTCGCCGTAAGCTGTTGCGTCACTCGCATACACTTTGGCCTCACCATTAGTCGTGACATTCACCATCGCTTTAGCATGAGCTACAGCGTCAGGATTTTGGCTTGTAGTTGCCGCATAATTGGTTTTATCGGCATCATAAGTATTTGCGTATGCGCCAATGGATAACGTTGCAATAGTTAGTGCTAAGATTGTTTTTTTCATGTTTTTTTACCTTTTTTTGATTAATAAAAAAGTCCTCACGTGGAGGGTATTGATTGATATAGTTGGCTATCCTTGGATTCTGCTTTTGGCTACCTCAATGAGTAATTTGTATTCGTTTTTTGTTTTATCATCATGTACTTCGGCTGATTTTGATAAAAACTCATCAACCGTGCCAACAAAACAACCACGCGTTACAATTAGTCCGTCTTTGCCGTTAAATACTGTTAGCGTACCGTTTTCTGAGCCGACATTACTCGCCCAAAAAATCATTTTACGATCGGAAATTACCGCACAAGATCTAGCCCGTCTATATTGATAATTTCTGCCGCACTGTGGGCATGGTCTTGTTATCGGTTTGTTTTTAATCCCCATCTTCGCCACTCGCCCAATATACGCGGACGGCATCAAGCACGGAAAATTGCTGTGCTTGCGTCATCCCATTTAACTTATCATAAAGCGCGGTCAAATCTTGCGGGAAAGTGCCGTAATGCGTGCGAAAGTCATCGGCTAAATCAAACGGCATTACAAGGTGAGTTAAATCACTGCAGGCGGCATAGACATTGTATAACTCAATCCACTCAGTTTTTGATAATTCTGGCTTTTCCGCGCGGGCTAAATGTGCCAACTGCTCAAACGCATTATTAATGTGTGCCGATAGCCCTTTTTGCTCGCCCTGTGGTGTGCGATCTGTGATGTATTGCCAAGTATTATCTGATAAATGCACTGCTGTTTTTGCCATTTTTCTAAACTCCAATTAAAGCCCCTTGCGGGGCTTGTTATTATCTTCCTGCGCTTTCACCAAATCTTCATCAAGTGCCTGGTGGATTACATCTGTGTAGTTTTCCAAATCGACATAACCGCTACCTGACTCCATAACAATCCAATCAACTCTACTGCCGCCAAATTCCATTCTTAGGTTTTCGATTCTTCTTTCGAGGTCATCCATGTTACTAACAATGTTTTCCCACCAATCAAAGTTTTCTTGGCTTGTAACAAATCTCCCTGTTTCTAATCCGTCTTCGTCGGTTTCTTCCGCAAATCCGTATTCAGGATCGTCGCTATATCCGTCATGATTGCCGACCAAGTCGTTAAACCAATCACAACCAGTTTTGCTATCGATAAGTAATAATATTTCTACTTCGCCTGTTTCTTTAATTACGATTTCTATTTTGATTTCTTTTTTCTGCCCCTGCCGGTTGGTGGGGTCTGGTTAAAGTTGGGGTTTATAACCTCATCTCTTTGCTATGTGTATACAATACAATACAATATACAGATATTAATGCAAGTGCTATTTTGTAAAGAATTGTAAAGGAAGAAAAAGAATTGAATATTTGGTATGACTTTGACGTAACTTTGACGTAATAGATGATAATAGATAGTAATTAATACTAATTTAAAAAGGTGGGTTTGCGTGTGATAGGGTGTGTAAATCTTTGAATTGATTGAAAATTAAAAAAATGATTGATAAAATATGGTCGGTCTTGAAAACTGGCGAGGGTTTACGCCCTCCGTGAGTTCGAATCTCACTTCCTCCGCCATCAAATTCAAAAAATCCCTAAATCGAAAGATTTAGGGATTTTTGCTTTTCAGTCTATTTCAAAAAAATCTTATTTCTTGACCGCACTTTCTTGTGCTTCTTTAAAGGCAAGGTATTCTTCTAAGGTCTCAATGGCTTCTAAACATTTTTGACGACGCGTTAAATAAATTGAGGCTGTTTGCTTATGCATATCTCGTTGAATATCTGTTTGTGCCGTATTCGCTTGTGCTTTAGCTTCTTCGTATTTTTCCGTGAGTTGCTGCAAGGCTTCATAATATTTTTCTAGACGCTCTCTTGGCGGAAGTCGATGAATGCTATGTTGTGATTTGCTACTTGCAACTTGTGGCTCTGTTATTTTCGGTTGAATGGGCTTTTTATGCTTGCGATTCATGGCTTCAGTCAATGCGGTACATTGCCCTAAAAGATGTTCTGCCATAAATACAATTTGTTCTTCATTTTGATGGGGAAGGTTGCATAGCTTCGTTAAGCTTTGCTGGATTTCTTTGAGATAAAAACCGACGGTTTCAAAATCTTCAGTAAATAAAGTGCGGTTAAATTTAGCGTTGATTTTTTTATCAGAGTCAGCTTGATAGGCTTGAGTCAGTTGCTGTACTTTTTGCTCGAGCGTATTGAGTAATGATTGAATAGACATAAAAAAATCCCCACATAATGAATGCAGGGATTATAACGATTAAAGGGTCATGGCTGCAATCCAACCGAATGCTAATAATGGGATATTGTAGTGAATAAAGGTTGGCACAACAGAATCCCAAATGTGGTCGTGTTTGCCATCCATATTCAAACCGGATGTCGGCACCAAGTGTTGAGTCAGAAGCCGGTGAACCCGCATCCCCTAATGCTGCTGCTACACCTACGATAGCCACTGTCGCAAGTGGTGAGAAACCAAAAGAGAGACAAAGTGGTACATAAATTGAGGTGATAATTGGCACGGTTGAGAAAGAAGAACCAATACCCATGGTAATCAATAACCCAACGAGTAACATTAAGAATGCCGCAACGCCTTTGCTTTGAATCACACCCGTTGAAAGTGCATCAACTAACTCTTTCACACCGCTTGTGGTATTAATCACATTAGCGAAACCAGAAGCAGCAATCATCACAAAGCCGATCATCGCCATTAAACGTAAACCTTGTTGGAAAATGTCGTTACTTTCTTTGAGTTTGAAAATACCGAAATGCACCGAAAATGACTAAACCGACTAAACCACCAATAATTGTTGAACTTGTGAAAAGCTGTGTGGCAAAAGTGGCGACAATGGCGACCGCACTTGCGGTAATTTGAATAGGTTTAATGTTCGCAATGTGTTGTTCAATTTCAGTTGTAGTTGGTTCTGCCGTTGTCACAACATACTCGCGCGGTTTGCGATAGGTAACAAATACGGCAGTGAGTAAACCAAGAATCATACCAATAACAGGGATAAGCATAGCAAAAGAAACTTCACCAACACTGGTTTGTAAACCGAGTGGAGCACCAGCAAGATTGATATTTTTTACTAAAACGCTTTCGATAAAGATTTTCCCGAAACCAACCGGTAAGATCATATAGGTTGCCGTTAAACCGAAGGTAATAATGCAAGCGACTGCACGACGATCGATTTTTAAACGGTTAAAAATAGAAAGTAAAGGTGGCACTACAATCGGGATAAATGCAATGTGCACTGGGAGCAAGTTTTGGGATGAAATGGCGAATAAAAGCAAAATACCAAGCAGCGTATATTTAAACCAAGCTAAATTTTTGCCAGTTGGTGTTTTGTTCATTCGGGTAATGATTTTGTAGGCAAGCAAATCAGTGATGCCAGATTTTGAAATCGCAATGGCAAATGCACCGAGCATCGCATAGTTCATCGCTACTTCAGCACCACCACCTAAGCCTCCTGTAAAGGCTTCAATGGTTTTTCCTAAACCTAAGTCACCACATAAGCCTGCAGTCAGAGCAGAAATCACAAGTGCGATAACCACGTTTACGCGCAGCAAGCTTAACGCCAGTAGCACGACAATTGAAATAACAACGGGATTCGATAGCATATTGTTGTTCCTTATTGATTAATTAAAAGAAAAAGGTCGCATAAAAGAAAATTGATTTAAGGTTAGATGTCGCATAGTAATAAACTCCTGTGAAATTAATAATAAAAAAAAACCCCTCGAAAGTTGCCTTCCGAGGGGTAAGATTTTTTTGATCTTTATCTTGTCAGCTCGGAAGAAATCTTCCAAGCACGCCAACAGCCTGAAAGATTATTCAGTTGAATGGCGATGATGGTGACGAAGGATAAAGTTCATTTGAAACTCTCTTATTTAGATAACTAAATCGAATTACTTTTTAAAAATACGGTAAACTGAAAACGATTGCAAGTCTTTTTTTCTAAAAAAATTTTTGAAAAATTAAAGTGCGGTCTGATTTTCAGCAGTTTTTTCCGTTTCATCGGTTTGAGCAATATGCGGGAAACCACCGAGATCTTTTAAATGATTGACCATATAGCAAAATAATTCTGCGGTACGTTCAGTATCATATAGCGCCGAGTGTGCTTGTTTGCCATCAAAAGGAATTTTTGCCGCTTGGCACGCTTTGACGAGCACCGTTTGCCCAAACATAAAACCTGCAAGTGTTGCCGTATCAAACATCCCAAAAGGGTGGAATGGATTGCGTTTTACGCCCGTACGTTCAGCCGCAGCCATCACGAAAGCTTTGGTCAAAAGCCGCATTATGTGCCACGATGATAGAACGCTGACATTCTGCATCTTTTTGTCCACGACGCACCATTTGGAACAATCCCGTGATCGCATCTAATTCAGATACGGCACCACGCAATGGATTGTGAATATCAATCCCATTAAATTTGAGAGATTCAGGATTAATATTCGCCCCCTCAAATGGTTCAATATGAAAATGGCATTTTTGGTCAGGTTGTAAATTGCCATTCTCATCCATTTTTAAGGTGATTGCTGCAAGCTCTAAAAGTGCATCTTTTTTTGCATCAAATCCCGCTGTTTCCACATCAATAATGACAGGAAAGTAGCCGCGAAAACGATTTTTTAATTGGTGGTGATAAGGAATTTCTTGAGAATTGGACATATTGTATCCTTTAAACAATAACGCGGTAACCCTCGTTATAAAAAAACGAAAAAATTAACCGCACTTTTAATTAATTGCCTAGACCAGATTTTGAACTTTTATTTTCGATAAATTCAATTTTATAGCCATCTGGATCTTCAACGAAGGCAATAACGGTTGTACCACCTTTAACTGGGCCGGGTTCGCGAGTCACTTTACCACCACTTGCACGAACTGCTTCACAAATAGCATAAATATCATCAACGCCGATAGCAATATGTCCATACGCAGTGCCCTGTTCATATTTATCTACGCCCCAGTTGTATGTTAATTCAATTTCTGCAGCGCTTTCGCCATCTTCGTAACCTAAAAATGCAAGCGTATATTTATATTCCGGGTTTTCACTCGTACGCAATAAACGCATACCTAAAACATCTTGATAAAATTTAATAGAGCGGTCCAAATCACCTACTCGAAGCATCGTGTGTAAAATTTGCATTTTATTCTCCTCTATTATCTTTAGGCTAAAAATTCTACCATAAAATGCGATGTGGCGCGAATTAATCTTCGAAACTCGGGTAAATCACATTGCATTTTTTTAAGTTTATTTATTTACCTTACTATTATGCTAAGATAATACTGATCTTTTTATAAAAAGGAAAAAATGAATGAATACAACAGGCCTTTTTAATCTTTCTTGGCAACGTTATTTAAATTTACTGTTTTTATTATTAACAGTAGGGTTTTTAACGAGTGGAGTAGTCACGTTAATTGCAGCTAATTTAGATTATTTTTCTGATTTAGCCAAAATTTATGGTTTACAAACATTGCTTGTGGTGACAGTGGTATTAGGTATTTATTGCTTTATTCGAGAGAGTCGTCGACAAGCCAAAGAAAAATTAAAGTGGAAGACATATAGCCTCTTTTTTGTTGTTTCTGTCTTGATTGGCGGTTTATTTGCTTTAGTCGGTCAAACCTATCAAACGGGGGCTGATGTATGGCAGTTATTTGCTGTTTGGACACTTTGCCAACTTCCATTTTTATTATTATTTCCGAATGTGGCCTCTGCATTATTATTTGCCGCCACCGCCAATGTTGCGTTTTATTTATTTAATGAACAAAACTCGCATAACTCAATGTGTTATGCCGTGCTGATTAATGCTGGATTACTTGTGATATCGGAATTATTCAGTAAAACTTTTCATGACCAACATTGGCGCATTTTACCCAAAGTATTTCTAGTACTGACTTTTACCAGTTTATTCGGTTTAATAGTAATTTATGATGTGTACTTTTATGCTTATGCTTGGGGTGAGCTTGGTCGTTCATCACTTAGTTCTTTGTTAATTGCTATTCCTGCCTTAATCGCACTTTATGTATATCACAAATATCGCTTTGATTTTATTAATTTAATTATTTCAGTCATAGCCTTACTTGGCGCTTATTGCTTTTTGGCATCTCTTTTGATTCGTGGTGTAGAAGAGGGGGTGGTTTTAGGATTGATTGGCTTTATTTTCACAGTCATGGCAATCAAGTGGTTGGTGAAACTCTATAAACAAGAATATCCAAATAATAAGAAATTCCATTGGGCGATTTCAATACTATGGATGATAGCTTTATTGATAGCTTTCGTGACTATAGGTGTTTGGTTATTTTTATTTTTAGGTTTAGATGCGTCTAGTGCATTCATCGTTGGTATTCTTTTATTTGGTATAGCTTGGTCGATTACCTTAAATAAAGATAAAAGATGAATACACTACAATTTTAGCAGGTTTATTTTTTCTGATCGCAAACAGTTTTTTAGGGTTCTATTTGCTTGTTAAATTTGATGATTTTTTTCTTTTATTAGGATATGAATTTAGCGAGGATTCAAATTTCGGTATCTTTATCTCCGCACTGATTTTTCCAGTTATTATTATCGTTAGCTACAAATTGATGCCGAATTCTTTAGTGAGGATTCTACTGGTTACCCAGCTTCTCGTGTATTGGCAAATTTCCTATAATCTATATTTCCATAATTACAGCTTGAATAACGCATGGTTTAACACATGGTTTAATAACACATGGTTTAATAAAATCCAGCTCCTGAGTTCGATTGTACTCTTTTATTGGGTCATGCGACCTAATCAATCAGCGCGAATTCATTTAAAGCCTATTGCCTGGGGAACAGTATTATTCTCTCTATGGATCTCTGTGCCGTCGTATATGGCGATTCCTTGGGTAGATTATGGCCTTATTGATACAGATGTTTCAAGTGATGTCATGCCAGCAGACGCGATGAGTCTTGATAATGTGTTGCAAGTTTTAAGTGGGACAATTTTGGTCACACTTCCAGTTTGATGTTAGCCATATCTTATATTTACTTGTCTGTGCATTACCATTAATTGTCTATGCACTAATGAATAAGCATAGTGAATCCAAACACATAGAAGCAGTGTTAATTTTATTAGTATTAACCTTATTTGCATTAGGCTTTGTTGGGATACCCGTCATTTTATATTTAACAGCGTTATTATTGCTTGTTTATTGGACGGACAGCCGTGCGTTCTTCGGTCTTTTGGTATTTGCCTTTGTTGTTTATTTAGGTGGGTTCTATTACCAATTGAGCATCCCATTACTCTATAAAGGGGATTGCTAGTAAGCTTTGCCGTTATTTTTGCGATTGTTACTTTATTCTTGCATGCACGTTATAAAGCGCCTTCACAAAGTGCGGTCGAAAAACCATTCTGTTTTTAAAGCACCGATTTGGCTTGTTGGCGTCTTTGTGATTGCGTTATTGGGGGCGGTGAACTATAAAGTGCAGCAATTTGAAGATGTGCTGGCTACTGGTAAGCCTGTTGTCTTAAAAATCGCCCCTGTGGATCCTCGTTCATTGATGCAAGGCGATTATATGGTATTGAATTACGCCATTTTATCTGAGTTTCAGCAAAGTCAGGTTTTACCTGAATCAAATGAATCTCTTGAAACTAGTGAGTCTATTGATGCTGGTGAATCTAATGAAAACCACTGAAACCACTGGTATAGATGAATCAAGTCCTTCGGAGAAAAAAGCTTATATCCTTGTTCATCTTGATAAAAATCATGTTGCGACATTTTGTGAGGAGCAATCAGAGATACCAACAGATTTTAAACATTGCACACCAAATGTTTATTTACCAATTCGTTATAAAGGTGGTTGGCTTCCTAAATTACCAAGCCAAGATTATTTCTTTGCAGAAGGGAAAGGTGAATATTATGCACAAGCAGAATATGCAGAGTATCGCTTTAAAGACGGTATTTTGTTGCTAGCTCGTTTATTAGATAAGGATTTAAAAGGGCTATAAAGCATTGGTGACAAATAAGGGCGTATTTGATACGCCCTTATTTTTTAGATTATTGATTGGGTTATGATTATTTCACCGCAATCATTGAGCCAAAATTAAAACACTGGAACCATAATTCGACGTGTGAAAATCCGATGTTTTTTAACCGCTCTTTGTGGATGTTAATCGAGTCAGTACGCATGACATTTTCAAGTGCGGTGCGTTTTTGGCTCACTTCAAGCTCACTATAACCGTTAGCACGTTTGAATTGGTGGTGGAGGTCAATCAGTAGCTCATTCACTTTTTCATCTTCAAAACGGAATTTTTCAGAGAGCACTAATACACCATTTGGGTTTAAACCTTGGTAGATTTTGGTGAGCAAGGCTACACGATCTTCTGGTGGTAAAAATTGCAACGTGAAGTTGAGCACCACCATTGAGGCATTCTTAATTTCAATTTGACGAATATCATCGCAAAGAATTTCTACGGGCACATCACTATGATAAGCCGCAACATGCTGACGGCAGCGTTCCACCATCGGCAGAGAATTATCGACACCGATAATTTTTCACATTAGGTTGTTTGATATTACGGCGCATAGAAAGAGCTGCCGCACCGCGTGAACAGCCTAAATCATAGACTTGGCTGTCAGCCGTCACAAAACGTTCAGCCAACATACCAATCGCCGTGATAATGTTGGAGTAGCCCGGAATCGAGCGTTGAATCATATCGGGGAAAACTTCCGCCACGCTTTCATCAAAAGTAAAATCGCCCAGTTTTTCAATCGGGGCGGCAAAAATTGTATCTTTCATCATTCTTGAGTTCTATTGTTGTCTTGAGAGGGCATTTAGTTTAGATAAAATGCAAAAAAACTGCGGTCATTTTAGTGAAAGTTTTTAAAGGATCAAATAAATTTCGCTTTTCAATTTAAATGCCCTGTCTTTTTCCGTATAATCAACGCGTTAATTATCCATTTTTAGAAAAATGAAAGGAATATAGAAATGATGCGTACACATTATTGCGGTGCATTAAACCGCAACCATATTGGACAAGAAGTAACATTAAGCGGTTGGGTTCACCGTCGTCGCGATTTAGGTGGTTTAATTTTTATTGATATGCGTGATCGTGATGGTGTCGTGCAAGTTTGTTTTGACCCGAAATATCAAGAAGCGTTAACTGCAGCTTCAGGCTTACGTAATGAATTTTGTATTCAAATTAAAGGTGAAGTAATCGCGCGTCCTGATAATCAAATTAATAAAAATATGGCGACAGGCGAAGTAGAAGTATTAGCGAAAAGAATTACGCATCTACAATGCTTCTGACGTTTTACCATTAGACTTCAACCAAAACAACACAGAAGAACAACGTTTAAAATATCGTTATTTAGATTTACGTCGTCCAGAAATGGCACAACGTTTGAAAACCCGTGCGAAAATCACCAGCTTTGTGCGCCGTTTTATGGATGACAATGGTTTCCTTGATATCGAAACCCCAATGCTTACCAAAGCAACGCCAGAAGGTGCGCGTGACTATTTAGTACCAAGCCGTGTACATAAAGGCAAATTCTATGCATTGCCGCAATCACCACAGCTTTTCAAACAGCTTCTCATGATGTCTGGTTTTGATCGTTATTATCAAATTGTGAAATGTTTCCGTGATGAAGATTTACGTGCAGATCGTCAGCCTGAATTTACTCAAATCGATGTGGAAACTTCTTTCTTAACTGCGCCAGAAGTACGTGAGATCATGGAACGCATGGTACACGGTTTATGGCAAAACATCATTGGTGTGGATTTAGGTAAATTCCCACAAATGACCTGGCAAGAAGCGATGACTCGTTTTGGTTCAGATAAACCAGATTTGCGTAACCCGCTTGAATTAGTCGATGTGGCAGATATCGTTAAAGACGTTGAATTTAAAGTATTTAATGAGCCTGCAAACAATCCAAACGGCCGTGTGGCAGTCATTCGTGTACCAAATGGTACAGAAATCACTCGTAAACAAATTGATGAATATACACAATTTGTTGGTATTTACGGTGCAAAAGGTTTGGCTTGGGCGAAAGTAAATGACATTAATGCTGGCCTTGAAGGCGTACAAAGCCCGATTGCGAAATTCTTAAATGAAGAGGTATGGAAAGCGTTAGCTGAACGTGTGAAAGCTCAAACTGGCGATATCTTATTCTTCGGTGCAGACAAATGGCAAACCACCACGGATGCAATGGGCGCATTACGTTTGAAATTAGGTCGTGATCTTGGCTTAACTCGTTTAAGATGAATGGCAACCACTTTGGGTGATCGATTTCCCAATGTTTGAACGTGATGATGAGGGTAATCTTGCAGCAATGCACCACCCATTCACTTCACCAAAAGATTTCAGCCCAGAGCAATTAGAAGCAGATCCAACAAGTGCGGTAGCAAATGCTTACGATATGGTGATCAATGGCTATGAAGTAGGTGGTGGTTCTGTCCGTATTTTCGATCCGAAAATGCAACAAACCGTATTCCGCATTCTTGGTATCAATGAACAAGAACAACGTGAAAAATTTGGTTTCTTATTAGATGCATTAAAATTTGGTACACCGCCACATGCAGGTTTAGCATTTGGTTTAGACCGTTTAACCATGCTTTTAACAGGCACTGAAAATATCCGTGATGTGATTGCATTCCCGAAAACAACAGCTGCAGCTTGTTTAATGACAGAGGCACCAAGTTTTGCGAATCCGCAGGCGTTAGGTGAGTTGAGTATTCAGGTTGCTGAAAGCTGAATAAGTTTAAAATTTAAATTAGGGTATTAGAGGATTTTATCTTTAAGCTGAACACGCTTTTAAATATTCCAAGACCATAATCGATGTAAGGATGACTGGATCCATAGCTCTCAGCCGTGACCAAACTAGGAGTTTATAGCGCCTCACCACAACAGCATAGTGTAGTTATCGCAGATTACATCGCAATCGTGGAGTGCATAAATATTTTGACTCAAACTAAAAGTGCTCAGAGTAGCAGACATCGTTGTTCTCACGACTATTCAATAGTATAGATACCAAAGAATGAGCATAATGCGACATAAGTGAGTGCAAAAATTCAACTGATTTTGACCGCACTTTCTTTTTATTGAAAAAAATTTTTATTCACTTAAAGATATCAGTTTTTTTCGGTATGAATACTTGTGAAATTTATTTGTTTTTGAAGTTATATTCTGAAAAAAATAAAAATAATCAGATTTTTTTATTTTTCACTACTGCTTTTTAAGTGGATTTTATTTACTTTTACTCAAGGATAAAAATTCTATTATAAATAAGGCCTTTTTCGGTTTATGGTCAATTTATAAGAGAAAATTTTATGAGTGAAGTTTCAACTCCAGTAGAAAAATCAACATGGGCGAGTAAATTCTCAGCCTTAGGCCCTGGAATCGTGATGGCATCAGCGGCTGTCGGTGGTTCACATATTATTGCATCCACCCAAGCGGGTGCAATCTATGGTTGGGAATTAGTGAGCATTGTTATTCTTGCTAATTTATTCAAATATCCTTTCTTCCGTTTCGGTGTTCAATATACTCTAGATACGGGTAATACTTTATTAGAAGGTTACCGTCAAAAAGGGAAATTCTATCTTTGGTTATTCCTTGCTTTAAACATTTTTGCGACTGTGATTAATACTGCGGCAGTAGGGTTATTAACGGCTGCAATTTTAACGTTCATTACGCCAATCCCACTCCCAATGCCAGTTTTAAGCTCATTAGTGATTCTTGTGACAACCGGCATTTTATTGTTAGGGAAATACCGTCTATTAGATAGCTTATCGAAAATTATCATGATTGCTTTAACAGTGACAACCGTGAGCGCTGTCGTGATTGCTTTTATGCGTAACGGCATCCATGGTGTAGCCGCTCCTGATTTTGTCGCGCCTTCTCCATGGGAATTAAGTAAATTAGCGTTTTTAGTCGCCTTGATGGGGTGGATGCCTGCACCAATTGAAATTTCTGCAATTAACTCAATGTGGGTGGTAGCAAAACGTCGTCTAACGAAAGTATCTTATGAAGACGGTTTATTTGACTTCAATGTGGGTTACATCGGCACAGCAATTTTAGCTGTTGTATTCTTAGCCCTTGGTGCATTGGTGCAATATGGTTCGCCAGAAACCGTAGAGATGGTAGGCGGAAAATATATTGCACAACTTATCAATATGTATGCAAGTACTATCGGTGAATGGGCGCGTTTATTAATTGCCGTGATTGCGTTCATGTGCATGTTTGGAACAACAATTACGGTAATTGATGGTTATTCTCGTACTAATGTTGAAGCAGTACGTATTTTGTTTGGTAAGCAAGAAAGCTCAGTACGAGTTTTAAACATTGGCATGATTTTAGCCGCATTGTCGGGTTTAGCGATTATTTTCTACTTTAATAATGCAGTGGGTCCAATGCTGAAATTTGCGATGATTGCTTCATTTGTTTCTGCACCAATCTTTGCTTGGTTGAATTTATCTCTGACTAAGCACGCGAAACACAGTGTAAAAGGCGGATTATTGTGGTTATCCCTTATCGGCTTATTCTACTTAACAGCCTTTGCAGGATTGTTTATCGCCCAACAAGCTGGCTGGTTAAACTAAAATAATTGAGATAATTACCGCACTTTAGTTTTAAAGTGCGGTAATTTTTTTGAAAGTTTTTAGTAGAAAAGGTATGATGCTGCCCATTCTCAATTATGCAGATGACGAGTTTGACATATAAAAATAATCAATCGGTTCTCGTGGTAATTTATGCAGAAAGCACGCATCGTGTTCTTATGCTTCAACGTCAAGATGATTCCACTTTTTGGCAATCTGTTACGGGGACATTGGAAACCAATGAAACACCAAGAGAAACAGCCATTCGAGAAGTTTGGGAAGAAGTTGGATTAAAAATAGAAGAAAATTCGACCGCACTTTTTGATTGCAAAGAGAGCATAGAATTTGAAATTTTCCCGCATTTCCGCTATAAATACGCACCGAATGTGACTCACTGTCATGAACATTGGTTTTTATTGGCAGTTGAGCAGGAATTTGAGCCGATATTAAGTGAGCATTTGGCGTATCAATGGGTTTTACCTGAACAAGCGATCCAAATGACAAAATCGCCGAATAATGCCGAGGTCATCAAAAAATATTTGATGAACGGCTTTCCTCTATAGAAGAGGATTTAATTTACAAACGTTTTTAAGATAAGAAGGAAAACAACATGGCAGGCCATAGTAAGTGGGCAAATATTAAACACCGTAAAGCAGCACAAGATGCACAACGCGGTAAAATTTTTACAAAATTAATTCGTGAATTAGTAACCGCTGCAAAAATTGGTGGCGGTGATGTCGGTGCGAACCCGCGTTTACGTGCGGCAGTAGATAAAGCCTTATCAAGCAACATGACTCGCGACACCATTAACCGTGCGATTGAACGCGGTGTGGGCGGTGGTGATGACACCAATATGGAAACAAGAATTTACGAAGGTTATGGTCCGGGTGGAACTGCTGTGATGGTTGAGTGTCTAAGTGACAACGCAAACCGAACCATCTCACAGGTTCGCCCAAGTTTCACTAAATGTGGTGGTAACTTAGGGACTGAAGGTTCTGTGGGCTACTTATTCAGCAAAAAAGGCTTGATTTTAATTAGCCAAGGTGAAGAAGATGCGTTAATGGAGGCGGCAATTGAAGCCGGTGCAGATGATGTTCAACCACAAGATGATGGTTCATTCGAAATCTATACTGCGTGGGAAGATTTAGGTTCTGTGCGTGATGCAATCGAAGCAGCAGGATTTAAAATTGATAACGCAGAAGTGACAATGATTCCATCAACAACAGTTGATCTTGATCTTGAAACTGCGCCTAAATTGTTGCGTTTAATTGACATGTTAGAAGACTGTGACGATGTACAAAACGTATATCATAACGGTGAAATTAGTGATGAAGTTGCAGCTCAGCTGTAATTTTAAGGAGATTTATAATGAAATTTGCTAAAGTATTACCAGCAATGGCCGCTCTTGTTGTTTTATCAGCATGTGCAAGCGATGCACCAAAAATGGAAAACAAAGCGGAACAAATGGCAACCCCTACTGTAACGGATAAAACAGTAGTTTATACTTGTAACAAGAAAACTGTAACTGCAGTTTATCAATTCGAAAACCAAGAGCCAACAGCAGCAATGGTGATGGTCGGCAACAAAGTTATTGCGAAAGATTTCGCTCGTGATGCAGCTCAAAAAGACTTCACTTCATTTACTTCAGGCAAATATGTTTGGAACGTAGATAGTGGTTTAACTTTAGATAAATTTGATTCTGTTGTGCCAGTAAATCTTTTAATCAAAGGCAAAAAAGCAGATAAAATTGTTGTGAAAAACTGTGATGTAGATGCAAAAGCAACTGCAAAAGCAAACCAATAATTAACGCTAAAAACGGCCGGCATTGACCGGCCGTTTATTTTTGAGAATTTATGAGTATTATTTTAGGCATTGACCCAGGTTCTCGTGTAACGGGCTATGGTGTGATTAGACAAAATGGTCGCCATTTAGAATATCTCGGCAGTGGAGCAATCCGCACACAGGTAGAAGATTTACCTACACGCTTAAAACGAATTTATGCCGGTGTGACAGAAATCATCACACAATTTCAGCCCGATATGTTTGCCATTGAACAAGTGTTTATGGCTAAAAATGCGGATTCAGCTTTAAAACTGGGGCAAGCACGTGGTACGGCGATTGTGGCTGCTGTGAACCACGATTTACCCGTATTTGAATATGCCGCTCGTTTGGTGAAACAGACTGTCGTTGGGATTGGTTCAGCAGATAAAGTTCAAGTTCAAGACATGGTGACACGAATTTTGAAGCTCTCAGATAAACCACAAGCAGATGCGGCAGATGCTTTAGCCATTGCGATCACTCATGCTCATACCATTCAACATTCTTTGCATATTGCTGGCTCGGTCAAAACGACAGAAACACACGAAAAAATGACCGCACTTTTAAAAACAAGGTACAGCCGAGGTCGATTTAGATTAAAAATTTAACTGGATTAATATCCAGTTTTATTTTATTCTATGCAAAATTTTTTTACATGGAAATCTTATGATCGGTCGTTTAAAAGGCATCTTATTAGAAAAACAACCTCCTGAAATTTTGCTTGATGTACAAGGCGTCGGTTACGAATTATTGTTACCAATGACCAGTTTTTATGACTTACCTGAAATCGGGCAAGAAACCACTTTATTTACCCATCTTGTTGTGCGTGAAGATGCTCATCTTCTTTTTGGATTTGCCCAAAAAACTGACCGCACTTTATTCCGTGAATTAATTAAAACCAATGGTGTTGGTCCTAAATTGGCACTCGCGATTTTATCTGCAATGTCAGTAGATCAGTTTGCTTATGCTATTGAACGAGAAGAACTGTCAAAATTAGTTAAAATTCCTGGTGTGGGCAAGAAAACGGCTGAACGTTTATTGGTAGAGTTAAAAGGGAAGTTTAAGGATGTTCGTCAAAGTGATTTCTTTGTGGAGAGCAAAGCATATTCCTTCAACTTCAGAATTACGTCAAGCTGAAAGCTCAGCTGATGAAGCGATTGCTGCATTGATTGCGTTAGGTTATAAACCAAGCGACGCTGAAAAAATGGTGAAAAAAGTGGCTAAAGCGGATTTAAGTAGTGAGCAATTAATTCGAGAAGCCTTAAAAGCCGCATTATAAAGATTAAACAGATATGATCGAAGCAGATAGAATTATTAGCAGTCAGACAAAGATGGATGAAGATGTCATCGATCGTGCGATTCGTCCAAAGCTTTTAGCGGACTATGTGGGACAGCCACAAGTGCGAGAGCAGATGGATATTTTCATTAAGGCGGCAAAATTGCGGCAAGATGCCTTAGATCATCTTTTGATCTTCGGCCCTCCAGGTTTAGGAAAAACGACGCTAGCTAATATTGTCGCGAATGAAATGGGTGTAAATATTCGCACAACATCGGGTCCTGTTCTTGAAAAAGCGGGAGATTTAGCGGCAATGCTGACAAATCTTGAACCCCATGATGTGTTGTTTATTGATGAAATTCACCGTCTTTCCCCTGCGATTGAAGAAGTGCTTTATCCAGCAATGGAAGATTATCAGCTGGACATTATGATCGGCGAAGGCCCGGCCGCACGTTCGATTAAATTGGATTTACCACCTTTTACATTAATTGGTGCAACAACTCGAGCGGGTTCTTTAACTTCGCCACTACGTGATCGTTTTGGTATTGTTCAGCGTTTAGAATTTATTCCGTTGAAGATTTAACTTCTATTGTGACAAGAAGTGCCTCTTGCTTAAATCTAGAATTAGAAGATAAAGCGGCTTTTGAAGTGGCGCGTCGTTCACGTGGCACGCCTCGCATTGCAAACCGTTTATTGCGTCGCGTTCGAGATTTTGCTGATGTGCGTAATGATGGCATTATTTCGGCAGACATTGCGAAACAAGCGCTTTCAATGTTAGATGTAGATGATGCAGGCTTTGATTACTTAGATAGAAAATTGCTTACCGCTGTGATTGAACGTTTTGATGGTGGGCCAGTTGGATTAGATAACTTAGCCGCTGCAATAGGTGAAGAACGAGATACTATCGAGGATGTTTTAGAACCTTATTTGATTCAACAGGGATTTTTACAACGTACGCCTCGAGGTCGAATTGCAACTTCGTTAACTTATCGACACTTCGGACTTCAGAAGCCGTCAGAATAAGGGATATAAAAAAGGACATATTGATATCAATATGTCCTTTCTTCTTGAAACCTGCTTAGTTAGTTTCTTCAGTATAGCTCTTCATGCTATTTAATCTTGCTAAACCCACATCACAGCTTTTTTGTTGAGTCGCTAATTCCATCTCAAGAATTTGCTGTTTGCTTTGATTAAGTTTACTTTTGATTTTACCTACTTGAGTATGAGTGCCAGGCTGTTTTTCTGCTTGGGCAATTAAATTTTCTGTTTCTTTAAATAGCTGTGCGCATTGTTGTGGAAGCGCAGCTTTGTTTTCTGTAAGAGGTGCTGCAGTGGCTGATAGTGCCACAGAACCGAAAAGTGCGGTCAAAATTAAATAAATTTTCTTCATTATTAATCCCTACAAATCTTTCCAAATATTATTAGGCTAAAAAATAGCAAAATCTTGTCGCGCTGTCTAGTGGTTATTTTGTCTCTTTCTTTTCGATAAAGTTTCCTTGCGGTAGAGATAAATTTTTCTTCCCTAGATAAAAAAATACAAAATTTGATGCAGATCAATTTCACTACTTTTTATGCAAAATGGGGTATTTTTGTAATTTATATCAAAAAAATGTGATCAATATAACGGTTTTTCTATTTTTTTATCCGCATAAATAGTAGTAGAATAGGGCAAAAATTTTGAATGATTATACTGTAATCAGTTACTGCATTCTTTTTTTAGGATAGAAGAAGCAATTATTACGTAAATAATTCAATGTTTCTTAACGATTTTTGTTGAGTAGTTTGGGGTGATTATTTGGGATTATCCTTGGTAATCATAAAGTGAAAATCTTGTAGATTTATACAAGGAGTTGAGATGTTAGACGTTGTTGATCTCTCACGCTTGCAGTTTGCATTAACTGCGTTATATCACTTCATTTTTGTACCATTAACATTAGGTTTATCTTTCGTTCTCGTGATCATGGAAACCATTTATGTTAAAACGGGCAAAGAAGTATATAAAGATATGACTAAATTCTGGGGTAAGTTATTTGGTATTAACTTTGCTCTAGGGGTGACGACCGGTATTATCATGGAGTTCCAATTCGGGACAAACTGGTCTTATTATTCTCACTATGTAGGTGATATTTTCGGTGCACCATTAGCGATCGAAGCATTACTTGCATTCTTCTTAGAATCCACTTTCGTGGGTCTATTCTTCTTCGGTTGGGATCGTTTAACTAAAGGTAAACACTTACTCGCAACTTACTGCGTAGCCTTTGGTTCAAACCTTTCAGCAATGTGGATTTTAGTGGCAAACGGTTGGATGCAACATCCGGTAGCGGCAGAATTTAACTTTGAAACCGTTCGTATGGAAATGACCAGCTTCTTAGATCTTTGGTTAAACCCAGTTGCTCAAAGTAAATTCTTACATACATTAACAGCAGGTTATTCAACCGGTGCAATGTTTGTATTAGGTATTAGTGCATTCTATTTATTAAAAGGCCGTGATATTGGTTTTGCTAAACGTTCATTCTCTGTTGCTGCAACCTTTGGCTTTATCGCTGCATCAGCGGTATTAATTATGGGTGATGAATCAGGTTACGACATCGGTAAAGCACAACCTGTGAAATTAGCTGCAATGGAAGCGGAGTTTGAAACTCATCCTGCGCCAGCGCCATTCCACCCAGTTGCGATTCCAAATACTGCAGAAATGAAAAATGATTTTGCGATTGAAATCCCATATTTAGGTGGTTTAATTGCAACGCGTTCTTTAGACACTGAAATCGTTGGTTTGAAAGAAATTCAAGCAAAAAATGAAGGTCGTGTTCGTAACGGTATGGTTGCTTATGATTTATTCACGCAATTAAAAGCAGAGAAAAAATCAGCAGGTCACGTAAATCCAGAAACTAAAGCAAAATTTGATGAAGTCAAAGGTGATTTAGGTTTTGGTTTATTATTAAAACGTTACACAGATAAAGTTGTTGATGCAACAGATGAACAAATTAAACAAGCGGCTCGTGATACAATTCCAAATGTAGGTCCTAATTTCTGGGCGTTCCGTGGTATGTTAGCTGCAGGTGGTTTAATTATTTTATTAACCTTTGGCGCATTTGTTCAGAATTTACGTAATAAAGTCACATCTTCTCGCTTATTGCTTAAAGCATTGCTTTGGGGTATCCCATTGCCAATCTTAGCGATTGAATTTGGTTGGTTCTTAGCTGAATTTGGTCGTCAACCGTGGGCGATTTATGAAGTATTACCGGTAGGTGTATCTGCCTCTAACTTGAGTGTAGGTGACTTATGGTTCTCTATCGGTTTAATTTGTGTACTTTACTTCTTCTTCATCATTGCGGAAATGTATTTGATGTTTAAATATGCACGTTTAGGTCCAAGTGCATTGAAAACCGGCAAATACTATTTTGAGCAATCATCTAAATAAGCAGGAGATGAATTATGCTTGATTATGAAATTCTACGTATTATTTGGTGGGTGCTAGTTATCGTATTGCTTATCGGTTTCTCTATAACAGATGGATTCGATATGGGCGTGACCGCACTTTTACCCGTAGCAGGTAAGAAAGAAGTAGAAAGACGTATTATGATTAACTCTATTGCTCCACACTGGGATGGTAACCAAGTTTGGTTATTAACTGCAGGTGGTGCAATCTTCGCGGCATGGCCGATTGTTTATTCTGTAGCGTTTTCAGGCTTCTATATTGCCTTATTCCTTGTGTTAGCTGCGTTATTCTTCCGTCCAATTGGTTTTGAATATCGTGCGAAAATTGATAATCCAACATGGCGCGCTGTGTGGGATTGGGGCTTATTTGCGGGTGGTTTTGTACCTGCATTAGTATTCGGTGTGGCATTTGGTAATTTATTACAAGGTGTGCCATTCGAATTAAATGAGCTTTCACAAGCAACTTACACAGGTTCTTTCTTTGCATTATTAAACCCATTCGCATTACTTTGCGGTGTGCTAAGCCTTGCAATGTTAGTGACTCACGGTGCAAACTGGTTACAAATGAAAACCACAGCTGCATTGCGTGATCGCGCAAGAGCAATTACACAAATCGGTGCATTAGTGACATTAATTACTTTGTGCTTGCAGGTGTGTGGCTTTCTTTCAAAGACGGTTATGTGGTGACTAGCACGATTGATCACTTTGCAGCATCAGCGCCAGCTTCAGGTAAACAAGTGGCAGTTGAGGCAGGTGCATGGTTCAAAAACTTCAATGAAAATCCAGCTTTATGGGCATTCCCAGTATTAGCTGTGGTTGGTGCATTATTAAATGTAGTTGCATCTAAAGCAAATCGTTGTGGTTTTGCGTTCTTCTTCTCTGTATTAACCATGGCTGGTGTGATTATTACTGCGGCAGTATCAATGTTCCCATTTGTAATGCCTTCAAGTACTCATCCAGAACAAAGCTTGTTAATGTGGGATGCAACGTCAAGTGAATTAACATTAACTTTAATGTTCTACTTGGCATTAGTATTTGTTACCATCTCATTGCTTTACACCATTTGGTCATACTACAAAATGTTTGGTCGCTTGGATGAAAGCTTTGTTGAAGACAACAAAAACTCATTATACTAAGGAGAAACAATATGTTATATGTAATTTGGGTAGTGGGTGTGTTGGCTGCAGTTATGGTGAGTGCTAAATTAACCATTGGTAAAGAAAAGTCAGGTAAATTTGACGAGTAATGATGATTAATTCACTCTATCAATTAAGTAATAAGGGTTCCTTGCGAACCCTTTCGTTTATTTTAGCGTTATTTTTAACCGCGGCTTTCTTTTTAAATTTAAATCAATTTTCGACCGCACTTCGTACTGCACATCCCGCTTGGATTCTTGCGATTTTTTGGGGATTGATTAATTTGTGGATCCACGGTATCGGATTTGATATTCGCCGAGCAATATGGCAGCTTGTTTTCTTGCCATTTATTGGTTATTTCACCACAATAATTGCTATTGTTCAGCATTGGTTTTTATAAGAACGATAGACAAATATTATTATTTGGAGCTTGCACATCTAATGAACAGGTTCTAAAATAAGCGGCTTGTTATGGCTGATAATTTGAGCATTATTTTGAATAACCAATGTTTTACCTTTCCGGTTCGTGTCTATTATGAGGATACGGATGCTGGCGGAGTAGTGTATCACGCACGTTACTTACATTTCTTTGAGCGTGCGCGAACTGAATATTTAAGAACGCTTAATTTTTCCCAACAATCATTATTGCAGGAACAACAATTAGCTTTTGTGGTCAAAACCATGTCTATTGACTATTGTATTCCGGCAAAATTGGATGATTATCTTATTGTCGAAACTGAAATAACGGCAGTGAAAGGGGCGACAATCCTCTTTGAACAGCGGTTAGTTCGTGAGGCAGTGGTGTTATCAAAGGCTACTGTTAAGGTAGCCTGTGTTGATCTAGGCAAAATGAAACCTGTCGCAATTCCTGAAGAATTAAAAGCGGCATTTTTAAAGTAAATAACTTTTCGGAGTATGCAATGACTGCAGAATTGAACTTTTTAGATCTTTTTCTAAAAGCGAGTATCGTTGTTCAACTTGTAATTGTGATCTTAATTTCATTCTCAATTATTTCTTGGGCAATCATCATTCAACGTAGCCGTATTTTGACGAGTGCGTTAAAGAAGCAAACACTTTTGAAGATCGTTTCTGGTCTGGTGAAGATTTAAATAAACTGTATGATGGTTTATCTAATCGTCGTGAAGTATTAACTGGTAGCGAACAAATTTTCTTTGTTGGCTTTAAAGAGTTCTCTCGTTTAAAACAAGTGAACGCAGATGCACCAGAAGCCATCATTAAAGGTACTACTCGCGCGATGAACCTTGCGATGAATCGTGAAGTAGAAGCGCTTGAAAGTCGTGTACCTTTCTTAGCAACAGTGGCTTCTGTAAGTCCATATATTGGTTTGTTTGGTACTGTTTGGGGTATCATGCACGCATTTATGGCATTAAGTGGTGCGAAACAAGCTACATTACAAATGGTTGCTCCAGGTATTGCAGAAGCCTTGATCGCAACAGCAATCGGTTTGTTTGCGGCGATTCCAGCTGTAATGGCGTATAACCGTTTAAGTTTACGTGTAAATGCGATTGAACAAAATTATGGTAACTTCATTGATGAATTCACCACAATTTTACATCGTCAAGCTTTTGGTAAAGCGCCCCATTAAAAATCAATGAAAAATTGACCGCACTTGATTAATCAAAAAAGTGCGGTGGATTTTAGCGAAGTTTTAGAGGAAATTATGGCTCGTCGTCAGCGTAAAGACATTAAATCTGAAATTAACATCGTGCCATTTCTCGATGTTCTTTTAGTTTTGGTGTTAATTTTTATGGCAACCGCGCCGATTATCAGTCAGAGCGTTCAAGTGGAACTCCCTGATTCGGTGCAAAGTCAAAATGTATCAAATGAAGATAAAACACCGGTTATCTTAGAAGTAGCAGGGTGTAGGGCAGTATTCGATTTCTATTGGTGGTCAACGCCAAGAAGGCCTTAACGAAGAAATGGTAACCCAATTATCAAAACAAGAATTTGATAAAGACAATAACACAATGTTCTTAGTGGGCGGAGCAAAAGATGTACCTTATGAAGAAGTGATTAAAGCACTGAATTTACTACATCTTGCCGGCATTAAGTCTGTGGGTTTAATGACCAACCCGATTTAAGAATAAGTAGGTAAAACCGTGCAGAATAATCGACGAAAAAAACGTGCAAATGAGTTTGTCATCTCTATTGCGATGCACCTTGCATTGTTTGGTTTGTTGATTTGGAGCTCTCTTTATCAAACCGTTGAAATAATGGGTGGTGGAGAAGGTGAAGGTGATGCCATGGGAGCTGTGATGGTCGATACTGGCAGTGCAGCGCAGGAATGGGGACGTATTCAACAACAGAAAAAAGGTCAAACTGATAAACAGAAAAAACCAGAACCTGTAGTCGAAGAGAAAAAACCAGAGCCTGAACCTGAACCAAATCAGCAAGAAATTGCGAAACAAGAAGAGATTAAGCGTCAGCAGGAAATTCAACGTCAAAAAGAACTTGAAAAACAAAAGCAGCAAGAAATTGAAAAGCAAAAACAGCAACAAGAACTTGCTCGTCAAGAGGCGTTAGAAAAGCAGAAACAAGCTGAAGAAGCGAAAGCAAAACAAGCGGCTGAAGCAGCGAAATTAAAAGCTGATGCAGAGGCAAAACGTTTAGCGGCAGCAGCTAAACAGGCTGAGGAAGAGGCAAAAGCTAAAGCACAAGCCGAAGCTCAAAAAGCGAAAGAAAAAGCTGAAGCAGATGCTAAAGCCAAGGCTGAGGCAAAAGCGAAAGCCGATGCTGAAGCAAAAGCGAAGGCCAAGGCAGAAGCAGATGCTAAAGCGAAAGCTGAAGCAGATGCTAAGGCTAAAGCAAAAGCTGAGGCTGATGCAAAAGCGAAAGCAGATGCAGAGGCGAAAGCGAAGGCTGAAGCAAAAGCTAAAGCGGATGCAGAAGCCAAAGCGAAGGCTGATGCGAAGGCAAAAGCTGATGCAGCAAAACGTAAAGCAGATCAAGCGGCTTTAGATGACTTCATGAACGGCGGAGATGTCGGTGGTGGTAGTGCATCTAAAGGTGGTAATGCAAATAAAGGCGGTACACAAGGTAGTGGTGCAGGACTAGGTGCTGGAGATGGTGGTAAAGTTGGTGACCAATATGCAGGTGTCATTAAACGTGAAATTCAACGCCGTTTCTTAAAAGACCCAAGCTTTGCCGGTAAAGTTTGTAGCATTAAAATCCAACTCGGTCGAGATGGTACGATTTTAGGCTACCAACGCGTTTCAGGACCTGATGATATTTGTACTGCAGCATTAAGTGCGGTAGCTAGAACGAAAAAAGTTCCAGCAGCACCATCTGATGCTATTTATGAGAAATATAAAGCGCCGACTATCGATTTTGATATCAATGCTCGATAATCGGTTTTAGGAAAGTAACAACGTTAAAATAAGGTGATTAAATGAAATTGATCAAACGTGTTATGGGGCTATTTGTGGTGATGTTTGCATTTGCAAGCACAGCAATGGCAGAAGATGAAGTTCGAATTGTGATTGATGAAGGTGTTGATGGCGCTCGTCCTATCGCAGTTGTTCCTTTCGCAGGTTCTGCACCTGAAAATATTGGTCAAATCGTTGCAGATGACTTACGTAATAGTGGTAAATTTAACCCTATTCCAGTAAGCCAAATGCCACAACAACCAACGACTGCAGCAGAAGTGAAACCAGAGGCTTGGACTGCTTTAGGTATTGATGCTGTTGTGGTGGGTCAAGTGACATCAACTGGTAGCGGTTATAACATTTCTTACCAATTAGTTGATACTGTAGGTGCATCAGGTACACCTGGTGCGGTACTTGCACAAAATAGCTATACAGTGACGAAATAAATGGTTGCGTTACGGTGCACATACTGTGAGTGATGAAGTATTTGAAAAATTAACCGGTATTCGTGGTGCATTCAGAACACGTATTGCTTACGTAGTGCAAAAAAATGGTGGTTCACAACCTTATGAAGTTCGTGTAGCAGATTACGATGGTTACAACCAATTCATCGTAAATCGTAGCTCACAACCAATTATGTCTCCAGCTTGGTCTCCAGATGGTAAACGTTTAGCATATGTATCTTTTGAGAACAAAAAATCACAACTTGTTGTACAAGACTTAGGTTCAGGTTCTCGTAAAGTAGTTGCTTCTTTCCCTGGACATAACGGTGCGCCAGCATTCTCTCCGGACGGTTCTAAACTAGCATTTGCTTCTTCACAAGATGGTTTATTAAACATCTATGTAATGGGCTCAAATGGTGGTACACCTACTCAATTAACTCGCGGTGCAGGTAATAATACAGAACCATCATGGTCTCCAGATGGTAGCTCAATTCTCTTTACTTCAGATAGAAGTGGTTCACCACAAGTTTATCGCATGAGCGCAAGTGGTGGTGGTGCATCACCAGTTGGTGGTCGCGGTAGTGCGCAAATCAGTAGTGATGGTAAAACGCTTGTGATGATCAATGGTAATAACAATGTGGTGAAACAAGATCTCACCAGTGGCAGCTCTGAAGTATTAAGTACATCTTTCTTAGGTGAAAGTCCAAGTATTTCTCCTAATGGTATCATGATTATTTACAGCTCTACACAAGGGCTAGGAAAGGTGTTACAATTAGTTTCTGCAGATGGTCGCTTTAAAGCGAGTCTTCCAGGAAGTAATGGCCAAGTGAAATTTCCAGCTTGGTCTCCATACTTGACTAAATAAAAAAACTCATTGAGGAGAAATCTAATGAACAAATTTGTTAAATCATTATTAGTTGCTGGTTCAGTAGCTGCATTAGCAGCATGTAGCTCATCAAACAACGATGCAGCAGGCAACGGTGCTAACAACGGTCAAACTTTCGGTGGTTACTCTGTTGAAGATCTTCAACAACGTTACAACACCGTTTACTTCGGTTTCGACAAATTCAACATCGAAGGTGAATACGTTCAAATCTTAGATGCTCACGCTGCATACTTAAATGCAACTCCAGCTTCTAAAGTTGTTGTTGAAGGTAACACTGACGAACGTGGTACTCCAGAGTACAACATCGCTTTAGGTCAACGTCGTGCTGATGCAGTTAAAGGTTTCTTAGCTGGTAAAGGTGTTGACGCTGGTAAAGTATCAACTGTTTCTTACGGTGAAGAAAAACCTGCAGTGTTAGGTCACGATGAAGCAGCATACTCTAAAAACCGTCGTGCAGTGTTAGCATACTAATTTTTAGAGAATTTTGATTCTTAGAAAAAAGGAGGGTAGAAATACTCTCCTTTTTTATTTGCCCTAAGATATTGTCAGAAATTGACGAGTATTCACGCAATTAACACAATTTCTTCAGATTTTTCTTGCGTCAGAAAATAAAATCGGTAATATACGCACCTGTTACGAAATGATGTGGGTCGTTAGCTCAGTCGGTAGAGCAGCGGACTTTTAATCCGTTGGTCGAAGGTTCGAATCCTTCACGACCCACCACTTTTATTTCGAAGAATTCCCAAATGGGTCGTTAGCTCAGTCGGTAGAGCAGCGGACTTTTAATCCGTTGGTCGAAGGTTCGAATCCTTCACGACCCACCACCTATTTTACAAATCATGATTAAACCGGTTGGGTTGTTAGCTCAGTTGGTAGAGCAGCGGACTCTTAATCCGTCGGTCGAGAGTTCGAGCCTCTCACAGCCCACCAGTCAACATCTTATTGTCCTGTTTATCAATAAATTTACAAAAAAAGTAAAAATATTTTTAAAATTCTTGACTATATTTGGCGGTTATTATGGTAGAATATCCACAAATTTAAGTCGGGCTTAAAATGTTACAAAATATTCGTATTGTTTTGGTTGAAACATCGCATAGTGGAAATATCGGTTCTGCAGCACGCGCGATGAAAACGATGGGATTATCCAACCTTTACTTAGTGTCACCAAAATCGGTAGATGAGCAATCTATTGCGTTAGCTGCAGGCGCTGATGACGTAGTACGTAATGCTCACATCGTTGATACTTTTGAACAAGCAATAGAAGATTGCTCATTAGTGATTGGTACCAGTGCGAGATTACGCCATTTACAGAGTACACTGATTGAACCGAGAGAATGTGCAGAAAAAGCTTGTGCACATCAAGGTCAAGTGGCGATTGTATTTGGTCGTGAACGTGTTGGACTCACAAATGAAGAATTACTTAAATGCCATTATCATTTAACTATTCCTGCGAATCCTGAGTATTCCTCGCTAAATTTAGCGATGGCAGTGCAGTTGGTAAGTTATGAAATGCGAATGGCATTTTTAGTCAAAGAGAGAACGGAAAGTACACTTTCAACAATAGAAAATATCTATCCAACAGCACAAGAAATGGAATATTTTTTTGCTCATACGGAACAGGTTTATAAGTCTCTTGGTTTTATTCAAAATCAAGGGGTTATGCAAAAATTAAGACGGCTTTATAACCGTTCTTCTTTGGAAAAAAATGAATTAAATATTTTGCGTGGAATGTTAAGTGCGGTTGAAAAACGCCTTGATCTGCAAAAAGAGTAAAATTGACTATCATAGTCAGATATGTAAACTATCTAAATGACGATTAATAGGGATGCTTTATGAAGCTTACATCTAAAGGACGATATGCGGTTACCGCAATTTTAGATATCGCATTACATGCTGGAACTGATCCGGTTTGTTTAGCAGATATTTCAGAACGTCAAAGTATTTCACTTTCGTATCTTGAGCAATTATTTGCAAAATTGCGCCGAGGTGGATTAGTAAAAAGCGTTCGAGGCCCAGGTGGTGGCTATCGTTTAGCATTGCCAGCCGATCAAATTTCTATCGGTATGGTGATCTCTGCCGTAAATGAGAACATTAATGTCACAAGATGCCTTGGAAAAGGAAATTGTAAAGGTGGGGTTGAATGTTTAACTCATTCTTTATGGCAAGATTTAAGTGATCGAATTTCTGATTTTTTAGATGAGATTACGTTAGCTGAACTTGTAGAGAAAAAATCAGGGAAGCACAAAGTTCATAAAGATTTTGATGACTTGGTTGTCGTTAACCAATAATAGGGAAAAGTAGATTAAAGTGCGGTCAAATTGATAGCATTTTTAGTAGTTTTTTAGGAGTGAAAATGAAATTACCCATTTATTTAGATTATGCAGCAACATGTCCAGTGGATGAACGTGTAGCTAAAAAAATGATGGAATATCTAACCATTGATGGTGTATTCGGTAATCCAGCATCTCGTTCACATAAATTTGGCTGGCAAGCAGAAGAAGCGGTTGATATTGCACGTAATCAAATTGCTGATTTGATTGGTGCAGATTCTCGTGAAATTGTGTTTACTTCAGGCGCAACAGAAGCAGATAACCTTGCTATTAAAGGTGCGGCTCATTTTTATCAAACAAAAGGTAAACACATCATCACTTGCAAAACTGAACATAAAGCTGTATTGGATACTTGTCGTCAATTGGAACGTGAAGGCTTTGAAGTGACCTATTTAGAGCCAGAAGAAGATGGTTTAATCGATCTTGAGAAATTCAAAGCGGCATTACGTCCAGATACGATTCTTGTATCAATTATGCACGTGAATAATGAGATTGGCGTGATCCAGGATATTAAAGCAATTGGTGAGCTTTGCCGTGCAAACAAAACGATTTTTCCACGTAGATGCGACCCAAAGTGTCGGTAAAGTAGAAATTAATCTTGCTGAATTACCGGTTGATTTGATGTCAATGTCTAGCCACAAATTATACGGACCAAAAGGTATCGGGGCATTATATGTTTGCCGTAAACCGCGTGTTCGTTTAGAAGCCATTATCCATGGTGGTGGTCATGAGCGTGGTATGCGTTCTGGTACATTACCTGTACACCAAATTGTGGGTATGGGTGAAGCTTATCGTATTGCAAAAGAAGAAATGGCAACAGAAATTCCGCGTATCAGAGCTTTACGCGATCGTTTATATAATGGCTTGAAAGAAATTGAAGAAACCTATGTAAATGGTTCGATGGAACACCGCGTAGCAAATAACTTGAACATCAGCTTTAACTATGTTGAAGGTGAATCCTTAATGATGGCATTACGTGATGTGGCAGTTTCTTCTGGTTCTGCTTGTACTTCAGCGAGTTTAGAACCATCTTATGTACTACGTGCATTAGGTCGTAATGATGAATTAGCACATAGCTCAATTCGTTTCACACTTGGTCGTTGGACAACGGAAGAAGAAATTGATTACACCATTAATTTAACACGTAATGCAGTAGCAAAACTTCGTGAATTGTCACCACTTTGGGATATGTTCAAAGAAGGCATTGATTTAAATACTATTGAGTGGTCAGCCCACTAATTTTAAAGGCGGCTAGACCGCCTAATAGCAACTTATTTAGGAAAGGAACATAATATGGCATATAGCGAGAAAGTTATCGATCATTATGAAAATCCACGCAACGTAGGTTCGATGGATAAAAAAGATAATTCAGTAGGAACGGGTATGGTTGGCGCACCGGCTTGTGGTGACGTTATGCAGTTACAAATCAAAGTAAATGATAGCGGCATTATTGAAGATGCGAAATTTTAAAAACTTATGGTTGTGGCTCAGCGATTGCATCAAGTTCTTTAATTACCGAATGGGTAAAAGGTAAAATCTTTAGATGAAGCAGGTGCAATCAAAAACAGTCAAATTGCGGAAGAACTTGAATTACCACCGGTAAAAGTTCACTGCTCAATTTTAGCAGAAGATGCAATTAAAGCCGCTATTGCTGACTATAAAAATAAACAAGGTAAGTAATCAAAGTGCGGTTGAAAATGACCGCACTTTATACGTCATATATGAGTGTCGAGAAATTAAGCTCTTAGAAAGGCGCAGTTGTCATGACGTTAGAGAAAAAAATTGCGATTGCTAGTGTGGTATTATGTTTGCTTACATCATTTGCATTTTCTCTTCATTTGGTCTTTGCAGATTCCTATTTGGTTGAAGAAGAAACTTCAGTTCGGATTCAGATATTTTTGGGTATCCTAGCTTTGTCTTGGGGATCAATGATTGCATCGTTTATTTTATATACGAGATTACGTAGTGCAGCAGTATCAGCGGCAGCTTTGCTTGCATTTGCTATCTATGTGCTACTTATTTATTTATTTGTAAAAGATAGCGCTTCAGGTGGCGTATATATCTGGCTTGCATATTCTGTTTGGTGTGTAGTTTGCTTTGGATTATCAATTTTAATAGTGCTATTTAAGCCGACAATTTTTACTTGCTCAGCAAAATCAGTATTTTTCTCAACACTCATTATCAACGCAGCTTCTTTATCAATTGCGATACTTTAGACTATGTAGGGATAATTTATGTCTATAATATTAACTGAAAAAGCGGCAGAACGAGTTCGTACTTTTCTTGAAAATCGTGGAAAAGGCATCGGTTTACGCTTAGGTGTGAAAACATCAGGTTGTTCGGGTTTAGGCTATGTGCTTGAATTCGTTGATGTGCTCAATGATGACGATCTTGTTTTTGAGCAGCATGGCGTGAAAGTGGTAGTCGATCCAAAAAGCTTGGTTTATTTAGATGGCATTGAGCTAGATTATGTCAAAGAAGGCTTGAACGAAGGCTTTAAATATAACAATCCAAATGTGAAAGAATCATGTGGATGTGGTGAAAGTTTCCATGTTTAAGGAATAAAGATGACAAATCCTTTTGCTATTTTTGATTTGCCCGTTGCTTTCAATGTTGATCAAGCCCTTTTGTCTGAGCGTTATTTAGTGCTTCAAAAGAGCTTTGCATCCTGATAATTTTGTTACGGCAGATGCGCAAGAACAACGCATTGCAATGCAAAAAGTCGACAGAAGTTAATGATGCATTAAAAACCTTTGAAAGACCCAATTTTACGTGCGGAAGCAATTATTGCGTTAAATACGGGAAAAGCACAGGATTTAGAACAAAAGAGTACGCAAGATGTCACATTTTTAATGCAGCAATTAGAATGGCGAGAAGAGCTCGAAAATATTGAGCAAAGCCAGGATGAGAATGCATTAGAATCCTTTGCTAAACGCGTTAAAAAAGAAACAAAAGAAATGTTGACCGCACTTGAAGCACAGCTCAATGAGCAACAATGGTCAACTGCTGCACAGTTCTGCGATAAATTACGTTTTCTAAAAAAATTGGCAGATGAAATTAGCCAAGTAGAAGAACGTCTATTTGAATTATAATCTTGAGGGCGTTTAATACGCCCTTTTCGCTATTGATAAATGGGCAGCTGCCCTCATACTAATGAAACCCGATTATGCAAACTTTAGAACAACTGACTGATGCCTCAAAATCTGCTTGGGGAACTATTTCCCAATGGATTGATCATGCTCGTAATCATTGTGAAGTGATTAAAAAAGATCAACCTAGTGCAGAACGTGAGCTTTTCACCATGCAAATGCCCACTTCTTCTCCGATGGGCGCGGTAATTTATGAAACTGGTGGCATCTTAATCCATCATGGTTGGTTGCGTATATTAGGTTCTGGCAGCTTTAAATTACCACGTGGATTAATGGACTGGAATTTCAGCAAATCCTTTAATCAATCAGGTGATAAACCAAAATATTTGCTCGTTGCAGATGATGTCATTGGAGGGTATTTTGCCTTAAATGGTGGTTCTTTAGGGGATAATCTCGGCAAGATTTACTATTTTTCGCCGAAAGACTTAACTTGGCATGATTTAAATTTTACTTATACGGATTTCTTAGCTTGGGCATTAAATGGTGACATTGAAGCGTTTTACCAAAATCTGTTTTGGCAAAATTGGCAAGAAGATGTAAAACAACTCGATGGTAACCACATGATTGTTTTTACACCAGAGCTTTCGGAAGATAAGACGACTGAGATTAATCAGCGTGAACGACGCGAAGTCAATATAGAAACCCATTACAATGCAAGTTTTACCGAACAAGATAAATTTGCACAAGCTTATTCAGTAGCATAACTTGCTTTTAACGAATTAATTATTAGAGATAAAAAGAGATATGGCATTACTCCAAATTGCAGAGCCAGGACAAACGGCTGCACCACATCAACACCGTCTTGCGGTAGGGATTGATTTAGGTACAACAAACTCTTTAGTTGCCGCAGTGCGTAGTGGTCAAGCCACCATTTTGAATGATGAACAAGACAGAAGCCTTGTACCTTCAGTCGTGTATTATGGTGAAAATGAAAAACTTGTGGGTACTGAAGCATTTGCCAAAGCTGCAATGGATCCTAAAAATACGATTATTTCGGTTAAACGTCTGATTGGTCGTAGTCTTGCAGATGTGCAATCACGTTACACAAACTTGCCCTATGAGTTTGTAGCAAGTGAAAATGGCTTGCCGTTATTGGTGACGCATCAAGGTAAAAAAAGCCCAATTGAAGTCTCTGCAGATATTTTATCTCGTTTAAATCATATTGCAGAACAACGCCTTGCGGGTGAGCTTTCTGGTGTGGTGATTACTGTTCCCGCGTATTTTGATGATGCTCAACGCCAAAGTACAAAAGATGCAGCACGCCTTGCCGGGTTAAATGTATTACGTTTATTAAATGAACCCACTGCTGCAGCAGTGGCGTATGGCTTAGATAGTAGAAAAGAAGGCGTCATCGCTGTTTATGACTTAGGTGGTGGTACCTTTGATATCTCAATTTTACGCTTATCTAAAGGCGTGTTTGAAGTGTTAGCAACGGGTGGGGATACCGCTTTAGGTGGTGATGATTTTGACCATTTAATTGCCGATTGGATTGTTGAACAAGCGGGTCTTAAACCACAAAATGTCAATGAGCAACGTGAGCTTTTAAGTTTAGCCACACAAACTAAAATTGCCTTAACAAGTGCACAAAGTGCGGTCATTTCTTGGCGAGGATTTGAAGGTGAGTTAAGTCGTGAGCAATTCAATGAATTAATCCACTCATTGGTAAAACGTTCTTTATTAACCTGTCGTCGTGCATTGAAAGATGCGCATGTTGAAGCTGAAGACGTGCAAGAAGTGGTCATGGTTGGTGGTTCAACTCGCGTGCCTTACGTTCGTGAACAGGTAGGCGAATTCTTTGGTAAAATCCCATTAACATCAATTGATCCTGATAAAGTAGTTGCCTTAGGTGCGGCAATTCAAGCGGATATTTTAGTGGGTAATAAGAATGACAGTGATATGCTGTTACTTGATGTTGTGCCGCTTTCTTTAGGTATTGAAACCATGGGCGGTTTAGTGGAGAAAATTATTCCACGTAATACCACGATTCCTGTGGCACGCGCACAAGAGTTTACTACCTTTAAAGATGGCCAAACTGCGATGACGGTACACGTGGTACAAGGGGAACGTGAGTTAGTGGATGATTGCCGTTCTTTAGGTCGTTTTACGTTGCGTGGCATTCCACCAATGGTAGCAGGTGCCGCACATATTCGTGTGACTTATCAAGTGGATGCCGATGGCTTATTAAGTGTGACCGCGATGGAGAAATCCACTAAAATCCAAGCCTCAATTCAAATTAAGCCTTCTTATGGTTTAACCGATGAAGAAGTAACGGCAATGATTAAAGCCTCGTTTGATAATGCACAAGATGATATGCAAGCTCGTGAATTAGCCGAGCAGCGCGTTGAGGCTGATCGTGTGATTGATAGCGTAATTGTGGCATTGCAACAAGATGGGGCGGACTTATTAACCGAATCTGAATTCCATCAAATTGAACATGTATTGAAACAATTAATGGATGTAAAAGAAGGTACAGATCGTCATGCGATTGCGCAGAGAATTAAAGCTCTTGATGTGGCAACTCAAGAATTTGCGGCAAGACGAATGAATAAATCTATTCATCAAGCGCTTACAGGTAAATCTGTATCAGATATTGAGCAGTAAAGTGCGGTTATAAATTAACGAGTTTTTTATATTGAGGAAAGTAATATGCCAAAAGTGATTTTTTTACCGAATGAAGAATTCTGCCCAGAGGGTATGGTGGTTGATGCAGCTGCAGGCGACAACTTATTAGAAGTGGCACATAATGCGGGTGTGGAAATTCATCACGCTTGCGATGGTTCTTGTGCTTGTACAACATGCCATGTAGTTATTCGTGAAGGGTTTGATTCATTAAATGAAGCGAGCGATCAAGAAGAAGATATGTTGGATAAAGCCTGGGGCTTAGAAATGGATAGCCGTCTTTCTTGCCAATGTATCGTGGGTGATGAAGATTTAGTGGTGGAAATCCCTAAATATAATATCAACCATGCGAATGAGGCGGCTCACTAATGAAATGGACGGATGCCCAACTTATCGCAGAAGAGCTTTATGATCGTAATCCCGATTTAGATCCTAAAACGGTACGTTTCACGGATTTACATAAATGGATTTGTGAACTAAAAGATTTTGATGATGATCCAATGAAATCTAACGAGAGTATTCTCGAAGCGAATTTTGTTGAAATGGTTAGATGAATACGAATAAGCCTGATTACACAGGCTTATTATATTTTTAATAGTTAATCTGATAGTTTTTGTATATAAAGTTGGTAAACTGGCAACATTTGTAAAACATGGAGTTTTTGCTGATAGATATTGACATAAGCATCAACAGCAGGTTTTACTAAGTGGTAGTAGTTTTGTTTTCCATTTTCTTCTGGGCTCCATAAATAGTCATCAAAAGCAATAATCCCATTATTTTTTACTAATTTATGGGCTAAAATAGCATCGAACAGTACATCTGGGGCTTCATGAGAACCATCTACATAGATAAAATCAAATTTTCCAGCTTCGCCTTTTGCTAATAGTTCAATCATTTTAGTATGGGAATATCCTTTATGTTTGATAATATTAAGGGATTTTCCGCATTGTTTGGCATAAATCATTAATGTTTGAATATTCTCATTGAAAGATTGCTCAACGGAACTCATATCCCATTTTCCTTGATGCTCTAATCCGCCCTTCCCAAGAATCAATACAATGAATCTCTATTTCATTATGGTATTTAAGCATTTCCTCAGTAAAAAAATGAGTTGAACGCCCTTCAAATGAACCAATTTCTAAGATTCGTTGAGGTGTAAATTGTTCAAAAATATAGGATAGAGAAGGGATATTGTGAGTAAACCAGTCAGTACTGAAATTGACAGTTAAATTATCTTTATTTACGTTGTTTGACATTTTAAATCCTTAGATTATATTAAATATAAACCGCACTTTATTACTAAAGTGCGGTTATTTTTATCGTTGTTTTTTTAATTATTTTTTCTTCGCGTATTTTAAGGAGTCGATAGCAACCGCGAGGATGATAATGCTACCTTTAATGATATATTGCCAGTAAGGGTTTACACCGATGTAAGTTAAACCGTAGTTAATAACGGTGAAGATGATAACACCCGTGATTACACCGATAACAGTACCCACACCACCAGCGAAAGATACACCACCTACTACGCAGGCAGCAATCGCATCTAATTCATACATGAAACCGAGGTTGTTGGTAGCACTACCGATACGACCAGCTTCTAACATACCACCGAATGCATAGAACATACCTGCAATCATGTAAATCACAACAAGGTTACGTGCTACGTTTACGCCAGATACTTTTGCTGCTTCAGGGTTACCACCGATAGCAAAGATATTTTTACCGAAGCGTGTTTTATTCCACATTACCCAAACTAAGAATGCACAAATCGCCGCATAAATAGTGATGTAGGATAATTTGAATGAACCGAGTCTGAAGAAACCTTGTGCGAAGTTTGAGAAAGATTCGCTGAAGCCAGCAATTGGTGAACCCCCTACGCCATCATAATAAAGTGAGTTAAAACCGTAAACGATGATCATGGTACCCATGGTTGCAATGAACGGGGTTACATTGAGATAAGCGATAACTAAACCATTCACTAAGCCGATTACAGCACCTACCGCACAAACAGTCAGGATAACTACTGGAATAGGAATTTCACCTAAATCAGGGAACACACGATTCATGTTTTCCATTGATTGTAAGAGGGTAGCAGAAATAACCGCTGCTAAACCTACTTGGCGACCGGCTGATAAGTCGGTACCTTGAGTGACAAGCAAGCCTGCAACACCAAGGGCGATAATGAGACGGACGGATGATTGAGTTAAAATGTTACTAAAGTTGCGAACATTCAAGAATGTTGGATCTTGTGCGATGATGATGCCAAGTAAAATCAACAACACAAAATAAATCGCATTTTGTTTTAAGAAATCGAATGATTTATTTTTTGGTAAGGCACTCATAATTTGTTCCTTTATGATTTATAAATATTTTGCGGCAAGTTGCAAAATTTCTTCTTGAGACGTTTTTGCTGTTTCAACGATGCCGGCAACACGACCATTACTCATGACCAAAATTCGGTCTGTTACGCCTAATAATTCTGGCATTTCTGATGAAATCATAATGATGCCTTTATCTTTTTTAGCGAGTTCTTGAATGAGCTGATAAATTTCAAATTTTGCCCCAATATCAATACCACGAGTTGGTTCGTCGAGCATTAAGATATCTGGTTGGGTTAAAAGCCAACGGCCGATAATGACTTTTTGTTGGTTACCACCAGAAAGCGAGCCAATTGTTGTTTTGTGAGAAGGTGTTTTTACGTTCATCGCATCAATCACCCATTGTGTATCGCTCGCCATTTTTTTGTTGCTGAGCAATTTCCAAGGAGTGAGGTAAGATTTCATATTTGAAATCAAAGAGTTAAATTCAATACTTAGGTTTGAATAAATCCCGGTTGAACGACGTTCTTCAGTCACCAAAGCAAAACCGTGGTTAATCGCCTCAAGTGCGGTATGATTTTTCACGATTTTTCCGTTGAGCTTGATCGTCCCTTCTTTTAATTCGCGTACACCAAAAATGGCTTCCACAATATCGGTTCGTTTTGCACCAACAAGACCTGCGATACCTAAAATTTCACCTTTGCGTAAATTAAAGGAAACATCTTGAATAGAAGGTTGGTTCACCGCAGTTAAATGTTCCACTTCAAGCGTGACTTCTTTTGGTACGTTAGTTTTTTCAGGGAAACGTTGTGTTAATTCACGGCCAACCATCATTGAAACAATTTCTTCCATGGTGGTGCCTTTAACTTGAACGGTATTGATCCATTTACCATCACGAAGAATGGTGATTTCATCACAAATTTTGAAGATTTCATCCATTTTGTGTGAAATATAGATAATGCCACAACCGCGATCTTTTAATTTTTGAATAATTTTGAAAAGATGTTCCACTTCTTTTTCTGAAAGTGAGGATGTTGGCTCATCCATAATTACGATTTTAGCGTTATAAGAGAACGCTTTCGCAATTTCGATCATCTGCATTTGTGAAACGGAAAGTTTGGCCACTTTTTCTTTTGGATCAACATCAATATCCAATTCATCGAAAATCGCTTTGGTATCACGATACATTTTGGCGTGATCCACAAAAGGACCTTTAAGTGGGTAGCGACCCAACCATAAGTTATCCATTACACTAGTTTGACGCACCAAGTTAAGTTCTTGGTGAACCATTGAAATCCCATTTTCAAGGGCTTCTTTTGATGTTTTAAAATCAACAGGTTTGCCTAAGAATAAAATTTCACCTTCGTCTTTTGCATAAATTCCGAAGAGGCATTTTAATAATGTAGATTTACCCGCCCCGTTTTCGCCCATTAAGGCGTGAACAGAGTGAGAACGAACTGTTAGATTGGCGTGATCAAGGGCTTTTACACCGGGGAAAGACTTACTGACATCCGTCATTGTCAGTAGTACATCACTGTCTTGGGTTTGAGTTGTCATATCCAACCTCATCAAAAAAGGGGAAAGGGAATTTGGGTTTCCTTTCCCCCTAAAATTAAAGAAAAGCAATAGATTTTCTTATTTTAAGAATTCACTTAGGTTATCTTTATCCACACCAACATAAGGGATACGTACCACACGGTTTTCTAATTTCCATTGTGTACCTTCTGTTGCTGCTTTACCGTTAGCAAGGTTTGCAGAAAGTTGAACAACTGCTTTACCTTGGTTAACACCATCGTTTAACACAGTACCAGCAATTTCGCCTTTCTTAATTAATTGAAGCACTTCTGGTAATGCATCCACACCAAAGATTGGTAATTTTTTACCGTGTGCTTTGGTTGCTTCTAATGCACCTAACGCCATACCGTCATTGTTTGAAATGATCATTTCAATTTCGTTAGCTTTAGAGCTAGATAACCATGCATCCACTTTATCTTTAGCCATTGCTGCATCCCACATACCGGTATCAATAAATAATTGTTCGGTTTGGAATACCTTTAGCATTTAATTGCTCAATTACATATTTAGTACGTGCTTCTGCGTCTGGGTGGCCTGGTTCACCTTTTAATAATACATATTGGATTTTACCATCTTTGTTTAAGTCTAAGGCTGGCATTGCTTTCCATTGTTTTGCAATTAAATCACCTTGGATTAAACCAGATTCTTTCGGGTCTGTACCAACATAGTAAGCGTGATCGTAGCTACCAATTGCTTTTGCACCTGGGTCTTTATTGAAGAAAACAACAGGAATGTCATCTTGTTTAGCTTTCTTGATAACAGTTGAAGCTGCTGCTGGGTCTACTAAGTTAATCGCTAAAGCTTTTACACCTTTAGAAAGCAAACCATCCACTTGGTCATTTTGAATAGATTGTGCATTTTGAGAGTCATTCATTAATAACTCAATGCCACCAAGCGCTTTCGCTTCTTTATCGATTTCTTTACGCATTAATGACATGAAGTTGTCATCATATTTATAAATGGTAACACCAATACGGTTATCGGCTGCGAAACCTGAAGTTGCTGAACCTAAACCGATTGCTAAAGCGACTGCACTTAATACTGCTGTTTTTTTCATAAAAACGCTCCTATGTAGAGAAAGAGATTTTATTGTTGATTTTTTATATATCAAATAGAGGAATGTTGCGTACATCTATTGCAACTGAATCCATCATAACGAAATCAAAACCGTTAATCTGTGATCAAACTCACATAAATGAAAACGATTACATAGCAATGTTTAAATTTGTGATCTCCATCACGGTTTTATTGCATTTTCTACGGAAAAACGTCTCACCAATGTTGGATTAAATTGGACAACAGTAGGTGTGACAATAGATGAATCGACTAAACTTAATGCCAGTTTTGCTGCATAATTTGCCATTAAATCAATTGGATATCGAACAGTAGTGAGCTTCGGAATTAAATATCGAGCAATCGGCATATCATCAAATCCCACAATGGAAAATTGTTTCGGGACTTTGATATTGTTTTCATTTAAAACGGAAATTGCACCCGCTGCCATCGTATCGTTATAGGCTACCACAGCGGTTAAGTTAGAGTTATAGCTTAATAAATCAATCATGGCTTTTTCACCGCCTTCAAAATCAGGTGAATTATGCACAATAGCTTGTTCTACAATAGGGAAGTTATGCGCATCTAATGCCTCTAAGTAGCCTTCTTTACGTTCTGTTTCATCTAAGATGCCGTGATTGGAACCAATATAGGCGATTTGCTTATGGCCATAACGAATCAGCATTTCAGTGGCAAGATAGGTACCTTGTCGGTTATCAAGGCTGACGCAACGATTTTCATAGCCTGCAATCACACGGTTAATTACAACCATACCGGGTACATTTCTAAATAATGTTGTAACTCTTCGTCAGAAAGGGCTTTGGAATGAACAACCAGGCAGCTACAACGCTTACGTAGCAAGGTATCAATGGCTTCACGCTCTTTTTCTGCATGATGGTATCCAATGCCGATCAAAATCGTTTTTTGATGCTCTTCAGCGACTTTATCGACCGATTTAACCAAGATAGCAAAGAACGGATCCGTTACATCGGTAACCACCACGCCAATGGTATCGGTATTTTGCACGGCCAGAGCTTGTGCGTTTGCATTGGGTTGATAATTTAAGACTTCCATTGCACGTTGTACCGAATAACGGGTTTTTTCACTCACGGATGGGAGAGTGATTAATCACCCGGGAAACAGTGGCAACCGACACGCAAGCTAATTCAGCAACATCTCGAATTGTAGGCATAACAGGGCTCTCATTCATTTTTTCATAGTAATTATCATAGTAAATTTGAATAAAATTGAAAGCGGTTACTTTCAAAAATGCTACATTCGTCACAAAAAAGTGATTGGATGAGTGGCTTATTTCCTGATTTTGTGATAATGATCACGGTTTATTTTTTTTAATTTGTTATCTTATGAGAAAAATTTTTTTGTAATCGTTTACATTTTGGAGCAAAAATATGAGCGAAACCGTATTTGAACCGACAGATCATCCGCATCGTCGTTATAATCCGTTAATTGACCAATGGGTTTTAGTCTCACCACATCGTGCTAAACGTCCATGGCAGGGGCAACAAGAAAAAGTGAGTGAGGAACAAAAGCCAAGCCACGATCCAAATTGTTATCTTTGCCCGCGTAATAAACGTATCACTGGCGAACCTAATCCGGATTACCATAAACCTTATGTATTCAAAAATGATTTCTCGGCTTTATTAGAAAATACACCCGCGCCAGAGCAATCAGTCGATCCTCTTTTCCAAATGAGCCAAGCTCGTGGTGAAAGTCGTGTTATTTGTTTTTCACCAGATCACAGCAAAACCTTGCCATTATTGACCGCACTTGAAATTGAAGAAGTGATTAAAGTGTGGCAAGAGCAATTGCGTGAACTGGGGCAAAAATATCAGTGGGTACAGATTTTTGAAAACAAAGGCGCGGCAATGGGATGCTCCAATCCCCATCCGCACGGACAAATCTGGGCAAATAGCTTTTTACCGAAATGAAGTCGCGCGTGAAGATGTTGCTCAACGAAATTATTATGAAAAACACGGTTCGGTGCTTTTAGTGGATTACGTTCAAAAAGAATTAGAGAAAAAAGAACGTATTGTGGTGGAAACCGAGCATTGGGTTGCGGTGGTGCCTTATTGGGCGGTGTGGCCATTTGAGACCTTGTTGTTGCCTAAAGTGCATGTCAAACGCTTAACAGAATTAACTGAGGCTCAAGCTAAAGATCTTGCCGTGATATTGAAAAAATTGGCAACAAAATACGATAACTTATTTGAAACGTCTTTCCCTTATTCGATGGGCTTCCATGCCGCACCATTTAATGGTGAAGATAACGAACATTGGCAGCTTCATGCGCATTTTTATCCACCGTTGTTGCGTTCTGCTACGGTTCGCAAATTTATGGTGGGCTATGAAATGCTAGGTGAAAGCCAACGAGACCTCACCGCTGAACAAGCAGCAGAAAGATTACGTGCGTTAAGCGAAGTACATTATAAAGAACGTTAAGAAATCCTTTCCCTCTTGAGTTAAGAGGGAGTGTGAAAGATAAAGGAAAATAATATGACTCCAGTCCAAAAATCCCAACACATTTTTACTCAAAAATATAATAAGCAACCAGAACTGACCGTGTATGCGCCAGGTCGTGTGAACATTATCGGCGAACATACCGATTACAATGATGGCTTTTGTGATGCCTTGTGCAATCAATTATGGTACAGCCATTGCGGGATCAAAACGTGCTGATCATATTTGGAATGTCTATGCAGCAGATCTTGATCTTGAGGATACCTTTTCTCTTGATGAAGATTTCCCTCAAAGTGAGCAAAAATGGGCGAATTATGTGCGTGGTGTCGTGAAATTTATTCAAGAACGTTGCCCACACTTTAAACAAGGCGCTGATTTGGTCATTTCAGGAAATGTGCCTCATTCTTCTGGTTTAAGCTCTTCTGCAGCTCTTGAAGTAGCTACAGGGAAATTCTGCCAACAACTCAGTGATTTACCTTTAACGCATACAGAAATTGCTTTAATTGGTCAAAAAGCTGAAAACAAATTTGTAGGCGCAAATTGCGGGAACATGGATCAATTAATTTCCGCTTTAGGGCAAAAAGATCATCTCTTAATGATTGATTGCCGTAGCTTAGAAACACAACCAACACCAGTGCCGAAAGATGTCGCCGTCATTATTGTGAACTCAAATGTACCGCATGATTTGGTGACGGGCGAATACAACACACGCCGTTGGCAATGTGAAAAAGCTGCAGAATTCTTTTGGCGTAAAAGCGTTACGTGATGTGTCAGTAGAAGAATTCCAAAAAAGAGAAGCAGAATTGACCGCACTTAATTCTTTGGTGGCTAAACGTGCACGCCATGTGGTGACTGAAAACCAACGTGTACTTGATGCGGTTGAAGCATTAAAACATAACGATTTAACAAAATTTAGGGCGAATTAATGGGGCAATCTCACGAATCCATGCGTGATGATTTCGAGATTACCGTGCCGCAAATTGATTATCTTGTTGAACTTGCTCAATTAGTGATTGGTAAAACCGGTGGCGCGAGAATGACAGGTGGTGGTTTTGGTGGCTGCATTATTGCCCTTGCACCTCATGATAAAGTTGAAGAAGTGCGTAAAATTATTGCCGATAATTATGAAAAACAAACGGGTTTAAAAGAAGATTTCTACGTTTGCACAGCCTCACAAGGAGTGAGTCTATGCTAGAAAAAACGGCGTTCAATGCACCAGATGGACAGCCTTATCAACTTGTTCAACTCACCAATTCGAATGGCATGACCGTGCAATTTATGGATTGGGGAGCCACTTGGCTTTCTTGTAAAGTCCCTGTGAATGGTGAGTTGCGAGAAGTTTTACTCGGCTGCAAAGTGGAGGATTATCCTCATCAAACTGCTTATTTGGGCGCAAGCGTAGGACGCTATGCGAACCGTATTGCTAACGCCCAATTTGAATTAGGGTGAGCGAACAATCCAGCTGGTCGCTAATCAAGGCAAACATCAATTACATGGTGGTAAAGAAGGCTTTGATAAACGCCGTTGGAAAGTGGAAGAGTGCGGTCAGAATTTTGTGCGTTTTTCCCTTGTGTCTCCCGATGGTGATCAAGGTTTTGAAGGTAATGTACAAGTTAATGTGATTTACACGCTGACCGATGAAAATAGCGTAAAAATTGAATATGAAGCAGAAAGCGATAAAGATACTGCGCTGAACTTAACGAACCACGCTTATTTTCAATTTAGAAAATGCCGAGCAGGGCAGTGATGTGCGAAATCATACACTACGCTTAATGCGGATTTCTATTTACCGGTTGATGGTGAAGGCATCCCAAATTCACCACTTAACATGTGGTGAATACCAGCTTTGATTTTCGTGTTGCAAAACCAATCGCACAAGATTTCCAACAAGGCGATCAAGTGGTAACGAAAAGGTTACGATCATTCCTTTATCGTCAATAAAGCATGGCAAAAACCTTGCGTATTATTGACTTCCCCTAATGAAGATTTAAGCCTTGAAGTGCTCACATCCCAAGCTGCATTACAGGTTTATACGGGAAACTATCTTGCAGGCACTCCAACTCGTGAAGGTGGCACTTATCAAGATTTCAGCGGCATAGCCCTTGAAACTCAATGCCTTCCCGATACCCCTAACCATCCCGAATGGCAAAATTATGGCGGTATTCAAAAAGCAGGTGAACGCTATTACCAGTGGACAGAGTTTAGGTTTAAATAGGTAATC
>BNJV01001456.1_pt1 | contig 74921 bp, 73 predicted proteins | sample 8540591 | NCBI WGS metagenome assembly BNJV01 (sample SAMD00202457, study PRJDB9452) | human saliva metagenome | host: Homo sapiens | reverse complement strand
GTCAGGTATTCGATGCCAGCCTCTAGGGAATCCAGCACATCCTCGCCCGCGCTAGAGACCACCACCGACGTCACGATGCGCCAGCCCGCCTTACCCGTTCGATGGCACGCTGAACCTGCCTGAACCCAACAGCCTGTGCTCCCTCATGGATCCCGGCGAGCGCCACCTTGCCCCGCCCGGATGCGGGCACCACGCCCACCGTAAACCCGCCCGCATAGTAGGGGCGCGCAAACCCCAGAAATCCGGGTCAATCGCGTGCCCATCGGCGGAATCGTCACGAGTGAGGGAGCACAAGAAGGTGCGTACTGCATCCAAAATCTGCCGTTGGGATGCGCCGCCCGGCACCCTGCGCCACATCAATCCCGCACGCTCAGAAGCAAGTCAAGGTCGGCACGTTGGAAGGTCTCGGAGGGCATGTAATCAAAACTCATGCTCCCACTTTAACTGCGTTGTAAACCGCGAGCAGGTCGTTTTTTGCCGAAAAGGTAGGATTTTCCTACCTGCTCGGACCAAAAACCACCTGCTCGCGCATGTAACCATACAGATAAATGCCCGTGTAGCCGCGCGGGTAACCGAGCAATTAATCTGGCGAGCTAAGAAGAAGCGATGGGCTCTTCCACGATCAGAGCCAACGATCTCGTAGGGACGCAGCGTAACCTCAACCTCGCGGGGATCGGAGCCGGAAACACCGCTAACCTGACTGAGCGGATTCTTGTAATTACACAAAAGCACCCGTGCAGACCGCACGTCCGCTGGAACTCGTGAGCCTTCACCGCCGGCGACCGCGTCCAGAACCTCGCCCGGCATGAACTCGGCGGGAACACGCACCGCCGTCTCGTCCCCAAAGAAATTGTTGAGCACCAGCAGCCGCGTGCGCGTGCCCTTAGTGATATGTTCGCGCAGGTACCCGAAGACCCGCTCATGGTCGAGCGCATAGGGCGCGTAACTGCCTTCAGAAATCACCGGGTACTGACCCGCGCAGGCGAATCAGCTCGCGATAGTACGGCAAAATCACGCCGTCACGTTCCTCATCCGCCACCGAAATACCCGCGCCGGTTGCCGCATCCACGCTGGGCGCGGGCGCCAGCCAGGGGCGGCGGTACCAAAACCAACCGCGCCGCGTTCCCCACCGGAACCAGACTCCCACTGCATGGGAACACGCGAATTATCTCGTGCCTTGGCGCGCACAACCTCAAGCGCCTCGCCTTCCGAGAGTCCCCGCGCACGCAGGGTCTTAAAAGCGTTATGGGCCTCAACGTCCACGTAGTCGTCAATCGAAGAATACACCGGGTCAATCATGCCGATCTCTTCGCCCTGATAAATATAGGGAGTGCCGCGCAGCAGGTGAATCACGGTCGCCAGCATGGTCGCAGATTCCGCCCGATACCGCTGAACGTCACCAAAACGGTTGAGTGCGCGGGCTGATCATGATTATTCCAGAAACAGCGCATTCCATCCCGCCGCCCGCCTGCATGCCCAGCGCCCAATCGTTGAGCAGACCCTTCAGCTCAGCAAAGCGGAACGGCACCTTCGACCACTTCTCGCCGTCCTCATAATCCACCTTCAGATGGTGAAAACTAAACACCATGTCGAGCTCGCGGTTCTCAGGGTTTGAGTAGCCCACGCAGTTCTCGATGCTCGTCGAAGACATTTCACCCACGGTCACGGTATCCCCATACCGCCCGAAGGATGCACGGTTCAGCTCCCGCAGACGCGTATGCACGATGGGCGTGTCGGTATACAGGGTCTTATCGATAACCCCGGCGGGCGCATCCTCAAGCTCTTCGGATTTGCCGATCACGTTAATGACGTCGAAGCGGAACCCGCGAACACCCTTGTCATACCAGAAATTGACGACCTTATAGAGTTCCTCACGCACGGCGGGGTTGTACCAGTTCAGATCAGCCTGCGTGACGTCGTAAAGGTGCAGATAGTACAGCGGTGCCCCCGATTCGTCCCGATAAACCTCACCCGCCGTATCGGTGAAAGGCGCCCAGGCCGAACCGCCGAATTTTCGACTCCCAGTTCGTGGGCGGAACCACCGTGCCGTCAGACTGAACCCGCCCCGGGACGAAGATAGAAATAATCCCAGTACTCGCGATCGCCCGCCTGCGCTCGCTTAAACCACTCGTGCTCGGTCGAAACGTGGTTGAGCACCATATCGAAACATGACCCCGATGCCGTGCTCCCCGAAAGCGGCGATCATCTCCTCGACATCCTCCATCGTGCCCAGCTCAGGGGTTAATGGCGTAGTAGTCGGAAATGTCGTAGCCGTTATCGTGCTGGGGCGAGGCGAAGAACGGGTTGAACCACACCATGCCCACTCCCCAGCGATGCCACATAGGGCACCTTCTCGATAATGCCGCGAATATCGCCGGTTGGCCGACCGTGCGCAGAATAGAATGACTTCGGGTAGATCTGGTAGATCACGGTGTTGCGGAACGAGGCGAGGGAGTGAGGCATCTATACATCCAATGGAGAAGATAAAGGGGGCTGCCGTACGAGTCTTCGTGCGCTTGCGTAGCGTTTGTTCGCTAGCTGGCGCAAATCACGCGGCGGGAGTTCTTACCCCACCAGCATAGGGGGCATAATAGACTCATTCCACGCTGCACGGGGATATATTCTCAAGGGGGCAAATCTGCCGCAGATCCGGCATCCTTGCCCGCCCCGCGGCATAAGGTGCGCGCCGCATCCACACTCACCCCTACGGCGCGCCACAGGCACAGCTCATGGCCAAGCATCACGGCATGCCAACATATGAAACCAAAGTAACCCTTCGATGATTGGGCGCACGCCTGCGCGTAGAATCTATAGATGCATCACAACGGAAGGTAAAGACATGCCCGAATTACGCTCACGCACCTCAACTCACGGTCGCAATATGGCGGGTGCCCGCGCTCTATGGCGCGCAACCGGCATGGGTGATGATGATTTCGGCAAACCGATTATTGCGATTGCCAACTCTTACACCCAGTTCGTACCCGGTCACGTGCACCTGAAAAATATGGGCGACCTGGTGGCTGGCGCTATTCGTGAGGCTGGCGGCGTGGCGAAAGAATTCAACACCATTGCGGTTGATGACGGCATTGCGATGGGCCACGACGGCATGCTCTATTCCCTGCCCTCACGCGACCTCATTGCCGACTCGGTCGAATACATGGTGAACGCTCACCGCGCGGATGCGCTCGTATGTATCTCGAACTGCGACAAGATCACCCCCGGTATGCTCTTGGCGGCGATGCGCCTGAATATCCCCACAATTTTCGTATCGGGCGGTCCCATGGAATCCGGCGAGGGCGTTGAAGGCGTTGTGGAGCACCGCCTGGATCTGGTGGATGCGATGGTCATGGCGGTGGACGATTCCGTGAGCGATACCGCGCTCGCCCAGATCGAGAAGAACGCCTGCCCCACGTGTGGTTCCTGTGCGGGCATGTTTACCGCAAACTCCATGAACTGCCTGAACGAGGCGATTGGTCTGGCGCTGCCCGGCAACGGTACCACGCTTGCGACCCAGATCGCGCGTAAAGAGCTGTTTTTAGCAGGCGGGTAAGCGCATTGTTGGCCTGGCGAAGCGCTACTACGAGCAGGATGACGAGTCCGTTCTGCCCGCGCTCGATCGCCACCAAGGAAGCCTTCGAGAACGCTATGGCGCTGGATGTGGCTATGGGCGGTTCCACCAATACCGTGCTGCACTCCCTGGCTATTGCGCATGAGGCCGGCGCTGACTTCACGCTGGACGATATCGACCGTATTTCGCGCCATGTGCCCTGTCTGGCGAAGGTTGCACCGAACTCTACGAAGTATCACATTGAGCATGTGCACCGTGCGGGCGGTATCCCCGCGCTGTTGGGTGAGCTGAACCGTGCCGGGCTGCTGCACAAGAACGTTCATTCTGTTCATGCGGATTCGCTGGACGAATGGCTTGCCGAATGGGATATCCGTTCCGGTACCGCGAGCGAGCAGGCTCACGAACTGTTTCTTGCCGCACCCGGCGGGGTGCGCACCACGCAGGCGTTCTCGACCGCGAACAAGTACGAATCGCATGAGACGGATGCCGAAAACGGGTGCATTCGCGCTGTGGAGCATGCTTACACGAAAGACGGCGGTCTGGCGGTTCTGCGCGGCAATATCGCCCAGAACGGTGCGATCATCAAATCCGCCGGTATTGATGAAGAACTTTTCCACTTCGTGGGTAAGGCATTTGTGGTTGAGTCGCAGGATGAAGCCGTGTTTGAGATTCTGTCGAAGCACGTGAAACCCGGCGATATTGTGGTGATTCAGTATGAGGGTCCGAAGGGCGGCCCCGGCATGCAGGAGATGCTGTACCCCACCTCGTACCTGAAAGGCCTGGGCTTGGGCAAAAGCTGCGCACTCATTACCGACGGGCGTTTCTCGGGCGGTACTTCGGGCATTTCGATCGGTCACGTTTCGCCGGAGGCTGCCGCCGGTGGTGCTATCGGCCTGCTGGAAACCGGCGACGAGATCGAGATCGACGTGCACAACCGCATCCTGCGGGCAAACGTGCCGGACGAGGTTTTGGAGGCGCGGCGCAAGGCGAAGGGCGCCCTCCCGTGGAAGCCCACTAAGCCGCGCGAACGTCAGGTCTCGAACGCGCTGAAGGTTTACGGGATGCTGGCCGCCTCTGCCGATAAGGGCGGGGTGCGCATCCTCCCAGAGGGAATCTAGTCGCCTATTGACCGAGTATAAAAAGAGCCTTTATGTGAATAAAGCGGCGAAAAACCCTCTTTATTCAAATAAAGGCTCTTTTTAGCAGAGGAGAACAGGGAAAGCAGACGCTACATCTCGAAGATGCGCACGTCCAGCTCTGCGGCGAGCAGCGGCTCCCAGGTTTTCACAGCGGCACCGAAATGCTCGGTCGCCATATGTGCTTCGAGTGCCTGCTGTGACTCCCAACGCTCAATAAACGCGAAGGCGCGCGGTTCACCCGCAGGGGTCTCACCGGCGGCGGGACCAAAATCGTAGCTGATATTGCCCGCATCCTTGCGCGATGCCTCGACGAGAGCGGGGACGGATGCCAGGAACTCTTCAACGTGCTCGGGCTTGACCGAAACACCTGCATAAACACCAATCATGGGGCGCTCCTTACTTAATTAGATATACCGGATAACTCCAACCCTACACCGTCGCACAGATGCGCGCCAGAGCGGGGCAGAACCTCCCATTCACCGTACATGATTCCCGCCAAGAAACGGTTTTAGCTTCCCTTTTTAAGGTTCTTCGCTGACTGTAAAATAACCTGTTCAACGTTTGCGCACAGACACCGGCGGGCATATAAAAGATAGTGGAACAATTCCTCACTACACGAAAGAAGGAGACTATGCGGCAAGGGGGGTGTACACACGTGGGATTCTCACCGGCTCATATTAAACGGTGCACCCTAACCTGGGAGGCGCCCGACTACAGCACCTCATACCCGGCGGGCTATACAACTCGGGGCGTGGCTGTGATTGCAGTTGCCGAATACACCCGTAAGACCAAGGGATACTGTTACAGCACCCTCACGGCTCTTGTCTATATTTCGCGTGAAAACGGTGAGCGCATCGTTATTAACCAGGAGCCGGTGGTTGAATCGTGTATGCATTCGCTTCTTGACCCGTGCGATGTGGTGCACCCGAAGACTTTGGGGCGTATTGTGCTTAATGCCTGGGATGTTATTCCTTCGGACTATACGCACCACCTGGTGACGGTTGCCGCCGACCGGCACGATTTGAAAGCTTCTTTTTCGTAATTGTGAGCAGCTTAAGAAGGCGATGGAGTACCGGGCGTTTGAGAAGGTGCTTGACCCGTACGATAACCATTCGCTGGGTGAGGTTCATGTGCGTCTTGCCGGTACGGATGCCGCCGAGACGATGCGCTATTTTCAGGATCGTGCCGAGCAGCTGACCGAACAGATGATCGCTGATACGCTGGCAGAGGTTCCCGAAAATCAGCTCGTGGACTATAACGTGTTCACCGATTGTTCCTTTCGCGCCACCCACAATAAGAAGTATTTGCGCGGTGGGCGCATGGGCATTGCCGGGGTGAGCGAGGACGGCTTTTATTTTCCACACCCATTATGATGCCGTGAATATTATGACCGGTGAGCTTTCGGCGATGCTCGCGGCGTTTCACGTGTTTTATCACGGCGGTCGCCGCCTGATTATTAACACCGATTCCTTGGGCGCGCTGACCTTTCTTCTGCGGCTGGCGCACAGCCGTTGGGCTTTCGATTATTGGGTGCGTGAGGGCGTGCAGGATGCCCGGGTTATCGCCGAGATGGAGCAGCTGACCGCGGCTATTCGGGCGCATCGGGTGATTGTGAAGCATGTGCCGGGCCATACCGGGCACGGTCTGCAGGAGAGCAGCGATTCGGTGTCGAAGATGCACCGCCATTTTCCCGGGGACAGATCGTGGATAAGCGGCATACGGTTGAGTTCAACCGCCGGTGCGAGTCGATTATCACGGCTCTGTCTGGGGTGCAAGAAGGCCGTGCGGCTGCCCAGTCCGGAGTGGCTGCAGATTAAACCCTCGGCGATACACACGGGAAATCGCATGTGGCGATAGGCTATATACTATATTTTTGGGTAGAAATGGACGACGCGCGATGCGTCCGCGACGGGTGCGGGCGATCGTGCGTTTTCTGCATTCGCGGGAAAAACTTCGCGGATATGGCGAATCGGTATAAAACCCGCATGTCAGCTGGTCTTTCAGAAGCCTCAGAAGGTGCACTTGCACGCGGTCATCACCACAGCCGCAGGTACCGCTTCGAGAGTGCGGTCATGCCGAACTCCCTCATGTTACGGGCGTTTCCAGACCACGTTTTACAGGAGCGATGACCAGAGTCGGCAGATATTTTCGGTGACTTTAATGCGCTGAGGGCGTGAGGACCACGGGCCGTAACGCAGTTCCGTGCAGATACTTTCGTAGGTTCGCGCAACGTCGGCGAGCGCATCCACCATAGCGGGGTCTGCGATAAAGGTTGATACTTCGAGGTTGAGCGAGAATGAGCGGGGGTCCATATTTCGATGAGCCGATAAACGCCATTTCGTCATCTACGTACATGAACTTGGAATGCAGCACTGTGGGGCTGGGGTATTGCAGAATGCGCACCCCGGATTGCAGCAGCGTCTCGTAGTAGGAGCGCTGCGCCATATTGGGGAGGAACTGGTCGCCTTTTTCGCAGACGATCACGGTGGTTTCGATGCCCGAGAATGCTGCGTTGGTGAGTGCCTGCAGCAGGGTTTCGTCGGGTACAAAGTAGGGTGAGCAGATGGTGATGCGTTTTTCTGCGTTGTAGATCATGTAGTTGATTAGGCGCAGGTTGTTTTCCGTCTCGAACCCGGGGCCGGAGGGACGACTTGGGCGCGCATCGATCCTGGAACGTAGGGGATTTTCGCCTCAATTTCTTCGAGGATCAGCTGGTTTGTTTCGGAGTACCAGTCGGAGACGAATACCGCGTTGAGCTCTTCGACGATGGGACCGGTGCATGAGAAGGTGAGGTCTTTCCATTCCAGGCCTTTACGCACGTTTTCTTTGAGGTCGTAGGAGCGGTGAATGGCGTTTTGCGAGCCTGAGAATGCCACTGCGCCGTCTATCACGAGGACTTTGCGGTGGTTGCGCAGGTCGGGGCGCTGCCATTGTAGTCGCCAGGGTTTGATGGGCAGCATCAGGCGCCATTCGATACCCGATTCGTTGAGCATTTTTGTCAGCTGCCGGTATGAGGGGTATTTGCGCGAGCCGATATGGTCGATGAGCACGCGCACCCGCACGCCACGTTTTTGGGCGGCGAAGAGGGCATCCCAGAGTACTTTGGAGGCTTCGTCGTAGGCGGTGATGTAGAACTCGAAGTGAACGTACCGCTGGGCTTTGTTGACTTCCTGCGCCATGCTGCGCATGGCTTCGTGGTTGTCGTTATGCAGGGTGAAGGAGTTTCGCCGACGAGGGGGAGCGAACCGAGCTTGTAGTTGAGTTGGCTGGCGACCAGGGTTGCTTCGTTGAGCCCGTCGGAGTCGGTGAGCTGCGGGGTGCCGCCGGTGGTCTCGCGGATCAGGTCGTTCATGGCGTGCTGCCGGGCTCGCCGGTATTGCGGAAGGTGAGAGGACCCGAAAATCAGGAAGGCTAGGAACCCGATGAACGGGATGAAGAAGATAGCCATGAGCCAGCCGAGTGCGACCACGGGCTTGCGGTTGTAGGGCAGCCAGAATAGGGACAGCACACGGATGCTCAGGTCTGCGAAGAACAGAATAATCCTGAGCCAATCGGGTAGGAAGTCGAGGTATCCGGGTGAAAAAAAGTTCACCTTATTATTATGCCTAGCATCTTGTCTTCTGTGGGGGAGAGACAGGACACGCTGCGTCGCCTGCATAGTGCAGTTGTGCAAAAAATGCAGAAATGCAATAATTGCAGTTATGCAAAAATCTGAGCCGAGTCGCACCGAGACAAGCCTGCGTGAACGCCGCCGCGAACGCACCTGGGTGAACATTCACGAAACCGCCCTGCGCTTAGCCCGCCAGCACGGCATGCGCGGCAGCACCGTCGAAGACATCGCGGCGGAAGCCGGAATCTCGCCCCGCACCTTCTTCAATTACTTCGGAACCAAAGAGGATGCGGTGCTCGGCCTGCGCGCCCCCGCCATCACCGACGACCTGCTCGCCAGCGACCGGGCGCACGAAAACGACAACCTCATCGTGCGTATCACCCATCTGCTGCTGTACATCGTGCGGCACAGCTTCAACTTTGCCAATCACGCAAAATTCCGGGAGCGCATCGACGAATTCCCCGAATTTAGGCACCGGCTGAAGGTACACCATATCAACTGCGAACAGGTGCTCATTGACTATCTCAATACCGTCGATTGGGATGCCTTTAACGCCGCAGGAAGGCGCGGCCCTTTGATAACCCGCCCCGAAAATATGCCGCTGACAGAAACTGCCGAAGAACGCACCCGTGCCACGGTCCAGCTCGCATCCGCGGTGCTGCGGCAACTGCACTTCGCCAAGGATATTGCCGACGAAGACGAGGTCGAGCGGCGCATCCACAACACCGTCAAAACTTTTCAAGCCCTGCTGAAGGAAAACTAGGAATGACGTCGCACTCAGACAAAACCGCTGAAGCCACCACGGCTGAAGCTAAAAAACATCAAATAGCGCTCATGTTCTCCGGCTTGGTCATCGTGATGCTCATGTCGGCACTGAACCAAACCATCCTCGCACCCTCACTGCCGACCATTGTGGGCGAACTGCATGGCGTGGAGCATATGAGCTGGGTAATTGCCACCTTCATCTTGCTCTCCACCATCACCATGCCGGTGTACGGCAAACTCTCCGACCAGTTCGGGCGTAAACCCTTCCTGATTTTTGCCATCCTCTCCTTCATGACGGGATCTATCATCGGCGCGCTCGCTCCCGATATGACCTGGCTGATCGTCGCCCGCGCGCTCCAGGGAGTCGGCGGTGGCGGTCTCATGATTCTCTCCCAATCCGTGGTCGCAGACGTGATCCCCGCCCGCGAACGCGGTAAATATATGGGTATCATCGGCGGTGTCTTCGCCTTCTCCTCGGTCGCCGGGCCGCTCATCGGCGGGTGGATCACTGAGGGTCCCGGCTGGCGTTGGGCATTCTGGCTCAACCTGCCGCTTGCCGTACTCGCAATCTTTGCCGTCATTTTCCTGCTCCCACACACCGCGCTCAAAGACCGCGAAAAGCGGCAGATCGACTATCTGGGCAGTATTATTCTCATGGCTGGAACCAGCGCGCTCGTGCTCGCCACCATCTGGGGCGGCAATCAGTACGCCTGGAACTCTCCGCAGATTATTGGGCTTCTCATCGCATCCGCCGTCGCGGCCCTGATCTTCATTCCGGTTGAAAACCGCGCCGCAGAGCCGATCATGCCCATGTACCTCTTCACCAACCGCAACTTCCTGCTCACCCTGGGCGCCTCTCTTTCCCTCGGTGTTGCCATGTTCGGTGCCGTCGAGTACATCCCCACCTACCTGCAAATGTCCCTGGGCGTGAGCGCAACCGTGGCGGGTCTGCTCATGATTCCCCTCATGGGCGCCCTGCTCGTGGTTTCCATTATTACCGGACGGCTGGTCTCCGCACGCGGCAAATACAAGGCATATGTGGTCACCGGTACCGCACTCGTGGCGCTCGGGCTCTACCTGATCTCCACCATCACCCCGAGCACCCCCACCTGGATCTTCTGCAGCTATATGGCGGTCATGGGCGCGGGCCTGGGCATGTCGATGCAGTTCCTCACCCTCATCGTGCAAAACGCTTTCCCCGTCACCGTCGTAGGAACCGCTACCGCGGCAAACAACTTCTTCCGCCAGGTCGGCTCAACCGTGGGTGCATCACTCGTGGGCGGCCTGTTTACCTCACGCCTGAGCAGCCTGCTCCGTGAACGCATGCCCGCGCAAGCAGTAGCCTCGGCAGGGGAACACGGAACCTCCTCCCTGACTCCCGAGCTCGTCAGCCGGATTCCCGAGCCGATTCACGGCATTATCGTGAACGCCTACAATGATGCCCTGATTCCGCTTTTCCTCTATCTGGCGCCGCTTGGACTAATCTCCGCGATTCTGCTTCTCTTCATTCGTGAGGATGCGCTCGCCACCACCATCGAAACGCACACCACCACCGATGTGGCGCGTTCGGCAACCGGTGCTATCGCCGTGATCACGCCTGAAATGGCGGCGAAAGATGCCGAATGCCTGAGGAAAATGCAGGGTGGAGCACGCACCGTGATCGATCCGGAACTTGCCGGTAGTGCATCCGATGCACCGGCGAAAACCGAGCCTCGTGCCGAGGGCCGAGAGGACACCGGCGAACCTTCGCGCGGCACCAAGCCCTAATGGCTTCTTAGGTAACCCTATACAGTTATTCCCCTCTCACGCTATGCTGGAGGGGAATAACTGTTAACCCCCTCACACGGGATGCAGGTTGCCTTCGTTGCTGAACGCCAACCCGCAGGCACCATCCACAGGAGGACCCATGAAGATTTTGATCCCTACTTCAATTACGCTCGACGAAGAGAAACTAGGGCTTGAACCCGGCGATACCGTGCGGTATTACAACCCTACGGAACCTATTGCCGAGGAAGATACCGATGCCGAAGTTCTGATTGCTTGGGCGAATACCGCCGATCAGCTCGCGGATTCCGCTCGCCGCATGAAAAATGTGGGGCTTATTCAGGCGCTTCTTGCGGGGCCGGATGCGGTGCGCGCGGCGGGCTTCACCCCAGATGCCGCCATCTGTGCGGGTGTGGGTCTGCACTCGAAAACCGTTGCGGAACATGCGCTTGCGCTGACCCTGAACTTCGTGCGTTTCTTGCCGACGCTGGCGCAGGCAACGACCGAGCATCGTTGGGCTGAGGAGCTAGGTGGCGCGCAGGAACTTCACCCGAAAGACCAGGTCACAACCCTGCTTGATGCCAATGTGCTCGTATGGGGCTTCGGCTCGATTGGCCAAGAGACCGCGCGGCTCTTCAAGGCTTTCGGCGCGAACGTAACCGGCGTTGCGCAGAGCGCGGGGGAGCGCTCCGGTTTCCCGGTGATTGCTACCGAACAGATCGACGAATACCTGCCAACTACGGATATTCTCGTGATGGTGCTTCCCACCAGCGATTCGACCTTCAAGGCGCTCGATGCCCATAAGCTGCAGCTGCTGCCCAAGCGCGCCTACCTGATTAACGTGGGGCGCGGTACCACTGTCGATGAGGATGCGCTCATCGCCGCCCTAAACTCCGGCTCGATTGCGGGTGCGGCACTGGACGTGACGGCAACCGAACCGCTCCCCTCCGATTCGCCCCTGTGGGATGCGAAGAATATCGTGATTACCCCGCATGCCGCCGGTGGGCGCCCCGTAAATCCGGAGGAACTGATCGCCCACAATATTCGTGCTTTCCGCACCGGTACTGCTGAGAGCGAGTACCGTAACCGGTTCTAGAATTTTCACGAACGTAGAAAGTCACGTGTAAAAGAGATGCATTCTCACCCCGCATCCTGTGATGCCATTCATAAATCACAGGATACGGGGTGCTTTTGGTATGAAATTCATAAAATTTTTTGCCCTAAATCCCGAAAATATAAGTTAGGACCTACTTATTTTAGATGTTGGTTTTGCTCCTGTTTACATGGTTTTTCGTGGATTTTTTGGGGTCTGGAGAGGGTTTGAGGCGTTGTGAAAAAATATGACGCCATAAATCTTCGGTGTGTGTAAATCTTTCGTAACTTTTCGCCAAACCATATTTTGATAGCGATACCAGGGATGCCGCCTCCCAACTCCTCGCAGCACCCCGCAAAATGGTGTTTGTCGGCTGATTTTAAGGCGATGTGGGTTTGGTAGATACCCGAATGTAAATATAAGATAAAGGGACTACGCTTCTAGTGACTGCAGTCACTGGATTATCCGATGACGGAAGCTGTAACACACATGCCTACGAAACCAGAATATCTAGGAGGGGAACCGCCCCATGTTTAGGTACATCCTCCGGAGGTCGCTCACTTACCTCGTGATGGTTTTCTTAACCACAACTATGGGTTATTTTGCGGCTGTTACCACGCTAAAACCTGCCCTTTTGGAGCAAGAAAAGGTGCCGCGCCCCTCGCCTGAACAGGTGAACCGCACCCTTGCATCCCTCGGACTCGACCCCGAAATGAGTGCGTGGGACAGATACATTCAATGGCTGACGAATGTTGTCACCAAATTTGATTGGGGACGCAGCCCAAACAGCGGATATATCAATCAGGAATTCGGTCAGCGTCTGTGGGTTTCTACCCGATTGATGCTCGCGGCGACTATTTTGACCATTATTATCGGTGTGGCGCTGGGTGTTTACTCGGCAGCGCGTCAGTACAAGTTTTCCGACCGAGTTATTACCGGTTATTCCTATCTCGTCTATATTATTCCCGCCCCCGTGGCATACTTCGTGGTGCAACAGGGAGCGACCGCCATTAACAACATTGTGGTTGAAAACGGCGGAGAAAAGATTTTCTATGTGACCGGTATTTCGACGCCCGGTGTAACAGGCTTCTGGGATACCACCATAGATATGGCGGCGCACTATGTGGTGCCGACCTTCTGTATGACGATTTTCGGATGGGCCAGCTATCAGATTGCTCAGCGGCAATACCTGCTCGATAACGTGAACGCAGACTTCGTGCGTACCGCTCGCGCGAAAGGGCTCACCCGTAACCAGGCGATTACCCGCCACGCCCTGCGTGTGTCCTTTATCCCGGTGGCACAGTCGATTGCATACACCATTCCCACCATTTTTGCAGGTGCCTTCTTCGCGGAGTCCGTGTTTGCATGGCCCGGCATTGGTAAATGGTCTATTGACGCGATCGGCCAGCAGGATGTGAACGCTGCGACCGCTACTCTCGCCTACGGTTCCGTGCTGTTCGCCATCGGTGCCATTATCGCCGATATCGCGACCACGATCGTCGACCCCCGAGTGAGGATCTCATGAGCCAGGTAACTGAAACAAGCACGGTACCTGTCGTGCAGAATGGTGATTTTAAAGTTCTCAACAAGAACGTGATTATCCTCCGCCGCTTCTTGCGCAACAAGGCTGCGGTGTTCGGGCTTATCGTCTTTATCTGTGTGGGGCTTTTCGGGTACTTCGGCAAATATGTTTCTAAGTACTCCGCAACCGAATCTGACTTTATGACCCTCGGCGGTGAAGGCCCCTCCGCAGAGCATTGGTTTGGCACCACCGTGGGCGGTAACGATCTCTTCGCCATGATGAGCGAAGCCGTATGGACCTCAATGGAAATCGGCCTGGTCGTGGGTATCGCCACCGTCATTATCTCCGCGATCTACGGTTGCGTAATGGCGTACTTTGGTGGCTGGATCGACAGGGTTATGCTCTTCCTCTTGGAAACCATGATTATGGTTCCCTCGCTGTTGATTTTGGCGATTTTCATCAACGGTCAGATCGGTAAGCAGATTCAGAAGACCGTTCCCACGTGGATTGTGCTCTCCTCTGTGCTGATTGTATTCGGCTGGATGGGGCCTGCCCGTGTGATTCGTGCGATGGCGCAATCCCTGATTGGGCGCGATTACGTGAAGGCAGCACGCTACATGGGCGTACATCCCTTCAAGATCGTGCTGCGGCACCTCGTTCCGAATATCGGCTCGATGCTCGTTCTGAACTTCACGACCGGCATCATGATTGCTGTGCTCTCTGAGGTTGCGTACTCCTTTATCGGCATTGGTATTACCTACCCGAACTACTCGCTGGGGTCGTTGATCTCCGATGCTGCACAGCAGCTTAATACCCTGCCGCATATGTTCTGGTTCCCCGTTATCTTCTTCTTCCTGCTGGTGGGGCCGCTCTCGCTCATGAATGATGGCCTGCGCGACGCCTTCGACCCGACTTCCATGTCGGTCGGTAAGATCAAGAAGTCAAAGAAACCTAAGAGCCAGAAATCGGCATCTAAGATCGAAGACGCGCAGGCTCAGGAAGCCGGCGCTGCAGCACCATCAACCGACCCCAATCCCGATGCTCAGGCATCCACCCAGAATGAGGAGGCATAAAACTCATGAGCACTTCTCCCGTTCTGAGTGTTAAAGACCTGCACGTTAGCTTCAATACCGAAAACGGTGTTGTACATGCGGTGCGCGGCGTCGACTTTTTGACCTTTACGCCGGTAAAACCCTGGGTATCGTTGGCGAATCCGGTTCGGGTAAATCCGTGGCATCTATGGCGATTATGGGGCTTCACCCCACGACCGCTGATATTACCGGGTCTATCACATACAACGGCACCGAACTGCTGGGTCTGAGTGATAAGGAAATGTGCCAGTACCGCGGCAAGCACATCTCCATGATCTTCCAGGATCCGCTGTCTTCGCTGACTCCGGTGTACACTATCGGGGATCAGATTGCCGAAGTCCTCAAAATCCACAATAAAGGTATGAGCAAGCAGGCGATTAAAGATCGCTCTATCGAACTCATGCGCCTAGTGGGTATTCCTTCCCCAGCCGACCGTCTGCGCTCTTTCCCGCATGAGTTCTCCGGCGGTATGCGCCAGCGCATCATGATCGCAATGGCGATTGCCAACGATCCGCGCGTGCTTATTGCGGATGAGCCTACCACCGCACTTGACGTCACCATTCAGGCGCAGGTGCTTGAGGTTATGGATAAAGCGCAGGATGAAACCGGTGCGGCAACTATCATGATTACCCACGACTTGGGTGTTGTCGCTGGTATGGCCGATGACATTCTGGTGATGTACGCGGGTAAACCGGTAGAAATCGCTAAGGCTGAAGACCTTTATAAGTACCCCAGCCACCCCTACACCATCGGTCTGTTGGGCGCGGTTCCTCGCGTGGATCGCTCGCAGAAGACCTCTTTGGTGCCCATTGAGGGTACTCCGCCGAATCTGCTGTACCCGGTGGATCACTGCTCGTTCCGTGAGCGTTGCCCCGTCGCCAAAAACGGCGGTCAGTGTTGCAAGGACGATGCCGGTGAGCCCGAGCTCGCTCCGCTCAAGGGCGCTGGTGAAGGGCACTACTCCTCATGCACTATCTCGCAGGACCTCATCAGTAAGACAGCCGAAGAACTCTATACCGTTCCTGAAACTCCCGTTTCGAAGTTTGAAAGCACTCCGCGCGAAGATCGCGCGCCGGTGCTTGAAGTGCGCAACGTGAAGAAGCATTTCCCGCTCATGAAGGGTTCCCTCATGAAGCGCCGCGTGGGCACCGTGAAGGCCGTGGACGGCGTATCTTTCGATATTCGTGAGGGTGAGTGCTTCTCAATCGTGGGCGAATCCGGGTGTGGTAAAACCACCACGCTGCTGGAAATTATGGAGTTCAGCAAGAAAACCGATGGCGAGATTCTGATTAACGGTGTCTCTACGCAGGATCATAAATCTGTCAGTGAGATTCTTGAACTGCGCAAGAACCAACAGATGGTTTTCCAAGACCCCACGGGTGCCCTCGACCCGCGCTTTACCGTCTACGAGATTCTTGCTGAGCCCCTGGAAAACCAGGGCATGAAGCGTCCGGATATTAAAAAGCGTGTGGTTGAGCTGATGAAGATCGTGGGTCTGCAGCCCGATCACGTGAACCGCTTCCCGAACCAGTTCTCGGGCGGTCAGCGCCAGCGTATTGGTATTGCCCGCGCGCTTGCCGTGAACCCGAAACTTGTGGTGCTGGACGAGCCTGTCTCGGCGTTGGATGTCTCCGTTCAGGCGGGCGTGATTAACCTGCTTGAGGAACTCCGGGCGAGCTTGGGTCTGAGTTACCTGATGGTGGCGCACGACCTCGCCGTGATTCGCCACGCTTCTGACCGGGTTGCGGTTATGTACCTGGGGCGCATCGTCGAGATTGGTCACGTGGATCAGGTCTTTGATAACCCGATTCACCCGTACACCAAGGCTTTGCTTTCGGCTATTCCCGTGCCAGACCCGGAGGTTGAGGCTAAGCGCCAGCGCATCATGCTGGATGGCGACCTGCCCACTCCGGTTAATGCACCGGTAGGATGCGGTTTCTCCAGCAGGTGCCCCATCTTCAAGCTGCTTCCTGAGGATAAGCAGAAGCGGTGCCTGGAGGAAAAACCCGAGGTTATCACGCTTGACGGCGAAGACCACGGTTATGCTTGCTACTACCCGGACGGTGCGGACCTTCCCGATGTAGCGCTAGAGTCGGTTTCGTAGAACCGCATGTGTGTTGCGGGGGTGATTCTCATAGGAGAATCATCCCCGCAACGTTTTAAAGAGCTAAAAATTTATATTATGCGATAAAGCGAAATAGTGATATGAATTACCAGTATTTGAGATTGCAGGAAATAAATTCTCGCTCTGTAATTCCATGAATACAATTAAGGTGTATCAAACGCCGCTACCACGGGCGGTAGCGCTAGACTGTGCGTTTGTCGGTGATAGAAAGAATACGCTCGTGAAAGCTCACTCCACTCTGAACCGCCGCACCCTGTTCGCAGGTGGTGCTGCGCTGGGCACCGCTGGTATGCTTGCGGCTTGTTCCGGCAAGAACAGTGGTTCCGGTTCTACTCAGGCTGCAGCAACGGCAGGCGCGAATATCGCAGACCTCGTGAAAATTAATAAGCAGGATGTTTCTGCCCTCAAATCCGGCGGAAAGCTGCGTCTGGCGGTCACCAGTTTGGGACCAAATTTCAACCCTCTGCATACTCAGGGCGCCGTTGGCGATAATGCTCGTGCTATCTCTTCGTATAATTCTTTGCTCACGAGTGGTCTGTGGCAGCAAGATTACGAAGGTAAAACTTCACCCTAACCCCGACTTCTGTACCGAGTTCACCTCTGCAATGGAGAACGGCAAACAGGTTTTGCATATCACGTTGAATGAAAAGGCAAAATTCAACGATGGTACCCCGCTCGATATTGAAGCTCTGAGAGCGACTCATAAAGTTCTTTCAGACAACAAGACTTATCAGATTCAGAGCACGGGTCTGTACCCGAATATTGAGTCTATTGAAGAAGACGGCAGCGCAACCCGCGTGAAGGTCACGATGTCGAAGCCTTCATACCCGATTGCCAGCCTCTTCAGCTATGTGGTGCATCCGAAAATGACGGATACCGATTTCTTTGCCAATGGTCTAGTGGATAAGCCGAATTCCGATTATGCGGCAGGGCCGTTTAAGGTTGCCAAAGGCGGCTGGAACTCAACCGAGAAAACGCTGACCGTCACACGAAATGACAAAGTGGTGGGGTGAAAAACCGGTTCTCGAATCCATTACGTTCCGCCTGCTCGATACCCCCGCGCAGCGTTCTGCCTTTGCCAATGGCGAGCTTGATGCCGTAAACGCTAACGTCGTGAGCGTATACAAGGAACTCGAAAATGTTAAGAATGCCGAGTTCCGCCAGGGTCAACGCCTCTTTGCAGGCGGTGTGGTGATGAACCCCGTCAAAGTTGATACTCCGCTTCGCCGCGCCATTATGGTGGGCTTGGATCGTAAGGCGCTTTCCGATACTCGCTTTAAGGGTTTGCCGTTCAACGAGACCCTGCCCGGATCGAGGATCCATATGCCGTTCTCGGAGTACTATGCCGATAGTATGCCGCAGGCAGCCGATCGGAAGGCTGCGGCCGCTAAGATTCTTGAAGAGGCCGGATACGCTAAAAAGCGGCGATTTCTATGAAAAGGATGGAAAACGCGCGAAAGTAGTGGTGAACAACTTTAGCGAGGATAACACCATAAAATCTCTGGCGCGTTTCCTCTCTCAGCAGCTTCGTGATCTGGGCATTGAGAGCGATGTCGATCAGCAGCCTGTTAGTAACTTGGGTAAGGTGATGTCTGCCAAGGAGCACGAACTGAGCTTCATTGGGTACAGCGTAAACAGCGACGATGGTACTGAAGGGCACCAAGCAGTTCTACTCCCGCGAAGACAACGATGGGGCTGGTTCCGAAGAGATTGACGCCATGATTGAAGAGCTCTTCTCCATTGAGGATGCTAAAGAACGTAACCTCAAGTGCAACGAGATCGAGAAGAAGCATATGGAGGAATTTGCTACGAGCAGCGTCTTCTACAACGGTCCGCAGATCGTATGCTGCCAGAAGAACCTGGCGAACTACGGTGCGTTTCTCTTCGACGATCCGCAGTACAACCCTTCGGCGTGGTCGCGTATTGGATTCACAAACTAGTCGGTTGAGCTATAGCCCCTAGAAATTAGGGGAACGTTTCACAAATATGCATAAGGCGCATCCTGCTTTCCCACGCGGGGGAGTGGGGATGCGCCTTGTCTATGCTCTCATAGCCACACATGATATTCAGTAAATATCCTGGATTGTCGTAAGTTATGCTCATTATTGCCTGAAAGTAGGGAAATATCTGCTCAAAGGTTGCGTAAATATGCATGAAAATATGTAATCTACAACACATTATCGCTGTTTCTCTTAACTTTCGCATGAAGTTCGGTGTATGGTTCTGGATATGGATAGTTTATGCATAATACTGCATAAGTTATCTCAAAGCCTTTGAAACACCAAGCCCATCGCAGGGCGCATACACGTAAGGAAACACATCATGAGCATCAGCAAAACCCCAGCAGCGTTCATTCCTCATGCACTGACTCGCCGGTCTCTGCTGGGTGTAGCTGCGGCAGCTGGAACCGTCGGTGTGCTTTCCGCATGTGGCGGCGGTGCGAAGGACGGAAACTACCGCTCCCGGGCAGGGTGCAAACCTTAAAGACCTCTACGACATCAATGCTCACGAGGTTTCTGAGCTGAAACAGGGCGGAACCCTGCGGCTGCCGGTCGGGTCGATGGGGCCAGATTTCAACCCCCGGACTACGTCGGGCAATATGACCGATACCCAGACCATCATGAGCACTATTCATGATGCAGGCTTGTGGACCCTAGACTTTGACGGTACTACGACCCTCAGGAAAGAATATGCTCAGTCTTTTACCCCCGGCAAAGAGGGTGAGAAGGTTATCGTCAAGATCGTGCTGAATCCCCAGGCCAAGTTCAACGACGGAACGCCTATTGATGTGAAAGCCCTGCAGGCCACCTGGAAAACTCAGCAAAAGGCTGACGGGGAATACAATATTGTGGCCTCGGATATTTATGGATACGTTGAAAGCGTGGAAGCCGAAGAAGATAACTTCCACGTAAAGGTGACATTCTCGAAGCCTTTCTACCCCTTGAACGCCCTATTCACCTTTATTCTGCATCCGGCGCTGGAAGATCCTAAGGTCTTCAATGAGGGCTTTGTGGATAATCTGCATCCCGAGTGGGGCTGTGGACCCTTCACGATCAAAGACGGCGGCTTTAACTCCTCCGAGAAGACCATTACGGTGGTGCCGAACGATAAATGGTGGGGTGATAAGCCCGTGCTGGAGAAGATTATCTTCCGGCAGATGGATGAACCAGCGAAGAAAGCGGCCTTCAAGAATGACGAAATTGATGCTGCGGCTGCCGGAACCGCCTCTGCCTACTCCGAGTTTAAGGCGGTGGCAGGCACGGAACTCCACAAGGGAGTGCGCCTGCATGTTTCCGGTATCGATGTGAACCCCCGGCGGGTCAAGGATGCCGCCGTGCGGAAGGCTATTTTCTACGGGCTTGATCGGGAAGCCCTCGCCAAGATTCGGTACCAGGGCTTGCCCTATGAAGAAGAGATACCCGGATCGATGCTCCACATGCCGTTTCTCGGAGTATTATCAGGACGCATTCCCCAAGGTAGAGGGCAGTCCCAAAGACGCCATCAAGAAGGTGCTTGAGGGACGCCGGATACACTAAAGACGGCGAGTTCTACGCGAAAGATGGGCAGCAGATTCACTATAAGATCGTGATCTTTGGCGACGATCCTGTTGATAAGGGTATGGCTCAGACCTTTACGCGGAATATGAAAGAAGCCGGGCTCAATATTGAGGTCGATCAGCATCCCGAAGGCGACTTCGGTAGGGTCTTGGGCAACTGGGAATACGACATCACGTTCGCGGGATACGAGGCGAATAACCCCGATGCTACGGTCGCCACCCAACAGTTCTTCCACTCGTCCAATAGCGACGGTATCGGCAGCCCTGAGATCGACGCCATGATCGAGGAAATGCTTCTGATTGAGGACGATAAAGAACGGAACCTCAAATGCGACGAGATCGAGAAGAAGCATACCTCCGAACTTGCCTTCTTAGGATGCGCCGCTAACGGTCCTCACTACGTCTTTACGAAGAAGGGTCTCGCTAACTATGGTGCGTTCCTGTTCAAGACCATCGACTGGACTAAGGTTGGTTGGGTGAAGTAGTTTCGCTCGCTCTCTGACGGATGGGGTGGGTGTTATGCACATTCGCACTCACCCTAACCCGGCGAGTAGATAATATTTTGTCGAGCAGATAGTGGATTGTTATCTGCTCGACAAAATATTATCTGCTCGCGCCTTATCTTACCTGCAGATAAAAATTAGTTTTATTCTAAAAAGCGAATATATGACGGGGAGAATCTGCGGCTTTGTATGGTAGAAATTCCGTAGATTGGTAAGACTCGAAAACTATTTGCGGTGGGGTAGGGGGTTCTGTACTATAAAGCAACATTGTTGCATGTGCCTTGAATCATAGATGATGTCTCACATCACATGGGGTCAAGGTAGTAAAGGAGAATCCTCATGAACGTTCAGAGAACCTTCAACCGCCGCACCATGCTGACGGGCACTGTCGCCCTGGGAAGTGTTGGCTTACTGGCTGCGTGTGGCGGTTCAAAAGATAACAAGGCTGGTGGTAAAGCGGCCACCAATGCTGAAGATCTTGTTAATAATCTGCAGATCAACAAGCAGGACTACTCTTCACTGAAGAAGGGTGGCGAGCTGAAACTTTCCGTAAGTGCCTTGGGTCCGGACTTCAATACTATGACTCAGAGTGGTTACACGTCATCAAACTTAGAAGCAGTAGGCGGCTGTAATATACCGGCTATTATGGGGTTCTATAACCTTGATCCCGCGGGCGAAGATAGCATGAATAAGGACTTCTGCCTTGAATATAAGGTTGAAACCAAAGATGGTGTGCAGACTGCAGAGTATAAAATCAACCCCAAGGCGGTCTTTAATGACGGCACTCCCGTTGATGTTGAAGCTGTCAAAGCGTACTGGGAGATCTATAAGGGTGGCGGAGACTCTGGGTATAGCATCATTCCCAACCCTTTCTGGGGGCAGATCGAGAGCATTGAAGCTGTCGATGGCGATAAGTTCCACGTAAAGATCACGATGGCTACGCCCTACTACCTCTCAGAGGTCATCGGTACCTATGCGGCGCACCCTGCATTGATCGATAAAGAGCTTTTCAATACCGGTTTTGTCGATAAGCCTCTGGATAAGTACTGGTCCGGTCCCTACAAAGTGGGTAACTGGAACTCCTCAGAGAAAACTTTGACTCTGGTACCTAACGACAAATGGTGGGGCGAGAAGAAGCCTCTGTTGGATCGCATCGTGTGGCGTCAGATGGATCCTGACTCCTACCGCGCCGGTTTCAAGAACGGCGAGCTGGATGCTATCACCTTCGTTGGAGCAGCCACTTACAATACTGTGAAGGGTCAGAGCGGCACCGATATCCGTACGGGGCAGCGGACGAATGTTGATAACCTGCAGTTCAACGCGACTCGTGTTACGGATTTAGCGCTTCGTCGCGCGACCTTTGCTGCAACCGATCGTGAACAGCTTGCCAAGGTTATTTACTCGCAGATCGGCTGGGAAGAGCCGATGCCCGGATCTATGCTCGCTATGCCCTTCCAGAAGGGATACGAGGATAACGTTCCGAAGAACTCGGGGGTAGATGCCGCCAAGAAGATTCTGGAAGAAGCTGGCTACACCATGAGCGGTGAGTATTACCAGAAGGAGGGCAAGACCGCAGGGTTTGCGATTACCACCTTTGGTAGCGACGCTACGACGAACGCTAAATTCCAAAATCTTGAGCAGCAGCTTAAGAAGGCGGGAATTAAGGTTACGAACGATAACCAGCCGGATGCGAACTATAACTCCGTGGCAGGTACCAAGAGCTATGAATGCCTGTTTAACAGCTGGGGTGTAGGCGCAAACCTGGCAGATAGCGCCCAGTACTTCTACACCAAGGACATTAACAACGGTGTGGGTGACGACGAAATCGATAAGCTGGTTGCTAAGATCTCGGAAACTGAATCTAAAGACGAGCAGATTAAGCTTGCCAACCAGGTAGAGAAGCTCCACATGGAAAAGGTTGCTATTTACCTGCCGTACGCTAACGGTCCCGAGTACACTGCTGCAAAGAGCAAGCTGGCAAACTACGGTCCCAGCTTGTTCCGAACAACATACACGAACGCAGAATACTGGGTCAATGTAGGCTGGCAGGAGTAGTCAATCTTGCAGCATTGTTGAGCCGAAGTGCCTCTGACCGATATGCGGTTGGGGGCACTTGCTTTTGCTGGGCTGTTTTCTGAAAGATACTAGTAGTCGCCGAGATGAAGCCCTTGAGGGTCTGTGCTGGTCCTATGTAATTCCAACCAGTGAAGGCGGTATATACCTCCGCCGCCGACAGCCACCGGCAAGATCAGCGTGGCGAAGATTAAAAGAGTGAAGGGTGTTGCGAAGGCGAAGAGCAGAGCATCATCGTGAATAGTGTGGGCGTAGGTCATGCCCACCAGAAACGCCACATAGATGGTGTTGCCCAAGATGAGTCCCCACCCTGTGCGAGTCGCCAAGTAGATAAAGGCAATGGCAATGGTCCAGAATATCCCGAAAAAACGGCTAAAAGAATCGTAACGCAGCCAGGGGAGGGCACCCGCCACGCATGTGATAGTCAGAATCGCCCATAGAGGCAGCCGTAGCTTGATAAGCATGTTTTCAAGGTACACGGTTAGGAATAACCCTGTCAGGGTGAGTGTGCACCATGTGTAGAGGGGCAGTGCGCCGTCTGCTGAATGCTGCACACTCAGCCACCCCTCATACACATTGGCGGTGAGGTGGGGAGGCAGGGCATAGCGATCCATGAGAATTCCCGGCGCAATGGCCCCAAAGCATGCAAAGGTTGCGAATATGAGGGCTAGGAACCCTCGAAAATTACTGGGCTTTTGCAGCCCGAAACCGACGTCCTTAAGGCTCAGCATGCGATAAGCGATGTATATCAGAGCCGCACCGAACCCGAAATATGCGATACTCACCCAGTGCTCGGGAATACCGTGAGCGGTTTTTGAATCTAAGTCTGCATAGATACCGGCGGGCAGTAGAAGAAACGGGCGGTGACCCTCAAGATCCCCAAAAAGATACTGCCAGAAGACGTAGAAGTACAGGATGATCGTCCAGGTGAAGACAAAGATATAACGCTTCAGGGAAGAAGCCCTTACCGATGAAGTGGCGTCTTCTGAACTCGCCGAGTGCACAGGTTGCGGCTGGGGATCTGGGCGCTGCTCATTGGTGTGAAGCGTTTCGACCGTCGTGGTGCGAGGGCGTGTACTCCCTCGACCCTCTCGGTGAGAGATTTCGGCAAGAGTCGCCTCAACGTTGGTTCCGTTGCGTGATTTGCGGTTTTTGAAGATAGGAGCGGCTCCTGACATTGTGACTGCGTGAACTTAGGTCCTGCGTATCTTTACACTCTATATGGTGATGTGCATCATGTAAACCATATGGAACTAAAGATAGAAACTTTACACATTAAGTTTATAAAAGTTTTATCTAGTACTTGATATTTATATATTAATGCGTAGACTCTATATCAACAGCATATTTTATGTGTTGTACATCCTAAAAAGTAGATAGTGAGTCTTGATATCTATATTCTGTCTAGATACTATAGGGGGATCCATGAAGAAAAAACTGACTATGTTAGGAGTTTCTACGCTCCTTGGAGTCACTTCTGTTGTCTTTGCTGCTCCGGCGGGTCATGCCGATGACTGTAATGACGGTTTCCTGACCTGTGCAATAGCCTGGGGTGCAGGAGGTTCATCCGGATGGAACGCTCCTTCTGGCGGGCTTGGTGCTTGGAGTGTTGGGTCGGCTTTAAGTAAAGCTAGTGGAGGTGGAGGGTTCGGGATTCCTGCCGCAGCCCCGGAGTAGCTAGAGAATATTAAAAAACCCTAAATTTTAATACATAGTAAATTTATTAATTTTTTGGCTGGTTGGTTTTTGTGTAAACAAAAACCAACCAGCCTTGATAGTGCAAGCGGTAATCTGGAATCAACTATAGGGCGTCTAAGAGTAAGAGTCACCGCGTGAAATAAGCTCAAAAGGCAGGATAACCGGGATATAATTAAGCAGGGATGTTTCACTGTTGTGCATCCGGTATGTTTTACCCATCCACGGCGAACTAGCTCACCCGGCACAGATTCTCCCCGGAACCTCAGGAGCTTCGATGAAGAACGTATCTGTCACCCGCAGAACCCTGCTCACTGGTACTCTCGCGCTCTCAGGAATCAGCGTGCTAACCGCCTGCCAGGCTGGAACGAATGCTTCAGAACTGCCCGGCTCGGGCTGGGGAACAGACTCTCAAGAGGCAACAGCAACCAATCCGCGCGATAGAGCCGAGTTGAGCAAGGGTGGCAGCCTCAACCTGTCATATCCCGCTATCGGACCAAACTTCAACATCACCTCCGAATCCGGGTACGGAATCTCAATGCTCACCATTCACGCGGCCGTGAACTCGGCAGCCGCCACCGGAGGATGGATAAGCGACTACGCCGGAAACCTTACCACCAACCCCGACTACGTTACCGAGTTCAAAGCCGAAACCGCGAACGGTACACAAACCATCAGCATCAAGATCAACCCAAAAGCCACGTTCAACGATGGAACCCCTATTGACATTGAGGCACTACGCACCACCTGGGAAATCCTGCGCGGCAAAGACGACGGCGGCAACGACTACCGAATACACGACGGGGGAGCCTGGAAACAGATAGCCTCCATCGAAGAAGCAGGCGACAAACACACCATCAGCATCACCATGAAAACCCCGTGGTACCCAGCCGATGGAAGCCTCTGCATCTTCCTGCACCCGGCGCTGAAAGACCCCGAGCTCTTCAACAACGGCTTTTGATAAACCCCTTGATAAATACTGGGCGGGACCCTACAAAGTTCAAGAGTGGAATACCGCCGAAAGATACCTGAGAGTCGAACGAAACCCAGCGTGGTGGGGCACACAGCCCCTTCTCGATACCATCACCTGGTACGAGATAGAAGACAGCGCCGAGGAACGCGCATCCTTCAAAACCGGAGAACTTGATGTTGTTAACGTGAGCACCGTGAGCGCCTACAACGACATCACGAGTGTTGCAGACATCGAAATTCGCCGCGGAATGGCGCTCTACGCGGGCGTTTTACAGCTCAACCCCCGCAAAGTTCCACTGCCCATACGCCAGGCCGTGGTTGCCGGAATCGACCGCAAACAGATTCAGCATATACGTTTCGGACAGCTTGGCTGGAAAGAAACCCTGCCCGGCTCGCTCTGCTTCCTACCGCTCCAAAACGGGTACCGCAACAACTATCCCAGCAGATCAAGCATCGAAAACGCCGTCAAAATCCTTGAGAAAGCCGGATACACCCGCGCAGGTATCTACACTAAAGGCGAAGAAAAAGCAGCCCTGACCATCACCAACTTCACGACCGAGCCAACGGTGGCTTCCATGAGCAACTTCATGATGGAACAACTCAAGCGCATGGGGATCGACGCCAAGGTTGAAAACCGCCCAGCCAACGAATACAGCACTGCGCTCGCCGCTGGCGACTACGATGCGGTTTTCACCGGGTACAGCATCACCCCAACCCCCGTGGAGGCGATTAACTACCTGTACGCTTCCGCCACGGAAGGCTGGAGCACCGAAGAAATCCGCAGCATGGCGGCGCAGATGCTGGGAACCGAGGATACACACCAGCAGCTGGAACGCGCCAACGCCATTGAACAGAAGCATCAGCAGGATGTTGCCACCTATATTCCGCTGTACAACGGGCCCAACTATCTTGCGGTGCGTAAAAAACTCGCCAACTATGGTCCCCGCGCTCTTCGCAGCACCCTACTACGACCCCAATGTGTGGATTAACGTGGGGTGGGAGAAAAAATCGTAGTATGAACCGGGGGCTTAAGAGGCTCCGCCGCCATGACTAAACAACGGAATATCACAAAAGCCCCACGTGCAGCTGAACTGCACGTGGGGCTTTTGCCGCATCGGAAAACCTACTTAGTAGTCACCTTCAAAACGGTGGATGCATTATTTGCATTACCCACAACGCCCTCAACCGAGGCGAACTTGCGGGTATTGGTCACAATCACCGGAGTGATGAGCGGGTAACCAGCCTTCTTAATGACCGCAGGATCGAACTCGATCAGCGTATCGCCAGCGGCAACTTGCTCGCCCTTCTTCACCTTGACGGTAAAGCCTTCACCATCGAGGTTCACGGTATCCAAACCGACGTGCACCAAAAGTTCCACGCCGTTATCCAACTTGAGGCCCACCGCGTGACCGGAGGGGTAAGTAGCTGCGACTTTACCCGCTGCGGGTGCAACCACGGTGGTGCCGGTCGGCTCAACCGCAACACCCTCGCCGAGCTTACCGGCAGCGAAAATCGGGTCTGGAACCTCGGAAAGCGCCACGGCCTTACCCTCTAGAGGAGAAAGCCACCTCAAGAACCGTACCTGCCTCTAGTGCGGGCGCTGCAGCGGTTGCAGCTGCGGATGCTGACCCGGCCTGATCGGCGGAATCTTTCTTCGCCGATGCGCTTGCCGCCGCATCCCGTGCGGAATCTGCAGGAGTATCGGCAGTCTTTGCTGCGTTCCTGGACTCATACCCGAAGAGCAGAACACCCGTCATCGCGCCACCGAACGCAATTGACAAGCCCAGAGCATACAGGGCGGAAGGCTGCATTGCGGGGAATCGACAGGAGCGAGGTGAAGGCGAAAGCGTGCGACTTGACTCCCAGCAGTGAGATGGTGGCACCACCGGCCACAGCCGGTACAAGGATGAGGGGAATAACTCGCTTGTAGCGTAGAACCACACCGTAGAGGGAAGGGCTCGGAAATACCACCGAGCAGGCCGGACATAGAAGCACCCACCGCAGTCTGGCGAAGCTCCTTATTCCGTGAAGCCCTAATAGCAACACCGGTTACCGCGCCGAAGACGGCGAAGTTGTAAGCACCCATGGGGGACTGGATGAAGTCAGTACCCAGGGTCTGCAGGTTGTTAATCATCACGGCGTTCAGCGGCCAGTGCAGGCCCAACGGAACCATGAACAGGTACAGACCCGCGATTAGCGCACCCACAGCTCCCGGAGCTACATCGTTAACATTCTTCAGGAAGTCGGAGATACCCATAGCCACGCCAATACCGATGGGACCCACCACGAAAGCGGTTACGGGCACCAGAATAATAACGGACAGCATGGGGACGAAGACCATCTGCAGCATATTCGGAATGATCTTCTTCAACAGACGCTCCAGAGGCGCCAAGAGGGCAACCGCCAGCAGGGGCGGGAACACCTGACCGGTGTAATCGTAGGCGTACAGCGGCAGGTGCAGACCCATAATGGATACGTCAAGCATCTTAGTAGCCGGGTCAGCAAGTTTGGTGAGGCTCTGGAAGGTGCTGGTCATCAGCGCCGCCGGAATAGCCGCACCAACCCACATATTTCGCGCCCAAACGCTTTTGCGGCGGTTGCGCCAAGCATAATGGGCATGAAGTTCAGCACCGACAGAGCGGCAGCCTTGAGGATGTACCAGAAAGCGAACTGCTTCATCCATTCGGCTTCGAGTGCCTTACCGGCGGCTTCATCGGAAAGTCGCGGACCGTTCACAATATCGATGTTCACGCTCTGGCCGGTCAGGTCGGTGTATTGACCGAAGAAACCGAACTGCTGCAGGAACACGATCAGGGTCAGAATCATGGAGGTGCCCAACAGCGCCCACAGCAGGGGACGGAAGGAATCGGAGAGCACATCGAAGATATTGGTGAGCCAGCCAGCCTTCTTGCGCCTCGGAAGCCTTCTTGGAACCCAGCATTATCTTCGCCAAGGTTCGCCATGCCGGGCAGGGTCTGCATCTCGTTGTAGACCCCCTCAACACGGTCGCCGAGCACGACCTGAGTCTGACCGGACTGCTCAATGACCGAGAGCACCCCGGGGATGCTCTTAATCTGGTCCGTATTGACCTTGCTCCTGTCGGCGGGAGTTACGCGCAAACGGGTTGCGCAGTGCGTAAAGTGGGCGATATTCTCGGAACCGCCAAGTCCCGTCAGAATCTTCTCGCCAAGTTCGTGGTTTTTCACGTTGTTATCCTTGCACGGTGAATAGTGTGTTAGGGATGTTACCGGCGGCATCCTCAGAGCAAAACGCCCTGAGGGAAACAAAAAAGACCCGAGCTGCATGCCGCCGTACCGTGATGCATTAAAGCATCGTGGGTATAACGATGAACCCTAGGGAATCTATTCCCTCAAGGGATTCAGCAACTCAGGTCTTGCCTGCCTTACCAGTAACAACCCTGTGTTCTATGGTTGTGTGATTCTAAGAATCACAATATCTGCATGTAACTTTAGGCTTAAACCTGCGCGAGCGCAAGATGAGGTTTTGAAAGTTCAGAAAGTGTAAATTGTGCCGTTCAGGTCTGCGGGTGGGTATCGTCTTAGGGCGAGGCAGAGCATCCGAAAGAGGTTAAACGCCGAACCGGTGCCGTTCATTAGATGTTACGGCACCGGTTCTTAGACGAGATTACTGAGGGGAAGATGCGATCTTGAGCTATTTCGTCGCGGAAGGGAAGAAGCTCAGCGAAGCCACCTCAAGCTCGGGGTAGCTGCGTTTCTGCCAGCGGCGACTACGATGCGCGTTCACCTCAATCAGCACGGCACCCAGTACTCCGGCGCCGATAGAGAGCATAAGAAGTTCCGTCGACGGCATCTCAAACTGGTGATACTTGACGAGAAGCGGTACCAGAAGGGCTGCGAAAGAAGACACTCAGAAGCGCTCCGAAGAGAAGCATCCGTGCGGTATTGAGTGGGCGTGCTACCGCTGCCAGGTTCCACAGACCCCATAATCACCAGAGTGATAAACGACGCCGTTTGAACCTGTCGTATATCGCCTTCCGGGACGGAAAGATAAACAGCGCCGCCAGGTTTACCAGAACCAGCATCGCCACCACGATAATAGAGTTCGGAATCGTGTAATTCAGCACGCGGCGCAAGAATCCGGGCACGTACCGGCGCGAGTTCGGCAGCAACGCCAGCGCGAAGGAGGATGCGCCCACAATCAGGAAATCTGCGGTCGAGTATTGGCGGGGCAGGAACGGGAAGATCAGCCCCATCAGACCGAAGACCACACCCAGCAGGATCGCAAAGCCGGTCTTTGTTAGGAACAGGTTTCGCCACCATTTCGATATTCGCAATCACCTGGCGGCCCTGTTCCAAGGCAGCGGGAAGCGAAGAGAACTTGCCGTCCAGAAGCACCAGGCGCGAGACGGCTTTCGTCGCGGGTGCCGCGTTGCCCATCGCAATGCCGAGGTTGGCGTGTTTGAGGGCGAGCGCATCGTTAATGCCGTCGCCGGTCATTGCCACGACGTGCCCTTGCTCTTTGAGCGAGATCACCATGTTCTTCTTCTGCTCGGGCGAAACGCGACCGAAAATATTGTGGGTTGCGGCGGCCTCGGCGAGTTCGGGGCCGTCTTCCGGCAGGGTAGAGGCATCAATCGCGCCCGCAGAAATATCCATGCCGGCGGTCTTCGCAGCTGCCTGCACGGTGTACGGGTTATCGCCTGAGAACACCTTGAGGGTTACGCCCTGGCGATTGAAATAGTCCACGATTTCGGGGGCATCGGAACGCACATTTTCGCGGAAAATCACGAAGAGCACAGGGGGTATGGTCGGCGGGGATGTGCTGCACCGGGTCTCCGTCATCGTTGCGTACCACGGCGGATGCATGCGCGAGTACCATCGTGCGCAGACCCAATGATGCGAGTTCACGGGCCCGCTCACGTTCCTCGGTGCCCTGGTTCAGCAGAGCCTCGGGAGCGCCGAGAAGCCAGGCTCCCGAAGACTTAAACTCGATAGCACTAAAGCGTAACGCCGACGAGAACGGCACAATGCCGCTGACCTGCTCGGTGGGTGCCTGCTCGAACCCGCCGGTGAGTGCTGCTGCGGTCGGGTTCGCGTTTTCATCATGACCGAACCACGCCAACGCCTGGTCCCAGCCCTGCGGCAGGGATGCGCGCCACGCCTGATTTTCATCGGGTGCTTTTGCCTCGGCCGGAGTCGTCAGCGGGCGCACCGAATCGAAAATCACGCCGCCCTCGGTCAGGGTGCCCGTCTTGTCGAAGCACACCGTATCCACGCGGGCGAGCACCTCAACGGCGGGCTGTTCCTGCACCAAAATATTGTGTTTACGTCCCAGAGCCACAGCCGCCGCCGCGAACGCCAAGGTTGTCATGAGCGCCAAACCCTGCGGAATCATAGATGCTACTGACGAAACTACCGCAATAGCAACGTTCTCCCAGAGACCGTCACGATTGACGATCTCAAGGCCGCCCGCCGCGCGCACCTGGCCCCACAGCACGATCGGGATAATGATGGCAAGGCCGAAGGTAATCCACCGCACCACGCGGTCGAGCGCATCGCGAAGCTCAGACTGGATGCGCGAGAACTGTCGGGCCTCATCGGAAATTTTGCTTGCGCGGGACTCGGAGCCCACCGCCGAGAGCAGTACACGCCCGGTGCCGCCGAGCACGCTCGATGCCGAAAGCACCATATCGCCCGGACGTTTCGGAATCGGGTCATTCTCGCCGGTCAGCAGGGATTCATCCAGCTCTAGCGAGTCGGAGGTCAGGACCACCGCATCCGCAGGGAACCTGGTCGCCGCGTTTGAGCACTACCACATCGCCCTCAACCAGGGACTCCATAGGGAACCTCGATCATAGCGCCATCGCGCACCGCCGTGATCGGGGATCGGTCAAGCAGAGAGATACGGTCGAGCTCAAGTTTAGCCTTGTACTCCTGCACAAAACCGATAATCACATTCGCCACCACGGCGAACAGAAAGAGCAAATCAGCCCAACGCTGGTATAGAATCACAACCAGACCGCACAGCCCAAGCACCAGGTTAAATACCGTAAACAGGTGTGCCCGCATAATGCTCCACAAGGTGCGGGAAGACTTATTATTCTGAGCATTGACCTTACCGGCGGCGGTGAGCTTAGCAACCTCATCGCTGCTGAGCCCGTGAACAGCAAGCTCTTGAGAACCGCTGTGTGCCTGAGCAGAATATTCGGGAACATAACCGGAGGCTTCAGACAGCATTGTCTTGTGCTGGTCAGAACTCATGGATGGGGTACTCTCCTTCGTGGGGTAGGGGAAGAGTAATACATACGGTTTGGGCTGCACCCGGGCGAGTTTCAGACTCTTATCACGAGAAATAACCCTGCGCCGGGCATTACTTTATTCTAACAAGTAACCATGGCGCAGGGCTTATATGCCGAACTGGGAATATACTGAGAATCCGTCGGATACCGGCATGGAATATTCTGGGGTAGCAGCCCAGAAAAAGGACGACTCAAAGCACGGTGCCGCTCTATCGCCGCGGCAGAACCAGAGGCCGCTTCGTCACCGGATGCTCCAAAACCTCAATCGGATGCTGATACACACGGCTTAGCCGCTCCTCGGTACACACCTGAGCGGGGGTACCGCTGGCAGCCACACGACCCCTTATCCAGCAGCACGATCCTATCCGAATACGCCGCCGCCACATCTAAATCATGCAGAACCGCCAAACACCGCCGTACCCTCGGCGGCAAGCTCTCGGCTCATCTGCAGGGTCTGTTCCTGATGCTTAATATCCAGCGCCGCCGTAGGCTCATCCAAGAGTATTAGGGGAGTCTGTTGCGCAAAAATACGGGCCAAATGCACGCGCCCGCTTTCTCCGCCCGAAAGGGTTGTCATATCGCGATTTGCCATCATCTCTGTATGCGTGCGCGCCATCATCTGCTCGATCACGGCATCGTCCTCATGCGCACGCTCGGTACCGCGCCACGGGGTGCGTCCCATCGCCACTACCTCGTGCACTAGGTACGAAAACGCCACCTGAGTTTTCTGCAGCAGCAGGGCACGCAGGCGCGCAAGCTCAAGATACGAATACTCGCCCACCGGCTTATCCTTGAGCAGCACCGAACCGGAATCGGGCTTAGTATCGCCTGCAATAACCCCCAAAATCGTGGACTTACCGGCACCATTGGGACCGATGAGCGAGACAACCTCGCCCGCCTGAACCTCAAAAGAGACACCTTCTAAGATGCTCCGCCCGCCCACCGACAGCGACACCCCATCAACAGTAAGCATCAGAGACCTCCCTTCCCCATCGAACGGCGCAGCAGGAAGAAGAACGTAGGGCCACCCACGAGCGCCGTAAAAATACCGATCGGCAGGTCAGAGACCGGGATGAGCGTGCGCGCCCCCAAATCGGAAAGCGCAATTAACAGCGCCCCGCCCAGTGCCGAAGCGGGCAGCAGCAAACGGTTAGACGGCCCCAAAATCAGCCGAAGCAGATGCGGAATAATCAGCCCCACAAAGGCAATAATGCCCGCATGAGCCACCGCCGCACCCGTCAAAAGCGCCGTAGCAGCAATCGCAACACCGCGCAGACGCTCAACGTTCACCCCGGAATGCTGCGCCGCGCGCTCGCCCAGCGCCAACAGGTCAAGTTTGCGTGAAATCATCAAGCACATGATCAACCCCGCCACGATCACGAACCACACGCTGGCAAGAGCCTTCCACGTAGACCCGTTGAGTGATCCCATCTGCCAGAAGACGATGCGGTCGCGGCTGACATTATCGGCCAGGTACAGGCAGAACGCGATTGCGGCGTTTGCCACCGCAGTTACCGCAATACCCGTCAAAATCATGGAGAGAACTTTCGCTCGACCTGAGGAACGCGAGAGAAAATAAACCAGCGCTGTCGCGGCGAGGGCACCGCCAAAGGCGAAAGCTGGAACCGTGTAAATATCGAAGAATTCGAGATTGAAAACGACCGCTATACATGCTCCCACCGCGGCGCCCGAAGACACACCGATAACCCCGGGCTCGGCCAGCGGGTTGCCGAAAACCGCCTGCATGACCGCGCCCGAGCATCCCAGGGCAGCGCCCACGAGCAACCCCAAAAGCACACGCGGAAAACGAATATTCCACAGGGTGCTGTCTTCAAGATAGGCGGTCGGATCCTTGGGAATCATACCCAAGCGGCGCCCCAGCGAAGCCACTACATGATCGGTCGGAATATTGTACTGACCCAACCCCGCAGACACCACGGTTATGACGATCAGGGAAATACTCAGAAAGCCAAAAGTTGCGAGAATACGGATGCGGCGTTTGCTGCGATAATCCGCGCTGGGCGCCGCCGCATCGGTGTGGTTGGACGAATTCACAGGTGGAGCCTCTTAATGCTGGGGTGCATAGATAGCGCGGGCTAGGGAAAGCAGAACAGCGGGGGTATTCGGACCGTAGGATAGAATCTGCCCGTCGTTCATATCAACCACGCGCCTGCTCTTTCCCGCGTTCGTTTCGGCAACCCCCGGGCGTGCCAAGAATCCATCCAAGCCGCCGGTGGATTCCACGCCGTGAGTCATGGTCAAAATGACATCCGGGTTTACCTTGACCAGCGCCTCGCTATTCGCGGGAACAATGTTGCGCGCTCCCTGCTCGGAAGCCACATCTCTGCCCTCAAGCGCGGCAATCAGATCATCCGCACCGGAGCCCTTACCGAGAATGAAGAATACCCCGGCATTACCACGCACGTACAGGAACGCCATCGACAATTTCTTATCGCCTGCAGGGGCAACTTCTTTGATGGTATTCAGGGCATAGTCAAGGTCTTTCTGCACGCGCTCGGCAACCTTATCGCCCGCCTCCTGCACACCTAAAGCCTGTGCCACAGCCTTGAGCTGGGGAATGATTTTATCCATGCGCCTCTCATGGTCGAACACCACCACAGTCACGCCCGCATCGCGCAGCTGCTCAACAACTTCTTCGGGACCATTGCTCTTATCCCAGAGCACAAGGTCGGGGTTGGTCGCGAGAATCGCATCCGCGTTCAGATCGTGGCCGTTCTGAGTGACGAGCGGCAGTTTCGCTAACGAAGATTCGGTTGAAGACGTCACACGGCCGACCAGACGATCACCCAAACCCAGCGAGATAACCTCTTGCGCGAGAGTGCCATACAGGTCAAGAGCCAGGATGCGGTTCGCCGACTTAACAGTCACCTCATCGCCCTTGAAATCCTTGAAAGTCACGGGAAGCTGCGGGGTGGGAGTCTCAACCATCGGCTGAACTTCGGGGGTGTTCTTCGCGCTGCTGGGACCCGTCAGCGATTTCGGATCGGAAGAAACATTGCTTTTGAGCTCCTGCGCAAGGTTCTCAAGCTCAGACTTGGTGATCTGTTCATCAACCACGGAATGCGAGGATGCGCTCGTGCTGCCCGGATTTTGGGTGCCGATGCCGCATCCGGAGATAAAAAACTATGGATGCCGCTAATAGCGCGGCGGTAACCTTCTGCGATGCGCTCGCTCTGCCGTGCCGGTGTCTGGGGCGTGTTGTTGCGCCGGGGTGTGAGAGACGAAAAGCCATATGAAGAGTTCCTATCGGCTAAAACTGTGAGTGTATGTATTCGTGATGAGAGCGTGTGCTTAGGGTGAGGGTGCGGGTAGTCGATACTACCCGCACCCTGGCGCATCCGGTGAGCTATGAGGTGCGGATGCTGCACCGAGGAATAAACCCGAGCCTAAGAATCGCCGCATATGCCGGTGGTTGATAGGCCGATCTTAGGTTTATTCGGAGCGCTCAGACATCCTGGAGGACTTGCGACGGCGCGTGTACAGTACGGCACCAATACCGGCGACCAGAGAGGCCAGACCACTAGCAACCCCAGCCTCTACACCGCTGGCACCGGTATGCGCCAGACGACCATGAGAGCCGCGTGCGTTGAGAGATTCGCATCCCTGACCCTGATATACGGTTTCGGTCACAGTTTGGGTGGTCTGGGTTTTGGCGGTGTTGCCCGCGGGCTGTGTACCCGAAAGCGATGCCGAGAAGCTCAGCGGAGCCATATCCTTACCCGCCTCGTAGAAACCTGCAAACGCTTTAGCACCCTCAGCGGTAATGGTAGTGCCCGCACCGCTGATGGAAATTTTATCGCCAGAGACCTGCAAACCGCTCACATCAACGTTGAGCAGAGCAACTTCACTGTAATTCTGTGATTTGCCGTCCATATCGTTGCCGACCACCGTTGCGTAGAGAACCGCGGTCTTGCCGTTGATCTCCAGACGCGGGTTTGAGATGGTGGTGTCCAGAATTCCGTGGTGTCCGGTGAAATGCACCGAACCGGTGAAGGAAATCGAGCCCTTACCATCCTTTGAAGGAACCCGTACCCTTCGCCCACTGGAAGGCATTATTGGAATAGGTGGTACCGTTCAGATCCCAGCTGCCGTTAGCGATGCCGCCGCGAATGTAGTTGCGGAAGGAATCGCGCACGCCCCATCCAAGATCTGCGCTGGCGACCTTACCATCTGCGGATGCGGCCGGTGCTTTGTTCGCTGCCTTAACGGGAACCTGCTTAGTCACGGTCACCGGGGTGCAGACGGGCTGGGCGGGGTTCTTTGAGACGCTGCTGAAGGAACCGCTCTTACCGCCATTCGGGTGTGCAGCCGGGGTGGAGCCGTTACGGGAAGGGGAGGCACTGCCGCCGCCATTGTTCACGGAACCGCCAAAGTTCGTGCCGCCAATACCCGCATTCGCGTTATTACCTAGGTTCGTCGAACCGCTGCCGGTGTTAGAACCCTTAACCGTGGTGTCGGTAACCTTATTTTCCACCAGCTGAGAACCGAGTTTTGCGCTGAAGGAGAGCGGAGCCATAGCGCGCTTGTCGGCGTCATTGTACTGCCCGGCGAAGATCGCCTCGGATCCCCTCGACGGTAACGGTAACGGCTGCATTCTTAGCCGAGAGCACGTTATTTTCTAAGGTTGCACCGCTCAAATCGACCTCGGCGAGTACAAGATCTTTGAAGGTGCGGTTTTCGCCCTGCATGTTGAGCGCTTCGGCGTCGACAACCAGGTAGCCCTTGCCCTCTTTGATGACTAGGCGAGTGTTCTCGAAGCTGCTGTTGAGCTGGCCGTGATGCCCGCTAATGTGCACCTTGCCCGCGAAGTTGATCTGGCCGGTCTTCGTTGCCTCATCGTACGAGCCGGATGCGCTGGTAAAGTCGAGCCCGCCCGCCGCGTTCTTCGACAGACCCTCGACGGTGATGTTACCGCGCGCAATGGTGTTGAGGTAGTGCAGGAAGGAATCACGAATATTCCAGGTCAGGTTGCCGGATTCAATAATGTGCCCCTGCCCTTTTGGCACATCGGTTCTCGGTGCTGCATCGGTAGCCGGAGGCTGAACCGGTGCAGGCTTAGCGGCTTCCGAGCTCTGTGAGGGCTGTGGTGCCGGTTGAGAGCTGGGTGCGCTGGGCTCTGAAGGGGTGGAAGCAGGTGCCTCAGAAGTTTGAGAGGGCTGTGGTGCCGGAGCTTCGGAACTCCGTGAAGGCTGCGGCTCTGGCATTTCAGCAGGTTTACTTTGCTCTGGAGCAGGTTGGGTTGGCTCAGGAGCTGGATCGGCAGGCTTGCTCGGTTCTGGTGCAGGCTGCTCGGGTTGAGTAGGCTCAGGTGCAGGCTGAGTCGGCTCCGGGGTCGGATCAGCAGGTTTCTCCGGTGCCGGTGCCTGCTTGGTAACGAGCTTCGCGGAGAATGCCAGCGCATCCAGCTCTTGCCCCGCCTGATAGAACCCGGCAAACACCGAAGTTGCTTCTGCGCTGAGTTTCACCTTGGTGGCATCAGATGCTGCCAAGGTCAGCTGCCCACCTTCGTTTTTCAGGGAGGAAGCATCGAAAGTACCAATCAGCGTGTGACCGTGCTGTACGGGCGGGTTCGGGGTGGTGTTGCCGTTATAGGGGCGTTCGCTGATATTTGCGTATAGGCTGCCTTGCCCGTCTTTGATGACAAGTTCTAAGTCGCTGATAGTTACTTCGAGCACGCCGTGGTGCCCGGTGTACTTCACGCTGGAACCGGTGAATTTAACGTGGTACGAACCGTCTGCCTCGACGGTACCCTCAGCGGCGGTGAAGTGATAAGAACCATCCGCGTTGGAGGTAGCACCGGTTAGTTCCTGCGAACCACCGGCGACAGGGCCGGTGATGTATCTGCGGAATGAGGATTTGACGCCCCAATCTACGGATGCATCCTGCAGGCTTTGTGATGCGGCAGCTGGCGTCTGCTCAGAGACGATCTGTGCGGTTGGTGCGGGCTGATTCGCTAGGGCGGGGGTGGCGGCGATGCCACTGAGGCCAACGGCGGCAGACGCTAGAAACGCCCATGAGCGCTTCGCGTTATGCGACATAGACATGTGTGTCCTCTATTCGTGGTTTTAGTAATGAAGCAGTCTTAGTCTAGACCTATTAGCTAAGACTTGTGTAGCTTAATTGTAGTACTTTGCTTCATGATGAGGTTCCCCTTAATAAAATTTTTTGGCAGCGGTGTTGCAAAACCAAAAATTTAGTGACACTATGTCGTTTATCAACTTTGGTGACATGGTGTCATCAAAAATATTCATGACTCTCAACTCAATCAGGAGGCGTTCCATGACCGCCATTATTACCCCCGAAACTACCTCACCCGATGCTGCCGACCAGCGGTTTTCGGCGCGGCTAAAAGCGAGCACCAAGCGCGTGCATGACAATGCCGAGCACTCTACCTTTATGGAAGATTTGATGGGAGGGAAACTCGACACTTCCGCGTATTTACGCCTCATCAACCAGTACACCTATATCTATGAGGCGCTGGAGGAAATCTCTCGGAATCTGCGTGAATCCGGTAACTCGCTGACCGAGCCTTTCACCTTGGAAGGGCTGGATCGTGCCGCCGCGATTCACCATGATATTCGTGCTCTAGGGCAGACCGAGATTGACGCCCCGTTGCTGGCAACTATCGAATACGCGGCGCGTATTAAGGCGACCGCTCAGGCTCCCGAACGGTTCTTGGCGCATCATTATCTGCGCTATCTGGGGGACCTCTCGGGTGGGCAGGCGGTGGCGGCTTTGGTGGCGCGCCATTACGGCATTGCACGGGATGCTCTGACTATGTACTCGTTCCCTCAGCTTCCCAAGCCGAAGGTCTTCAAGGATGGATACCGGGAGCTTCTTGATCGCGCTCCTTTGAGTGAAGAGCAGCGTGAAGCCCTGATTGACGAGGCTATGGAAGGATTCCGTATTAATGCCACACTTTTTGCTCAGCTAAGCGAGCAGAGCTAGCCATCGATAAACATCTCGATAGATGTTCAAAGTTCGTGTTTGAGTCATATCAGGACCATTTGTGACAGATTGTTACACCTGTGTAGACAGCGCCTCAGAGTGTTTATTATCACTGAAAAATATACGTAAATAACCGTTATATGACACTTATAGGGCAGATTTAGACACGCGCTTAGGCAATTCATCCTGTGACGCGGACATATAAGGATGCGGTGGTTCCCCAGAGGGGCAAACCACCGCATCCTTCGTTACAGAGGCAGTATCTCTCACGTTAGGGAAGAAGCGACAGCCTTCGGTTCTTCAAAACTTTTGTCAGCTGTTTCAAGCGATGGGAATCGAAGGGCAGCTCTTCCTGAGCCTGTTCCAGCATGCTCTCGGTAGCGGAAAGAACCTCGCGAAGTACTCGGTCAGCAATTTTGGCAGATATGCCTAGTTCATGAGCAAATTCAAGGAACTTGCGGCGTGATAGCCCATCACGTTTACCGCTGAGAAGAATCGCCATGTTTTTATCCCCATAAGGTGCCGTAGACGGAATGTCGTAGATGGGCGAGAGCTCGTATTGTCCTTTACGGTTTTCTACGATTGACAGATTTTTAGCGTGTAAATCCCCATTTCCGGTAAGCCATGCGTAGACAAACTGCCGAAAAATTTCGGGGGCGGCAAGGCGGGTCGAAAAGACCTGTCGAAGAATGACATGGGCACATTGCTCAGCCGTCAGATTATACTTATCCGCCGGATAGCTGTTATTGAGTTGGCATGCGTCTTCAACGGCAAGGCGGTGGGCCATTCCATGCTCATCTACATAACGGTCAAAACGACGGATAAGGAGCCCGGGGCGCCCAGTAGCATCATGTACAAGACGGTGAGAAACAACTCCTGGTGATGCATGTATTCCGTGGGCTATCGTGAGAAAAAATGCTTCATTTTCCACTACGTGCGGGTACTCGGGAGGAGAGACTTTAAGAAGATAAAAATCTTCGTTACTTTGCAGCGGGATCGTAAGCATTTTTCCCGAAACTTTATCCTGAACGCCCGGTATAGAGACAGGGTCTATAACGCTTTGCTGAGTGATAATTTCTGAAAACCTAATGTTGTGGAAGTTTTGGCCCTGGATAATGTCATGCCCATCGGGGACGACAAGCTGGGCAGGCTGGTCACCATGAGGTACCACCTGCACATCCCCAACAGTATCGGCTCCTACTGCAATCAACATGCGGAGCTCGTCGTCCGAAGACACTTTGAGATGATGACGCAGTCCGGTAAGCCGACGGCCCTCAGGAAGAAGACCTGTAAAGAACGGTGGTAACGCACCACTCCCGTACAGGTATGCTTCCGTGCGTATGGGGAGGGTAGAGGATATAGGTTTGCCGTCGGATTCTATGTAGTTTTCGGCATATGTGTACGCTGTACCGCCGTGGTCTGTTCGGGAAAAATGGCCAGCGAGGTTCCCCTTTTTATAGACGTCTGCAAGGATTTCATGCATTAGCGCTCCCGAGGGATGAGATCGATGCCGAGGGCATCGAGTACGGCGGTTACTTTGTCGAAGGCTATAGATTCGCGCCCTTTTTCGAGGTCGCGGATAGTGCGCTCCGAGACTCCGGCAAGAAGCCCTAAATACTCCTGCGTAATCCGAAGTTCGCGGCGATGCTCGCGAACGATCTGGGCGAGCGAGCCCCGTAAATCCTGTGGCACGAACACATCCTTTCCATGAGTCTGAAACCCTATAAATCGGCAAAATAATTCCGAATTCATGCCATTATGGCATGAAAATTGGTGAAAACACTATATTTCGGCAATATTTTGCCGATATATGTAGTTTTAGGGGGCAGAGGGAGGAAAAATTGTGCTTTTCGGCAGAATATTTCCGATTTTTAGGCTTCCTGATAGCCGTCATGCGGATGCGGCGGCTCCCCAGGGAGAAAACCACCGCATCCTTCGTTAGTGCCGGTATACGCGTTGTAACTCAACTGCACATGACACTACCTGCTGCTACGCGGCCTGAGGCTCGGGTTTGGGACCCGCCGTGACCGCGCGATCGCGATTCTGCGCTATGCGCACGGTCGGGATGAGCGCCGAACCTGCCCAAAGAGCCATGACCGCATAGAGACACAGGATCGGCACGGTCGAAAACAACAAGGCATACTGTGCAAGGTGGTTGAGGCTGTTGAATCCGCCACCGATGGCGGCACCCAGCCACATAGGCGAAATATATAGACCGATAAACGCCACCCACGTCAAAACACGTGCGGTACCGGATAACCAGGCGGGCAGGTGCGTGAAAAATAGGGGGAAAGCATCAAGAACAAGCGTCATGATAATCAGCGGGAACATGACGTTATGATGCGACCAGCTGATGGGGGAGATGCTCACCATCAAAAACCCGCCGACCGCCACCTGAGATAGCACAAGGTTACGGCGAATAAGCTGGTGCAGAAGTACAGCGCAGAGACCGATCGTAGCCAGAACAAGGGTGTAATATACGGGCTTCAGAGTGGGTTCACGCAGGCCCAGGTGCATCAGCCAGCCTTGAATCGAAATATTATCGGCGAAGTTGATACCTCCAACGCGACCGGAATCCGAAACGGCGCTCGTCCAGAACGTAACTGCCTGCTGGGGGAGGAAGATAAACCCAAGAAGAATGGTCGTGCCGAAAGAAGCGCCTAGGGTAAGGATGCCGCGCCAGTCTTTGCGCATGAGCAGAATAAGACCGAAGGCAAGCGGGGTGAGCTTAATACCACCCGCAATGCCGATAAGTACACCCCGCGGAATGCGGGTTGCCGGTCGTATAAAATCGGCAAGCACCAGCGTAAGAATGATGGGGTTGATTTGTATCAGCGAGAGCCCACGCCGCCAAGGTCCGGTCATAATAATGATGAACGTGAGAGCAGCGATGATGCCGTATGTGCCGAGTCTTTCCTGGAAAGGGATGCTGTAGCCGCGGTCGGCGGCATAGTTATAGATAAGAGTTGCCAGCCACCATGCAACACCGACGCTGATCGCATACATGATGGCGATACCCACCCACGCGGGCAGAAAAGCGAACGGTAAGAACACGAGCGCGGCAAAAGGGCGGGTAGGTGAAGGGCAACCTAAAGTCGCCGTACTCCAGGAGATTGCGGGCGTAGAGATCTTTGTGCATGCCGTCGTTATCGAAGATGGTCATGGCACCGAAACGGTAGACATTGAAGTCTAGTCCGCCCGTGAACTCGATATAGATAAGCCAACCGATAACAAAGAGAGCGAATGCCGCGAGCGTTATTCTGCCCGCTTTAGGTATGTCTGGCGTAAAGACCTGCACGGATGGTGCTGCGGTCATGGTGATCTTTCTGTTGTGTCTGTGCATTTTTTTCGGATGCGGTTCGGCGGGGCGAATGTGTTATCGGTGTGAACGGTTTATATAACCTATCCTCCAGTCTAGCGTGTGAAAGCTCAGGTGGGGAGTGCCTTGAGGCAGAAAAAGGCTCTTGATGTGAAGAAAGCGTTGGAAACTCCGCTTTATTCACATCAAGAGCCTAGCTATGCCGATAGAGGGATCTAGCCCTGCGCCACCTCACCAAAGTGTGCCGCCATAGTGCCTTCGTGAGCGGCACGCAGCTCATCAAGGTTGATGGAAACCTCGTTTTGGAAGTCAAGCGCGTTCGAGAGCGCATCCACTACGCCGATGCGCGCGAACGGGAACTGTCGGGCGGTGCACATATCCTTGAAACGTACCTCCTCAGAACGCGGGACGGAAACCACCACGCGACCTAAGGACTCCGAGAACAGCAGGGTGAACAGGTCGAGCCCGTCGCGTTCGGCAACTTCGCCCAGCCCGATGCGCGCCCCGGTGTTGAAACGCAGGCAGGCTTCCGCGAGTGCTGCGGCAAGACCACCGGCGGCAACGTCATGTGCCGCATCGATCATGCCGTCACGCGACATATTCACGAGCATATCGCCAAGCTGACGTTCAACCGCCAGATCAACCTTCGGGGGCAGACCCCCCAGGTGGCCCTTGAAACGCGCCCATTCTGAACCGTCTAGCTCGTCGCGAGTGGTACCCAGCAGGTAGATGGCCTGACCGTCGTGTTCCGGGGCCCAACCCGAGGGGGTGCGCCGGGTAACGTCGTCCATTACGCCCATCATCGCGACCACAGGGGTCGGATTAATGGCCTTACCTCCGGTCTGGTTGTACAGCGAGACGTTACCACCGGTGACCGGAACACCTAGCTCCATGCAGCCGTCGGCAAGACCGCGCACGGCTTCCGCAAACTGCCACATGACATCCGGATCTTCGGGGGAGCCGAAATTCAGGCAGTCCGAAACCGCGACCGGGCGGGCACCCACGGTTGCCACATTACGGTAGGCCTCCGCCAGAGATGCACGCGCGCCCTCATACGGGTCAAGGTAGGTAAAACGTGGTGATGCGTCAGTCGCCAGCGCGACCCCCAAGTTGGTGTGCTCATCCACACGCACCACACCTGAATCATCCGGCATAGAGAGGGCTGTGTTGCCCTGCACGTAGCGGTCATACTGGTTGGTGATCCAGGACTTGGAGCACATATTCGGGGACGCCATGAAAGCCTTGATAGCCTCGCCCAGCTGTTCGCCGCGCGGGCGTGCATCGTCGGCAGCGGAGCCTGTGAAATGGTCTGCCTGGAGTGCATCCTGACCAGCCGGGCGCGCATAGGGGCGCTCATAGGTGGGACCATCGTGCGCCACAGTACGCGGGTCTACATCAACGATCACCTGGCCGTCCCATTCAATGGTTAGGCGACCGGTATCGGTCACCTCTCCCAAGAAGGAGTACTCCACGCCCCATTTCTTCATAATCGCCTCAAAACGCTCGACGTTCTCGGGCGAAACGACCGCCATCATGCGTTCCTGCGATTCCGACATCAGAATTTCGCCGGGGGTTAAGGTGGGGTCTCGCAAGAGTACTTTGGTAAGGTCTACATGCATGCCGCCCTCGCCGTTTGAGGCGAGCTCACTGGTTGCACAGGAGATACCGGCAGCGCCGAGATCCTGAATGCCTTCGACCACGGAACCCTTGAAGAGTTCCAGGCAGCATTCGATCAGAACCTTCTCGGCGAAGGGGTCGCCTACCTGCACTGCGGGTCGCTTGGAGGGCTTGGTATCGTCAAAGGATTCTGAAGCCAGTACGGATGCGCCGCCAATACCGTCGCCGCCGGTGCGTGCCCCGAAGAGCACTACCTGATTGCCCACACCGGATGCGTTTGCCAGGCGAATATCTTCGTGGCGCATAATACCGACTGCCAGGGCATTGACAAGGGGGTTTGCCTGGTAGCAGGCGTCAAATTCGGTCTCGCCGCCAATATTGGGCAGCCCCAGAGAGTTGCCGTAGCCGCCGATGCCCGCAACCACACCGCCGACCACGCGGGCGGTATCCGGGTGGTCGATAGCGCCGAAACGCAGCGGATCCATAACCGCGATCGGGCGTGCACCCATCGAAATAATGTCACGCACAATACCGCCCACTCCGGTTGCCGCACCCTGATAAGGCTCAACATAGGAGGGGTGGTTGTGTGACTCGATCTTGAAGGTTACCGCCCACCCGTCGCCGATATCGGTTACGCCAGCGTTCTCGCCGATGCCGACCATCAGGTCTTTTTTCATCTCATCGGTAACCTTGGCGCCGAATTGCTTCAGGTGCACTTTCGAGGATTTGTAGGAGCAATGCTCGGACCACATGACCGAGTACATGGCCAGCTCGGCCGCGGTCGGGCGGCGACCCAGAATCTTCTTGATGTCTTCGAACTCATTTTCCTTTAACCCCAGCTCTGCCCAGGGGAGTTCGGTATCGGGGGTTTCCGCCGCGTGCTCGACGGTATCGAGGTTAAACTGCTTCTCGCTCATCGCTTGTGTCTATCCTTGTCGTCGTGCGTCTAGCGGGCGTTGATCAGGTTGGAAAGAACGGAGGTGAAGACGCCCAAGCCGTCAGCACCGCCTCGTAGTGAAACATCACCGAATCCGGAGGATGAGGGACCAAAACCGGGCTCAACTGCGTGTTCTGGGTGGGGCATCAGACCGACGACATTTCCGCGTTCGTTGCTGATACCGGCAATATCGTGGCGTGAACCGTTCGGGTTGAAACCCACATACCGGAACACGACGCGATTCTCGGCTTTGAGCGCCTCTAGGGTTTTGGCGTCCGCCACGTATTGACCGTCCTGGTTTTTAAGCGGGACCACAATCTCTTGCCCGGGTTCGTAAGATCCGGTCCACGAGGTAGCGTTATTTTCGATGCGCAGGGTTTGGTCACGGCAAATGAACTTGCGGTGATCGTTCTTAATCATGGATCCGGGGAGCAGATGCGACTCGGTGAGAATCTGAAAACCATTGCAGATGCCCAGCACTGGCAGGGGAGCAGAGCCCGATGTCCCCGCTGCGTTTGCTGCCGCGATGACCGAATGCATGACGGGTGCTTTCGCGGCGATAGCGCCCGCACGCAGATAGTCGCCATAGGAGAAACCGCCGGGAATGATGACGGCATCAACGTTTTTGAGATCTTCGTCGTCATGCCAAAGTTCGACGACGGTTCCGCCCGCTAACCGTACGGCACGCGCCGCATCGCGGTCATCAAGGGTGCCGGGGAAAGTAATAACGCCGATGCGCGCATCAGCAAAGTTGGGGTTGGGTGCCGAGACGCTGAAGTCGCCAACAAGGGGAACTTCGTGTGCTGCGAGTGATTCTGCCATGCTCTTAGTCCTCCAGAACCGAGACGTTCACAACGTCTTCGATGACGGGGTTTGAGAGTAGCTCTTCTGCCGCTTGGCGTGCCTGCGCAAGATGCTCTTCGGTAGCTTCGCCTTCGACGGTCAGCTCAAAACGCTTGCCTTGGCGAACGTCGGTGAAGGAATTCAGGCCGATACGGGGCAGCTCGTGAGCGATAGCTTTACCCTGCGGGTCAAGAATTTCGGGCTTGAGCATAACATCAACAACAATACGGGCCATGTGCGGGCACTCCTTGGGTGCATGAGTTCTGATTGAGCCGTCTTAATGTTACCGCAAGCACGCTTCTTGACGCCCGATCGGCGAGCGAATTTTGACCGCAGTATCAGTGAAAGAGCGGCGGGTACGGGAACGTGAAACTAAGCGCGCATAAATATGAAGATACCCATGGTGAGCTATGCCTTACCAAGAAGAAAGTGTGGAATCAAAACTCCTTGTAGGAAAGCGTAATAATTCTTCTCAAAAATCGTTCTCTGTGAGCGAACATCGGAATTTTGAAGTCTTTAGCAGGTGATGTTTCAGAATTGCGGATTAAAGAATAATTTTGAAGATTACGCATATCAGGATGCGCGCCTCAGCTAGTTCTCAAGCGTCGTGTCAATGTTTAAAGTATGCTTGAGCGGTAAACTAATCTCAAAGTTGCTGACTTCACATAAACTATTTACATGTAAATTATAAAAACCAATCTCGCATGCTGTATAGTATATTTCCGTTGTAAACTTTTGCTCCAGAAAAGTGACATCAACGATTCATTTTGCTCACATTTTGTTTAAAGTGATTATGTTCACAGGAATGCATGATTACAAATTCTCTAAGAGCGTGTATGATGTCGCGCCAGTTTTCCAATGGCGCCTCATCGCACTCCTGCCATCACCACTGGCAGAAAACAAAACGGGCAAACCCTGAGCTGCATCAACCGCATAACCACCGTGGCTTGAAGAGGCATAGCGCGCGGCTATGTTAATTCACTCCGTTCCACCGAGCGGAATGAGCCATCATTTCCGGGGTGGGCGGTGATGCACCGCGCTGAGTCACCGCACAAACCGTGCAGGACAATCACCACTAAGTAAATAACGATCGCTGAAAATATTCACCGAATACATGCGAGCTTGAAAAGTTTGGCACTTCAGAAAAGCTCGAAGATGCTCCTCGGGACGAAAAAGACAGGCTATCGCGATAGATAAACTCAACCACAAGTATTTCTCCCTCGTTTTCCGGCGGGGGAGAAATTAGTTTAAGCCACGGCGGTGCGATCGAGAGCGCCCTTAACCCGGCTCAAGACGCGACGGCGCAGCGTTACCGAACGCTCCGAAAGCTCGCGTTGATACCGCACATACTCGGCTTTACCCTCGGGGGTCTCTACCTTAATAGGCTCATAGCCCCACTCGAGAAGGTCGTACGGTGCGGCGCGCATATCGAGTTCGCGCGCATCCCAGGCAAGCTCAAAACAGTCCATCACGAGCGCCGAATCGATGAGCGGGATCAGCTTGTATGCCCACTTATAGACGTCCATATTGGCGTGCAGGCAAGCGGGCTGTTCCAGAGTGCGCTGTGCTTCACGGGTGGGCTGCAGCTCGTTCATGGGTGCCGCCTGAGGCATGAAAAACCGGAACGCGTCGAAATGCGAGCAGCGGATGCGGTGCGACTCAACCACCCGGTCAGTGCCTTCAGCCCCCAAACGCAAATCCAGGTAGTCGTGACGAATATTGTTCTGAACTGATTTATACGCCATCGCCCATTCGTGCATACCAAAGCATCCAAAAAACGCTTTTTTATCGGCTGTATTTGACAGAATTTCGCGAGTGAACGTGAGAGCGGTGCCGCGTTTGTCCACGAATTGGGGTACGTCCACAAGAATCGCGTCGCCACGTTCGGCATGGGTGTGTGCATCGTCGGGGGAGAGTCCAGCTGAAAGGAGCTCGTCCTCGGTTGCAGCGCGGTAGAACTTCCAGCTGGTGCGTTCAGCGGCATCCAGCAGAATGACACCAGCCCCAGGATGCCAGCGCTTGAACTGACCGGGCTTGAGCGTGTAGTACGTAAACAGGAAATCCTCGACCGGATGCGCCTGTCCCTGCTCGCGCCGCCGCACAAACGGATCAGCAAAACGACCCGCCCGGCGCTCATGCTCCTTCGCATAAGCACGCCAGAGCGAGCCGTCAAGTACTGTCACAGAGTGACTTATCTGCATTCTCCGAAACTAGCGACCTGTTCCGCCGTATACGGTGGCTTCGCCTTCGGCATCAAGCTCAAAAGCGGTATGTACCGCGCGGACCGCCTCATCAAGCTTTGAAAGCTCGGTGATAACCGAGATACGAATCTCGGAGGTCGAAATCATCTCGACGTTCACGCCCGCATTGCTCAGCGCCTCAAAGAAGGTAAACGAGACACCCGGGTTGGTCTTCATGCCCGCGCCCACAAGCGAAAGCTTACCCACTGCCTCGTTATAAATAACCTCTTCAAAACCGATCTCGGCCTGGGTCTTCTCAAGTACCTGCAACGCCTGCGGACCCTGCGCCTGGTTGAGCGTAAAGGAAATATCGGTCACGTTCGGGCGGTCGGTCGAGACGTTCTGCACGATCATATCGATGTTAATCTTGGCCTCATTGAGCAGACCGAAAACCTTAGCGGCAGATCCGGGGATATCGGGCACGCCCACCACGGTAATTTTTGCCTGTCCACGGTCGTGCGCAACGCCAGAAATCAGGGGCTGTTCCAAGGGAATCTCCTTCACATGGGTGGGGGTTAGTTCCGCGGAATTTTCCGGGATAACAAGAGTGCCTTCAAGATTCGAGAATGACGAACGCACATGCAGTTTCAGATTGAAACGGCGGGCGTACTCCACGCTGCGCAGATGCAGAATCTTTGCGCCATTCGCCGCCATCTCAAGCATTTCTTCACTTGTGACAGTATTGAGCTTATGCGCGGTTGATACGATGCGCGGATCGGCTGTGAACACGCCGTCCACATCCGAATAAATCTCGCACACATCCGCATGAAGCGCCGCAGCAAGAGCGACCGCCGTAGTATCTGAACCGCCGCGACCGAGGGTCGTAATGTCACCGCTCTGGCGGTTAACACCCTGGAACCCCGCCACAATCGCAATGTTTCCGGCCTCAACAGAGCGGCGAATACGGTCTGGATTGACCTCCACAAGCCGCGCCGAACCATGCACGCCGTCGGTAATCATGCCCGCCTGAGAACCCGTGAAAGACTGCGCCTTCGCGCCTAGATCATTGACCGCCATCGACAGAATAGCCGTCGAGATGCGCTCGCCCGCAGTCAGGAGCATATCGAGCTCGCGCGAGGGGGTAACGGTAGCGGTTACTTCAGCGGCAAGGTCGAGTAGTTCATCGGTGGTGTCGCCCATCGCGGAGACGACCACGACCACATCATTGCCCGCTTTTTGGGTGTCCACGATGCGCTGGGCGACGCGTTTGATACCCTCGGCATCCGCGACGGAAGAACCGCCGAACTTTTGGACGATCAGGCTCATTGAATTCTCCAGGTCAGTATTGAGTATGCCACCGGCTAGTTTACCGGCTCTTTACATAGTAGGCGGATGCGGCGCGCGGTGGGAATTGTGCACGTATGTGTATTAGAACGTGAAATATGAAGAACTGTTACGGATGACTCTGCGGAACCGGGCGCTGCGATTCCGCTTTTATAGAACGGCAGGGCTTATTAGCTCCACGGGTTAACGTATTTGGTGCCGGGCAGGGGTGGAACCTCCGGGGTGGGTGTGCGTAAGGGCCCCTCCTGTATTTTGCGGATGCGCGCCTCATAATCCTCCGACCGGTGTGCGTGGATGCGGTAGGCATCAGCGCGCGTAATATCCACCGGAATCTGCTCAGCTTGAGCCGCTGATTTATGGGTCTCTTGAGAGAAATCTGGCGTGTCTTCGGAACTCGGGGCGTCTGCATGGGCAGAATTATCGAGCGCCTGTTCGATAAGCGCCTCATCCACAGTGGTCTGCGTGCCAGGTGAGGGGGAACTATCCGCACGAGAATTATCGTTCTCCGCGTCGTGCGGATCGTCAGAGGAAGAGTCCTCGGGCTCACCCTGGGAATCGTCAAGGTCGTCGAACATGCTCCCGCTCCAGCGTTTACGCGGCGCCTTTGGTTCAGCATCCGCGCGCTCACGTTCTGTCTGCTCTTCTTCAACCACCTGCTCAAAATCTTCGGCGGCATTCCCCTGAGCGATACCCGCGCCTTCGCTGATCACGCGGCGCCCCTCAAGCGCGCGCCCGAGCGTAATCTCGTCCGCATATTCCAGGTCGCCGCCGACGGGCAGACCGGAAGCCAGCCGTGAGAGGCGAATACCCAGCGGAACCAGCATTCGCGAAAGATAGGTCGCGGTAGCTTCGCCCTCAAGGTTAGGGTCCATCGCCAGAATAATCTCTTGAATACGCTCATCTGCCAGGCGCGAAACCAGCTCACGAATGCGCAGCTGCTCGGGTCCAAGCCCTGCCAGCGGGTTAATAGCCCCGCCCAGCACATGGTAACGCCCAGTGAAGGAACGGGTGCGCTCAATCGCCACCACATCCTTGGATTCCTCAACCACGCAAATCAGGCCCGGGTCACGCCGGTCATCACGGCAGATAAAGCACTGCTTCGTCTCCGAAACGTTGCCGCATATTTCGCAAAAGCTCACACTCGATTTGACCTTCGAAATCGCGTTGGTCAGGCGTGCCATATCTGAGGCGTCAGAGTTGAGAATATAGAAGGCGATGCGCTGCGCCGACTTGGGACCCACCCCCGGCAGGCGACCAAGTTCATCGATGAGATTTTGGACTGCGCCCTCGTACATGCTTCTCCTCGTCTGTGTGTGTTGTGAGCGCGTTGTGCCGCGCTAAATCTGATGGAGCGGACGTTCGTCGATCACCTTGCCGCCAATAATCTTTTCGATGGCGCGCAAACCGATATGAACGCTATTCTCAATTCTTTCGTCGTCATCAGAAACGACATCTTCTTCATCGCTCTGCTCCTGCTGCGCGCGTTGTCCGCGTGCCGGGGCAGTCTCCTGCTCGGATTCGGCGGGCGGCTCTTCGGGTTTTGTGTCCGCTGAATCCGGCCGCTGAGCCAGGGGTGGTAAAGGTGAGACCGGGGCGGATGCGGCAGCCTCCCGAGCCGGCTTATTCCCCGCAGCTAGCGGTGCAGATGCGCTCGGCACCGGAATATTGCTGAACTCGGCATTCTCGGCGGTATCTACAGACTCAAGGGAAACTGAGGGGGAAGAGCCCTCACCCTGCGTCTGACCCGGATCCGGCGCGGAATCGTCCACCGGTTCATCATGGTTACCGGCATCCTGAGGATCTTTATTACCGCTATCCCCGCCCTGTTCGTGCGGACTCGGAGAATCCTGCTGCGGAATCCCGCTGCCCGAGGCCGCGAAGGAATCGCGCTCGCCAAAACCGCCCTCGGGAACCCGTGTATTCCCGCTATCTTCGGGTATTTCAGGGGGTACAGGCTCGGTTTCGGGAGGCAAGTTCGCTTGCGCCTCCGATGATGTACCGGGTTGAGACGGGGAATCTTGAGGCGCTGTATCTTGCGGGGAAGAACCGGGCTGTGATGCTGCGGCGGGCTGGCCCTCAGCCGCATCGTTTGGGCGCATCTCGACGGGGGAATCCTCGGAATCTTGCGGGATAGGCGCGACCTCCCAGGCCGTAATGGGCGCATCCACGTTGGTTGTACCCTGTGATGCCGCCTCTTGCTCGGACGGGACGGGCTGCCCGTGACGGTTCCACGCATCCACGCCGCCACGCGGGCCGTCAGCAATCGGCGCGGGATCAGAAGATTCCTGGTTCGCGGCGGGTGCCTGGGCAGGGTCGCGCATCTGGCTGGGCTTTGGGGACGCGCAACCTCGGCACGCACACGCACCTGCTCACGCAGAAAATCGCTCACGCGCGCGCTCAACTCCGGCACAAAAGAAGCGACCGCCTTGAGCGTAGGCATATCTGCCCGCACATACAGTTCGCCGCTGATCAGACGCACGGGCTCAACCTGCAACAGTTTTTCGGATGCGCCCGGCGCACTCACCCGAGCAATCACGGCACGCCAGTTGGCACGCACCGAGGCAAGCGGGTCTTCTGCATCCGCGACGGTAACGCGCTTGACGGGAGGTTCCTGCGCGGCCGATGGTTCTGAGGGAGCCGAACGGGACGGTTTGGGCTCCGAAGGCGCACCTTCGGAAGATCCTGTACTCCCTGCGGCAGAGGCCAATGGCGCGGAGTTCTGAGGCGCGGAACCCTGAGACTGTTGATTCTGGGTGCTTCTCTTTTTGCTCGCCTTCCGTTTCAGACTTAGGCACCTGCTGATTCGTGTTCTGCCCTAAAACGGGGCCGCGATGCTGCGCCGTTGCGTTCGTAGACTCGGCACCAGCCACCTTCTTTGTTGATGCTCCGCCGCCTGCCGCCAACGGGGGAGCGGCATGCTGCGCGGGAGCTTGACGTTCGGCAGAACCGCCAGCGCTGGGCGATACGTTATTCTGCGCGGCGGAAGGCGTACTCTGACCCACTGCGGGATTTCCCGAGCGTCCCCCACGTTGAGGCGCACCCGCACCACCGGCGGCAAGACGACGTTCGAGCGCATCCAGTCGAGAGGTCAAGGCGGTAATATCGCCGCCAGCACCGCCCGAATTGCCCGCAGGAACTAGCAGCCGCGCACATAGCAGTTCAAGCTGCAGCTGCGGGTTGGTGGCACCGGTCATAGAGTTAAGCACTTCGTTTACGGTGCTCGCTGCGCCGGTTAGCTGGGCCGTGGCGAAGGCTTGCGCCTGCGCTTTGAGGCGTTCTATCTGGTCGGTGGGAACGCCTTGCAGAATCTGCGCGGCATTCTGCGGTACCGCCTGCACCACAATCAAATCGCGCAGGCGTTCGAGCAGGTCTTCGACGAAACGGCGGGGGTCTTGCCCGGTCGCCACCACCCGCGAAACCGCCTCGAAGAGGGAGGGCGCATCCTGGGCGGAAAACGCATCAATCACGTTGTCGAGAAGCTGGGCGTGCGTATACCCGAGCAGGGCGACCGCGCGGTCGTAGCTAATGCCGGATTCGGTGTTGGCACCGGCGATAAGCTGGTCAAGAATGGAGAGCGAGTCGCGCACGGAGCCGCCGCCGGCACGGATGACGAGTTGAAGCACACCGGATTCGACGGGCACGTTCTCTTCGCCGCAGAGCTTTTCGAGGTAGGGCAGAAGAACTTCGGGCGGTACCAGCCGGAACGGGTAGTGGTGGGTACGCGAGCGGATGGTTCCGAGAACCTTATTTGGCTCTGTGGTGGCGAAGATGAATTTGATGTGCTCGGGCGGTTCTTCCACGATTTTGAGTAGGGCGTTGAACCCTTCGCGGGTGACCATGTGCGCTTCGTCAATAATGAAGATTTTGTAGCGGTCGCGCACGGGTGCGAGGGTTGCACGTTCACGCAGGTCGCGGGCGTGGTCTACGCCGCCGTGGGATGCCGCATCCATTTCGATGACGTCGAGGGAGCCGCCGCCGTCGCGGGAGAGTTCGCGGCAGGAGTCGCATACGCCGCAGGGGGTGGGGGTTGGTCCTTGGGCACAGTTGAGGCAGCGTGCCAGGATTCGTGCGGAGGTGGTTTTGCCGCATCCGCGCGGGCCTGAGAAGAGGTAGGCGTGATTGACGCGGTTGTTGGTGAGTGCGGTAATGAGCGGTTCGGTGACGTGTTCTTGCCCGATGACTTCGGCGAAGGTCTCGGGGCGGTAACGGCGGTAGAGTGCTGTGCTCACGGGTGACCTTCTGGTTGACGATGCGGGGTTCTACACTATTTTAGTTCACGGATGCGCGCTTGGGGCTTGGTTTCGTCATCGGCGTGGGATGGTTTATACCTAAATTCTCGCCTGTGAGAAATGGTAGGTGGGTTATTAGCCTGTCCCATATAACGATTGGTAAGACTGGTGTTCGTCAAGGGCGCTTAACCCGCTAAGATAGAGCGCCCCGAGGATGCCCATCGGTTAGAAACCGATGACATCGTTTAGGTTAGCTACCGCCCGGAGCAGTTTCGCGCAAGCCTCGATAAGACGCGTGATGCTCAGGGTGGTTTGCTTTTCCTAAATTAATGTATGGTCTAGGATAGACGTACAATATGTACTCTAACCCGAGAGCTAAACTCTAAATATGAAAATCAGGAGAAGTTATAATTCGGGCACATCTTACAATTTGCATAAATTCACTCAATAGGGTGAACATATCAAAAATTTCTCCTAGAAATTGTATATAAGTTGTACCTTGTGTGTCTGTATCGCTATATATACGACCATCTTTAAGATCATGGTGTACTGTGGCGTGGCCAATTGTATTGCGACGCTTGTTGTCAAGTACCGTGCTTATAACCTCCCATCCTGGAACCATAGACACATAAGAGATTTTATGAGCATTGGGAAGCTTATTAAATTTATTAATTGATGTGGCTCGTCTGCCTTGAGGAACATTCTTCGGATGCTTGTCACCAAATTCGTTAGGATCTCCATATTTCAGTGAATTTTGTGCAGAAATTAAAATCCAAAGGCATTTACATGCTATTTCAAACCCTTGTTGATAGAGATCGCGAACGGTTGAAAACTCATCCCGGAATAATGTTAGTTCGTTTAAATTGCTCTTCGCCTTTTCAGTAATATGATGATTAAGTCTACCCATACACCAAACCTCGTATTCCCGTATGAAATTATCTATTGTATCAAATAAATTTTTTTCTAACGATAGAACGTTGGGTGTTTCATTACGAATTAGACTTATATATTGATAGTTTTTGAGTGTAGATTTATGTTTCCTTAGGAATCGTTCAGTCATGTATGAGACTCCGATATTAGAGCTGCCAATCAACTGACGTGTTGTTACAAGCATGCAGCTGTATGCGATGCTCGTGCGTTCATGCATCTTTGAACCTATACTATTTAGATCGAGACCGACTCTGGCACTATTTTCAAACATAGGCCAATTCTGCATGAGGTAGTAGTTAAAGATTTTATTTGTTTCAGGCCATATTTTTTTAGATATATGTTGCCCATAACTATGTTCTTTCTCAAATGTAATCATTTTTTCTGATCCCAGCAATTTTACTAGGGTCATGGTTGGGAAAGCTCCTAGTTTATCAAATGAGTCAGCATTATATTTTGAAGGAACAAAAGGATCTATTGTTACGACTTTGGGTTTCTCAGGAAGATTATGCTCATGAACTTCTTCACATTCTATATTAAAACGATAGTCCATAATATCTTCGCCGTCCATGCTTCCTTTAATAGGTAAGCTGCAATTCGGACATGGCAAGTAGAAGCGAGTATTCTTGGCTGTACTTACTCCTATCCTTGCAATAAATGAGATATTGCATCCAGGGCATTTGAGGAATGATCTTTTTATCACAGTGTTTTACCTCCTAAAACATAAGTTTCATAAATAAAAATTGCTAAACACTAACAATCATTGTATATGTATAACTTCCAATAGTGTTCAGTGTGTCCATCCTGCCTGGGGTAATGTACCCATCCTATTCCGCTCCAAAAACCGTCCGCATTTTTAGAAAATGCGAATAGTTTTGTATTTGGATATTTTCGTTTTATTAATTCTAGAGAATATCGACCAATTCCTCTTCCGCGGTAATCTTTATGAACTTCGAAAAAAGCGATTTCTACACCTTTACAAGGGGGGATGATGTTTTCGTAAGTATCACTCAGAGTATATGGTGACACAGTTCCGATGCGTGCTACTTCTATATCTCCTTGCCAGATATTAAACCAATCCATATCACTGTGGTACTCGTGCCACCACCTAGTATTGAATCCTTCAGGCTTGTGCTCAAAGGATGGAGGAATATGAGAAGAGTTAGGAACCTGATATATATTTAACTCCGTCATTAAATTTTCTCCGTGCATACGATCTCGTATATTTAGAAATAAATATATCCTACTTGCTCGTAATTTTATTGCTTAGATATATCAAAGTGTAGCTGCCGTATCTGAGTTTTGAGCGCGTTACCTCTGCCCCTCCCGCCCCAAGGGAAACGAGATGCAGGTGCATCATGGCTACAGGATTTCTAAGCGCCTAGGGATGTCAGCAAGCGAGGAACGAGCGTAGCTGACAGGGTCCCTGTAAAGCTGGGAAATCCTGTCAGTCTGATGCACTGTGTAATGCATCCGAAGTTTAACGTAAAAACCTCTTACGCAACCGCTGAAGCCTCAGATTCCGAGCGCGCGAGGAAATAAATCTGAGGTTGAAGCCGCGAAGCGTGAGCGAAGCGGGCGCGTGAGCGCACTATGACGGTGTGTTTCTGCTGCGAATGTTTTTGGATATAAAAAACCTCTTACGCACCCGTCATAGCTCGAATACCCTTGCTACCTTCCGGTCCTGGGGGAGTTTTCCAAGATAACGCCACGTAAGAGGCACGTACCAGTCTACCTGATTTTGTGGTGGTTGTGAACTTGGTGTCGGGGCATTGGGGTGCCTAGTGGCATTGGGCACTTTCATTGGGGCAGAATTGCCTTAGTGTTGGGTTCCCTGTATAGTTTTATCCGTTCGCCCTTTTGGGTGTTTTGTTGGAGGATTCGCCTAGCGGCCTATGGCGCACGCCTGGAACGCGTGTTGGGTTCACGCCCTCGGGGGTTCAAATCCCCCATCCTCCGCTCTTTCCCCGGCTTCGAGTTTTCGAGGTCGGGGATTTTTGTGTTTGGACGCGCTGACCGAGTTTTATTGTGGCGTTGTGCCGTGTGTTGTGGGCGTGGCTTTTCGGCCTGGGGGAGCGGCATTTTAGAATGTAGATATGATTTTCAAGAAGGTTGGTTCTTCGCGCCCGTATCCTGAGCATCATTTGTCGCATGCTGATTGGGGTAATGTGCCTCCACAGCAGGTGCGTCTTGATGCGCTGATTACGACGCAGAAGACGCTTGACCTTGAGACGCTGCTTGCGGAGGATTCCACGTTTTATGGGGATTTGTTTCCGCATGTGGTGAAGTGGCGTGATGATTTGTACCTGGAGGATGGGGTGCATCGGGCGTTGCGTAATGCTTTGCATCGGCGTGCGGTGATGTATGCGCGGGTGCTTGATTTGGATCAAGTTCCGGGTTTTTAGTCGGATGCGCTTTCGCTCCTCGTAGCCAACTTGTGGAGATGAAGAAAGCCCCTGACATAGAGGTCAGAGGCTTTCGCGTTTAACGCTGGTTCGTTTTCTGCCGAACGGGGGCGAGCGCCTTTAGGATGCGACGGTCAGGTCGGTCGTTTTCTCGCTTTTGTTTGCTTGAGTTTCTTCGATTTTGAGGGGGTTCCCGTCTGCATCAAACCGAGCGCCCAGCCCCATCTGGATGAACCTGATGGTGCTTTGAATCTGGCGTTCGCGGGTTTGTGCGTCGGGGGCGTCTTCGGCGCGTCCGGCGCTTGAGGAGAGCGAACCGTGCACGAGCATTGCAAGTTCGCGAATGTCGTTTTCGGGTATGTATTTTTCGGTGATGGCGTCGGAGAGGATGTTTGCCAAAACCATTTGCAGTTCGCTCACGTGTTTGCCTAGGCGCGCGTATGATTCGGGTGAGAGCATGGAGCGCATGGCGGGTCCGGGGGGAAGGTGCCTGCGGGCGAGGTCTTCGATCTGCAGGCGAATATAGACGGCGAGCTGATCGATGGGGTTGGTGACTCCGGTGATCCCCTCATCAAGTTCGTGCAGGAACCGTTCGGTTTCGTCAAGGGCGTAGGCAACCAGGAGTTCGCCCATGTCAGCGAAGTAATTGTAGACTGCTGTGCGACCAATACCGGCGTTTTTGGCGACGTCGGTCATGGTGAGTCCGGGGAGTCCTCGGGAGTAGAGGAGCTGACCGAAAGATTCGAGGATAGCGCGTTTGGTGTTTTCGCGCTGAGCGGCGTTTGTTGCGGCAGAAATACGAGGCATAGTGACACTTTACCGCAGAACGTCAATAAATTGCGACTGTGGCACAAAAAATTACCGAAAAACTTGAGATATTTCTCAACGAGCGCATCACGCCCTGACTAGGAATGAAAATACTGTGCTCGGAAAATTTAGAAGCCCCGGCTCAGAGGTAGCCCAGCCGTGTGGCGGCACGCAAATCGTCCCGAATCAAAGAGGTCAGCGGATACCCACGATGCCCCTGCTTTGGCAGAATACGCAGCATAGTGCGTGCCTGCCGTCCCCGGTAAAACTCTTCACCCTCATGAGCTGCACGCTGCGCTGACCAGATCTGGCCCGCAGAAGCCGGTGCTTTGCCGTCACGGTCTCCCACATGCCAGCTGAGCAGCATCCCGTTTAGGGAGCGGCTGGGCCCACGGAAACGCTGCGGAATACCGTCGGAACCGCCTCCACCGATCATGGATGCGCCCCCGCCCAGCAGCCAGTCGTTGGAATGCGACAGCAGTTCGTAGGTAATAAATTCCGCCCCGCCCGAATACCCGGCAAGCCAAATGCGCGTGCGATCGTATCCGTATCGTTCGGCGAGGTCGGCGGCAAGGGCACGAAAAACACGACCGTTCCTGCGGGCACGCACCCACCAGGTGGTTGTGGGGTCATTGAAAACGGGTGCTTCAAGGGTTCCTGGTGCTAACACGGGCACGCACAGCATACGGTGTTCGCGGGCAATATCGGTGAGGTCGCGGCGCAAACTGGAGGTGCGGCTGAGCAGCCTGCTATTGGAACGAAGCAGGTAATCGCCGTCGAAGAAGAAAAGAATTCCGGGCGGCTCGGCCTGGGCAGCCTCAAGATAGTGTGCGTTATCGACCCGATAGTGCAGGGTTCGTCCGTAGGCACGATAGGGGAGGTACCCGATGAGTTCGCTGGAGGAAACGAGCAGGGGCTCCAGAACCGAACCGGCGCGGCGGGCACCGCGCATCGCCGCCGAAATGCTTCGGGGCAAACGCGGGATGTGCGCGGTTGTGCGGCGCACGGATGAGCGAGCAGGTTCTTGGTGACCCATATTTCTAGTTTAAGAGGCGGCAGCCTGCACCGTAAAAAGGCTCGTAATACGAATAAAGCGGCGAAACTACGCTTTATCACCTCAAGAGCCTTTTTAGGTTCTCACCCAAACGGAGTTACTGGGTAAGATAGTGAGTGCTCGGGTGGCAGACGAGCATAATCTCAAAACAACATTCACATCAAACCTTTCAGGGAGAACTATGTCTACACCCGCTAAGGCACCGCAGGATATTACGACCCCGCCGTGGGCAAAGCGTCGCAGCTACTTTGACCTGCTGCTGGGCGCATCCTGCGTGATTCTGATTATTTCGAATATTGCGGCTACAAAAGGTATCGAATTTGGGCCGCTCCCATTTGAGCTCCCGCCGTTCACGAACGGCAACTTTATCCCCAGTGATGGCGGTTTCTTCCTGTACCCGCTGGCCTATGTACTCGGCGATGTGCTCTCTGAGGTGTACGGGTTTAAGCGCGCTCGCCGGGCTATTATCGCCTCGTTTGTGGCGGCGGCGTTTGCTGCCGGATGCTTCCTGCTGACTGTTGCCCTGCCGCCCGCCAGCTACTATGAGAATCAAGAGGCGTTCGCCATTATTCTCGGTCCCGTATGGCAGATTTTTGCCGGGTCGCTGCTGGGGTATTTGACGGGTCAGCTTCTGAACGCGTGGGTGATGGTTGCCATGAAGAAGGCCACCTCCGGGCGGTTCATGTGGGCGCGTATGATCGCTTCAACCCTCGTGGGCGAGCTGGCGGATACCATTATTTTCTGTGCGATTGCTTCGCCTATTCTGGGGATTACTAGCTTGGATCAATTCATCAGCTACACCTTGGTCGGGTATGTGTATAAGTGCCTGGTTGAGATTGTGCTCATGCCTATCAGTTACCCGGTGATTGGCTGGTTCAAACGGCACGAAATCGAGTACGACGGTTAGGTTAATACCCCACATCGCCGTAAAAAATTGATGATGTGGCGAGAAGCAGATGGGTTGTCTGCTTCTCGCCATTAATATTTGTGGCGCTGTATCCTTGTGCGGTGGGTGGCGCATCTTATGCACAAATTTGCATTACGTCGTGGAACACCCAAAAATAACCAAACTCTGAGAATCATAGGGAAAATCTGTTTCGCCACGCACAAACCCATGCAAAAAGTTGCATAGATGATGCTCGACGCGGGATAGTTATTCGATACGCCTTTGCCACATTTGCTGCAGACCGGGTACCGAGCCGCGCTCGGTTTCGACGCGACATACGAGGGCAGGCGCCCAACCGATGAACGAAAAAATGGAAAGCACCACCTGATGAGTAAAGCACAGGACGCCTCAGCACCTAAGACGGCACCGGCAGAAAACGGCGAACTGAAACGTTCCCTCTCGCACGGTCAAATGACTATGATTGCGATGGGTCTCGCCCTGGGAACCGGCCTCTTTCTGGGCTCTGGTTCCGCCATCAAAATTGCGGGACCCGGTGCTATCATCGCCTACGCTGTTGGCTCCATGATCGCCGCTATTATCGCGGCGTGCGCGGGCGAAATGGCGGTTCGCCACCCCGTTCCCGGCGGGTTCGGCACCATCGCAACCAGATACCTCAGCCCCTACGCCGGGTATATTGGCCGTTGGGCGTATTGGGCAACTACCGTGCCGCTGACCGGTGCCGAACTCGTGGCGGTTGGTAAATATTTCTCGTACTGGTTCCCCGCAATTCCGCTGTGGGTGACGGTGGCAGCCTCTGGCATCCTGATTCTCATCCTGAACCTGGTGAGCGTTAAATCCTTCGGCGCCCTCGAATTTTTCCTCTCTTCCATTAAAGTAATTGCGGTTATCGTCTTTATTGTGCTGGGGCTGCTTCTTGTGTTTGTTGGCCTGCCCGGACACACTGCGGTGGGTACCGCAAACCTCGTGAACGACGGTGGGCTGCTTCCTAACGGACTCGGCGCCGTCTGGGTTTCGATGGCAATTGTGATGTTCTCTTTCGGCGGTGTTGAGATGCTTTCCATTTCCGCCGCAGAGGCGCAGAACCCGGCACGTTCGGTACGCACTAGCGTCAAGGCCATGATCTGGCGGCTCTCCAGTTTCTACGTGCTCTCGATGTTGATTATTCTGTGCCTGATGCCCTGGCAGCAGGCGGCGCAGACCGGCAAAGACCTCAGCCAATCGCCCTTCGTGATGGTGTTCTCTGAACTGGGCATTCCTTATGCGGCAGATATTACCAACTTCGTGATTCTGATCGCCGCGCTTTCGGGCGCGAACGCCTCGCTGTATGCGGCAACCCGCCTGCTCCACGCGCTTGCGGGCGATAAAATGGCACCCACGTTTGCGGGCACCACGAACCATAACGGCGTGCCCGTCACCGCGCTTATGCTCTCTTTTCTGGGTGTGGTGATCGCATCTGTCATGGCGGTGGCAGAAATCAGTAATATTTTCGAGCTGCTGATGGCCCTGGTCACCCTGTGCATTTTGGTTGTGTGGATTATGATTTTGCTGACCTATCAGGCATACAAGAAGCACCAGGGGAACTCCTCAGGATTCACCGTCTGGGGTGGGCGCATTACGGCGGGTGTGGGGCTTGCCGGGGTCCTTGCTACACTGGTCGCCCTTTTCATGCTTCCCGATTCGAGCGCCGTAGTATCCGTGCAGGTGGGCGTGGTGTTCTTCGCCATTATCTCCGTTTTCTACGTGGTGTTGGCGAAAAAACGCGGCGGTTTCCCGCGTGCCGATCTTGATGCGCTTGCCGAACAACAGAAGGAAGATGCATAACCGCCCATCACCTTCCTCTCGCGAGCAGATAATATTTCGACGAGCAGATAGCGGATTGTTATCTGCTCGTCGAAATATTATCTGCTCGCGGTTAATGCGGGCGATGTACTACCCTAGAAACACACTCATTCTTTGACATTTTCACAACATCACAGTCCAGGCACTCAGAACCCGAAGAAGGCTTAAACATGACCGACGGCCACACCCCTCAACCTGCTAAGAGGCATAGAAGCGGCGCTGCGCATCCAGCTGGCGGAGCACCACGCAATAAATCCGCCCGCGCCGAACTCAAGCGTTCTCTCTCGCACGGACAGATGACCATGATCGTTATGGGCTCGGCGCTTGGCACCGGCCTATTCCTGGGGTCCGGGCGGGCAATCGCTATGGCCGGACCAGCCGTTATTCTTGCGTATGCTATCGGCTCGGCGCTCGCCTCCGTCATAGGCGCGGCCACTGGCGAGATGGCGGTGCGTTATCCGGTGCGAGGTGGTTTCGGCGCCATCGCCACCAGGTACCTTGGTCCCTATGCCGGGTTTCTCACACGCTTAGCCTATTGGACCGCAACCGTGGTCATCACCGGAGTGGAGCTGGTTTCCGTGGCCACCTACCTGAATTACTGGTGGCCGCAGCTGCCCCTGTGGGCGGGCATCGCAGTATTCGGTGTCGCAATTATTATTCTGAACATCACGAGCGTGAAATCTTTTGGTGCGCTCGAATTTTTCCTCTCGTCCATCAAAGTTATTTCGGTGATCGCCTTTATTCTGGTGGGTCTGTGCCTGGTATTCTTCGGACTGCCCTCACATGCGGCGGTCGGCACCGCTAATCTTGTCAATGATGGCGGGTTCATGCCTCACGGGTTCGGCTCGGTCTGGCTTTCACTGGCGGTCGTGATGTTCTCATTCGGCGGTATTGAGATGATTTCTATCTCCGCTGCAGAAGCCAAGGATCCTGCCCGATCGGTGCGTTCCAGTGCGAAGGCTATGATGATTCGTTTGGCAACGTTCTATGTGCTGGCGCTGTTTATTGTGGTGTCGATTATTCCGTGGCGTTCGGCGGGCGAGCTGGGCGAGAAGGTCGAAACCCTCCCGTTTCGTTCTGGTTTTCGATCAGTTGGGCATTACGGGCGCGGCTCATTTCGTGAACTTTGTGGTGCTTATTGCGGCGCTGTCCTCGGCAAACGCTAACCTGTATGCCGGTGCCCGCCTGATGCACTCGCTGGCGACCGACCGTATGGCGCCTCGCGCGCTGGCAGCGGTGAACGCCTCCGGGGTGCCTTCGCGTGCCGTATGGGTTTCCACCAGCGGCGTTGTTATCGCTATTCTGCTGGCGCTGTTTAGCCCGCAAGAAGCATTCCTCTCCATGATCTTCCTGATTATGGTGTGTGCGCTTACCGTGTGGGTGCTGATTCTGCTCGCGTACATTGTGTACCGGCGGGTTGAGGGCAAAAGCTCAGCATTCCGCCTGTGGGGCGGGCGCGTTACGGCGGGCGTGGGCATCATGGTGCTTTTCGCCGTGTGGGTTGCCCTGTTTATGGTGCGTGGTTCGCTCATTCCCGCGATTGTGGGTGTGGGGTACTTCCTGGTTCTGACGATTGTGTACTTTGCGCGTGTGAAACATACGCTCACGGTTGATGAGGATGCGTTTGCCGAGGCAAAGCAGGCTTCCACTGAGCACGCCACGGCCTTAGAGGAGGAAGAGGAGGCGTTGAAAACCGCCTCCGAATTCGGTCGCTAGAGCGCTTTGCTGATGCGGCGCATGCTGGGTTTCGTCGCTGAAGTGCGGGATGATGAGTGCTCTGCCGCAGCCATCACCATAATAATTTGCAGGGGGAACTTCAAGTAATGATGATTTTATCTATCATGTAGCACTTGAAGGTTTTGTGGGTATTCTCGAAAGACCGCGAAATTCACAAAAAGTTTTTCTGTAACAAACCCGCAATAATGCATCATAGGCTTACAAGAGGGTCTATAGTTATTGGTGAACCGTATGATCTTGTATGCGTTCAAATGTCTGTGTGTTGGGTGTTCCCCGGAGGCGGTGATGCTTCCGGGGAACATCATATTTTAAGGCTATTTAAGATGTCTTGGTGATATTAGATGGCGTTCTAGCGAGATTTTCTTGCTACATGCTGTATGAACCCAGGATGGCTGTCTGCTGGTGAAGATATGACCATAAAACTTTACCCATATACGTATTTATGCATAAAAATGCAAAAGGTAGAGTTAAGAGTATGAACGCACATCAATCCACTGCGAACCCAGCAACTTCGATAACCGATGAATCTGGTCTGACCGTGCAGGTGCCGCCACGCTGGGGTGATATGGATGCCTATGGGCACGTCAATAACGTTGCAATACTGAGCCTTCTCGAAGAGGCACGCATCGCCGTCTTCGGACCGCCACCGTCTTCGGGGCAGAAACCGCAGAATTTGCCCGCACCGCCCATCCCGCTTTTTGAAACCATGCCCGATGGGGTGCAGGCCCTTATTGCCGAACACGGGGTGCGTTATCTGGGCCAGCTTCCCTATACGGGTGAGCCGCTGGAGGTAAATGTGCGTATCGAAAAGGTGAGTGCCGCCTCGGTGCGAGTGGGCTATAGTATTTATTCCCCGGTGGATCATGCCGAATGCGTGCGTGCCTTCACTGTGCTGGCTTTCTGGGATGCACCTGCCGCCCGCCTCTCTCGCCTCACCCCCGAACAGCGGGAGCTTTTGACGCAGTATATGCCGTAGTACTTTGACCGCGAGCAGATAGTATTTTGACGAAAAGATAACCGAGCGCTATCTGCTCGTGGTATGTGCGGTTAGGGGTGAGTGAAGTCCGGTAGTCTGGTCGCCCTATTGTATACAATGTGATTCAGAAAATATGCCCGGCGGGTTACCCGTGAGGGTGCAAGGCAAAATACTACGTGAGGAGGTGCGTATCGTGCAACAGATAGTGTTCGGCGGCGCAGAGGCATAGGCAACTATCCCTCTGAACCGAAACGAAAGCATGAAAAAACTAACTCAATACTTCAAAACTCCCCTTCTTCTCATCACCCTGATCGATGGATTCGCGGACGCGTCCTTCGGGCTAATCCTCATCGTTTATATCTCGCGCATTGCCGAGCCCTGGTGGCTCACCGTCATGGCCGTCGGCGGGTTCTTCACCGGCATACTCTTCGGTCCTTTCACGGGCTGGGTTGCCGATCGTTTTTCGGGTCGGGCCTGCTGGTCTGGCTCCCTGGCCGTATCCTCGCTCTGCGTAGCGGTCATCGCGTTTTTCCCGCATCCGGTCACTATCGTTGCCATGAGCGTGCTCAATGGAGCCGCCGGAAATCTCACTAACGCCGCCGAATTCAAACTACTGCCGAAGGCGCCGGGTATGACCCCGTCGAGCGCATCCGCCTCTATTGTGGGAATCGGTTCGTTCTGCTCGATCGTAGCCCCGCCTGTGGGTGCCTTCTTCGCTACCTGGAATATGACCGCCACTATAGTAGGCTCTTCGGTGCTCCTGCTGGTCGCGGCAGTCATCGCCTGGTTTAATGTGCCAGCACGGCGCGGTCATGAACTTTCCGATGCGATTAAACGCGATAGTTTTAAAGATATTTTCCTAGGATTATCGGCTATTTCTAGCGCCCGCGCCCTCGTGGTTTTCTTACCCGTGATGGCGGTCGTGGTCGCTTCCACCACGATGGATCGCCGGGGTGTTCTATCTGCAATCCATCACGAACACTGCATTCGAGTATTCGCTCGTATTGGCGATGTGGGCTGTTGGCGCGCTCATCGCTAGCGTTTTCTATGGGCGCGGATGGTACAAGCCGCAGCTGGTGAACGCGATTTTGTGGGGTGGATTCTTTATTGGCGCCGCGATTCTGCTGGAAGGGTTGGCAGCGAATCCTTGGATTGTGGGAGCTGGGTTCCTGGTAGGCGGGTTCTTCAACTCGATCCACAATATGGGTATTCGTGACATGGTGTATATGCAGGTGCCCGAGCATCGTCAGGGGCAGTGCTGGGCTCTTATCGGCTCGCTGTTCAGCTCGATGGTGCTTGTGGGTGACTTGCTCGGTACGCCGGGAATACTGGGGGATGCGCGCACTATTGTCATGATCGGCGGCGCGACGGCAACCGGTGCGGCGGTGGTGAATCTGCTGCTGTATGCGCTGGCGCGTAGCCGTGAGGGGCACATCTTAAAAGGCCTCAAGAAATGAGTGAGAACTCTGAACTTGGGCTGTACTATAGCTGGGCATATGCATCGGCTGGAATAAGTTATGCCATGAAAACGGGTGACGATACGTATATTAAGCAGTCTGGAATGACTGAGGGCGATCAGAAGCTTTTTAACAGTATTGCTCTTTTGGAAGAAACGCGTGAGGGTAAGTATTGGGAAGAGTCAGGTAGCTTCATATATAGGCTAGGATCCGATCACCCCGAGAAAAAGGGTGAAGAATATTCCTGGCCTTATCGATTACAAATGTTTCATGGAGACTTCTACGTGCGTAACGGAGAAGTGCATGAAATTCCTGAGAATACCGATGGTTGGGGAAAGATTGTTTACTCCGATGGAACCCTTAAGGCGAGGTATCTTGATGGTGCCTGGCAGATGGAAGGGTTCTTTGAAGGTATCGCTACTAATACTGTTGGAAAGCCCTTTGATAAATAGTCGGTTATTTATCTGAGAAAAATGCTGTTTCATGCGGTAGCTTTTTCTATTTTGAGACCGCAGAAAGGTTCTTGGTGTGAACACAACGCTAGATATCCGGCGTTGTTCACGCTAAGAATCTTTTTAGTATATCTGAATAATATTTTATAGTTTTCTCAAAGTTTAAAAGGATAGCAGGGTATGTAAATTTTGAGAATAGTATATGGCTTAGTGCGAACGCTAGAATATTCAGAAAGCACTTAGAGAACCATGTTTACAGCTCGTGAAAGAAAATAATACTAATTATATTTCATATCACTATAAAAACTTTAATGATAGTGTTCCTCGTATGCACTCTGTATCAAAAGACGGAAAGCATCATATTAATCACACACTATGAAAAACTATCGTTATAAAAATTGAGGAGTACTTATGTCTACGAAAAAGATGCGTACTGCAGCCCTAACTGCGCTCGCAGTTCCCGCCCTGATTGGCTCGGTCATGGCAGCCCCCGTCCAGGCAGAGGTGCAATCGGGAACTAATCTGACCTATACCTCACCCCAAAATGTGAGTTCGCAGTACCACGTTTACGCCGATAATATCGACTGGTCACAGCCCGTGGGCGTGGTGTTTTACTTCGATGGTGACTATAACCGGGACGACGTAGATAGTTCTTTCTTCTACAACCCTAAAGGTGACACCATGCAAGGTATGGCGAATGCAGCTCAGAAACACAACAAGGTCTTTGTCTCTGTGGATACGCCCGATGAATTCGACCCAAATAAAGCAAATGATTACGCCACTTGGTGGGAAAACGCTGATGGGAATGGCGACTACTTCCGCAGTTTTGCCCAGGAGTTTATCGCCGATTCAGATATAGATGAGTCGCAAGTGTGGCTTATGGGATACTCCGGCGGCGCCGAATTCATCACCTATGAGCTTGATGCCGATCAGCAGGGAACCTGGCGTTCCGGTGGCGGTTCCATCATGGTTGGTGGTGGCGGTGGAAAGAATGGGCGCATGGAGACTCAGGCACCGCAGAACATTAAATCGCAGCCCATGTTCTGGTGGGTGAACGAAAAAGATACTCTAGGCGCTACTACACCGGAATGGTGGGATGCTCTCAACACGGCTACAGCCGGTCACGACTGGTATGCGAGGGAAGGGTTTAACACCCAGCCGATGAAAATCGACAAGAAAGAGACGACCTTTAATAACGCTCATACAGATTATGACCTTCCGGGCATCCTCGATCAGCTGTTGTCATAGTCAGAGGGATAACTCTCCGAACCTCTCTGGATAATTGCTCGGGGTACGCCATTAAAAGGCTCTTGATACGAATGGAACGGGATTTCAACGCTTTATTCGCATCAAGAGCCTTTTTACGTGGAATAAATCATGATGCTGATGCAGAAGGCATGAAGCCGAGGGATGGAACGGCAAGCGAGACATAGCAGAGTCGCCGCAGGGAAGTGGCACAACCTTCATGAAGATCTTGAGAATTCCTGCACGGTTGTACAATGAAACTATGTCCCCACTGTTGAGGAGATCTCTATGAAAACTCGTTCTTTCGTGACTCTTGGTGCCGCCTGCCTGCTGGCGCTGACCGCCTGCTCGGGCGGCGGCGATACAAACGCGCAGAACACTGCCAGCGCCTCCTCCCCGCATCAAAGCAGCTCTGCGAGCCGTAGCGCATCGGCAACCCCGAGCGCGAGCGCGAAACCTGTTATGCCTGAGCGCACTCCGGTGGTCAATGATGACTCCACCATGCAGCCTTCCGCAAGCTCAAGCAGCACCCCGAACCCCTCGAATTCCGCCCAGGTGTGGACTTCTCCGGGAGCGGTCAAGACGGGTACGGTCACCACCGCATCGGCTGACCCGAACGCGGGTAACCCCACGAATGTGCGTCGTGCAGGGGAGAGTTGCGGATCCATTAGCCAGCAGGGTCACCTGCGGGGCAGCAACGCACAGTTACGTGTGGTTGATGGCGTGGTGGATTGCGATTACGCCATGTCGATCATGACCCAGTACATCAACAGCACCCCCACGCCCGATAACCAGACCCAGCACTGGGTTATGCGCATTCAGGATGCCACCTGCTACTGGCGTCCGTTCTTGGACTATACCCCCGATCGCGGTGCACCCGAATGCGTTGTGGAAGGGCATAATATCAAGATCACGGCGCGTCTGGACGACCCAGAGGCTGCCATGCGTGCCTATAACGAACTCGACCCGGAGAACCCGGAATATCAGTCCGAAGATTAAGCTTCGCCAGTGTTCATAAAATACGGGTGGGGAGCGGACAGTTTCTTATAACAGAACTGTCCGCTCCCCACCCGTATTGTGCGTGGTCATTTGACGGCTAGTTACGGTGCTTTCCCTGCGGCAAAAGTCTCAAGGCTGCCTGAGCCTATGCCGCATCCTCTTTGAGCAGAGCATCTAGCCGCGCGAAGGTAGACCGCCAGCTGGCGCGTACCTCCTCGTGTACCGAGACTGGCATGGGGCCGATCTCCACGGTGATGCGCGTACCTTCGCCCACGCCATCGGGAGTAATAACCGTCTCGGGAAAAAAGCGGAATCGCTGATAGATAACCACGCCTCCGGGGTTCCCTAAATGGTCCGGAAGCTGTTCAGCGTATTCGAGCTCCTTGAGCGGATCAATAGCGAGAAACCGACTCTGCAGGACGCATGATACTGAGGCATCAAGCTCGTTAATCATCGATAGCCGCTGCATGCCGCCGACATAAGGTTCCAGCACAATATCTTCGGCACGGGTACGCCACCCCGTCGGACCATACCAGCGATGCAGCAGATTCGGGTTCAGAAACGCCCCGAAAACCTGCTCGACGGGGGCGGCAATCTCATGGTCGAAGATGAGAAGTTCTTCGTCGGGAACCTTAGTGATGCTCATCGTACACTCCGTGACGGTCGTTGATTTAGGGCTTTTTACCAGAGTAATAGTTACCGAGGAATTCGTCACGGTACTCAAAGTAGGTGCCGTCGGCAATCGCGGTGCGCGCATCATCGACCATACGCACGATAAACCGCTCATTATGAATGGAGGCGAGGGTCGCCGCCAGCCGCTCATCCGCCTTGAACAGGTGCCGCAGATAGGCGCGCGTATAGTGTGCGCACGTATAGCAGTCGCACCCCTCATAGATGGGCGAGAAATCTGCCTTGAACCGGGCATTCGTCACGTTAAAACGCCCGGTGGGGGAGTAGAGCGCCGCGTTACGCGCCACGCGGGTGGGCGAGACACAGTCGAAGGTATCCACGCCGTTTTCCAGTCCCACAAAAATATCGTCCGGTTCCGAAATACCCAGTAGGTGGCGGGGCTTAGCCTCCGGGAGTTCTTCGGCGCACCAGCGCACAATGGTGCCCAGGTTCTCCTTTTCGAGGGCACCCCCGATACCGAACCCATCGAAAGGCATATCACCTAAATCGCGGCAGGCTTTGCGGCGTAAATCCTCATACTGCGCGCCCTGAATCACCCCAAAAAGTGCCTGGTAAGTTTGCCCGTGCGCTCATCCGTGAGCCGTTCATGCTCCGCAATGCAGCGCAGCGCCCACAGACGGGTGCGTTCCAGTGCCTCTTCCTGGTATCCGCGGGAATTGTACAGAGTGGTCAGCTCGTCGAAAGCAAACATGATATCTGCCCCGATCTGATGCTGCACCTGCATTGAAACTTCGGGGGTAAAACGGTGAATAGACCCGTTGATATGGGACTTAAAATTCACGCCGTCATCATCAATATGCGCCAGGCGCTCTTTGCCGTGAGCCACATCGTCGTCGCCAATCGGGCGCCCGTCGGCACCCTTCGCATCGGCAACGGTTCCCATGTCAATCACCTTTTTGAACCCCGAACCCAGGCTCATCACCTGGAACCCGCCGGAGTCGGTGAAGGTTGGCCCGTCCCAGTTCATAAACCGCCCCAGCCCGCCAGCGGCATCTAGAATCTCGGGGCCGGGCTGCAGATACAGATGGTAGGCGTTCGCCAAAAGCGCCTGCGCCCCGAGTTCCTTCATCGCTTCGGGAAGCACCGCCTTCACGGTCGCCTTCGTACCCACGGGCGTAAAGGCGGGAGTCTCAATATCGCCGTGCGGGGTGCGGATCACACCTGTGCGCCCCAAAAACTGCCCGCCATTAGCCTCAACACGCTCGGCAGACGGGGATGCGGTCTCGGCAAGGCGGCTCGTGACGGTAAAACCGAAGTCGGGGTGGGGGAACTCGTTGTTCATCTGTGCCTTTGAAATATACGGGTACGACTAGGGGAAATGTGCTTACTCCGGGGAGGATGCGCACGGCTATTATACAGGCGCGGTACGTCAGAGCATCTGCAGACCCGCGCCGTCTCACCTCGTATGTAGGGGTATGACGGGACGGGCCTGATAAGTGGCGCACCCCACCAAGACCTGGAAAAGACCTTAGTCTTCCGCGCTCAGGCGGGCGGCGGCCTCCAGAGTCATCCAGGCCTGAAGCTGACCGGATAGTTCCACGGGCTTACCTGCGGCAAGCGCATCGCGTGCGGATACGGTGAACTTCGGCGAGAAAATGGCGACCGCCCGGTCACGAATTTCGTTCGGATCAATACCCGGTTCATTTAGCGGCAGAGTGGGGTCGAATTCGCGGCGCCCCTCCCACACAGCGCGGGCGCTGCCGTATACAAGAGCGCTCGCCAGGGATCGTGCCTCCGGGCTGAGCATGGTGGACATTGCGGCCTGCGCTAGGTAGCGCACCAGAATACCGGTGAAGAGCGCACCGTCACCGTCGCTACCGGAGTGAAGTACGAGATGATGTGAACCGTCCGAGAACTCGAAATCTTCGCTGAGGTTTTTGACGATTCCGACGATCAGGCGTTCGGCGCGCAGCAGGTATTCTTCACGGCGGTCGTCTGAAATTTCCGAGGATTCCGCAAGGGTCAGAAGCACCGCTAAGGTTGTGCCCTGATTGTAGGTGTAGATATTGCGTTCTACGTCGAGGGGAACATCGCGGCGGCCGGTAATGTCATCAACCATCACATCCTGCGGGCGCAGGTTAGCGCCATCGAAGTAGAGCATACGGTCGCCGTCCCAAAGAACGTCGTTGAGCCAGGACATAAGATTCTGCGCGGTTTTTATCTGCCCGATGCGCGCAAAAGCAAGGGCCGCAGGAGCGGTTGCCGGGGTATTGCAGAAGTCTCGTTTGCCTTTGGACCAGCTCATGCCGCCGCAGGAATGAAGGCCAGTGTTAAGCCTTTCAAAGAGTACCGATCCGGCATCCTGCGCCGTAACGTCCGAGGCGCCGGTTATTGTTTTACTAAGCCTATTGAGCCGCCCCACAGCGAGCGCCAACCATGCCATATCGTCATAGAAGTCGTTTGCAAATCCCAGGTTGCGGGTATGGATGCCGCGTACCACGCTCCTGGCGGTGGCCAGCATGTTCTGGGCTTGTTCGGTGTCGCCTTCACGGACGGCACGTTCGCCCGCATCTATAATGCAGTCGAGTAAGTGCGCCTGCCACCAGTAATGCCATTCGGCAAACCGTGCTCCTAGACCACGCGATTCGGGCATCTGTACTGCCCCGAGCAGGGTTCCGGGTACGCCAAAAACGCGGCGGGTGTATCGACTAAGGATAGAGTCGGCGGCACGCGAGGCGCGTTGTGCATGCTCGGTGCTGGGGACTGTTTCAGAAGGGTGGTTGGAGGTCACGTTCTTTCTTCCTTGCTTATGAAAGCTACCTACGATACTGCCACGAGAGGCGAGGTGCTACCACATTATCGCATTATTGGTGCTTGGGTCGTGCCACATTTCGCGGTGCGAGAGAAAGCGTGCGTGCGCTGTACAGGGTGAGCGGTTTGCCCGTGAAGGGGTGTACACAGTCAAGACAATGTGCTAGAAGCTGCAGCGGCACAGACGCATCGTTTGGTGCTGTTGGCAGAACCTGCGGGTAGAGAACGTCGCCGAAGATTGGGGTTCCGAGCAGGTTCAAGTGCGCCCGCAGCTGGTGCATTTTGCCGGTGTGTGGAGTGAGTTCGTAGAGGGCGATTTCTTCGCCGGGCGCCGGATAGGACAGATACGGGTTTTGTGCGCCAGATTTGAGCGGAACACTTTGCGGTACTTGATAGATTTCTCGGATGCGTACCAGAGTTTCCGCGTTCACGCTAAGGCCTGCGCGCTCGCATTCGCGTGCCGAGTACTGCCGCACCTGTAGAATATTGCGATCCTTGTCAATGCGGCTGCGCACCTGTACGCCTTCGCCTAGCATGCTCTCACGCAGGTCTTCGCCCGGTGCCGGGGCGATAGCAAGGTAGGTTTTGGTGACCTGCCGGTTCTGAAACATCGTTTGGAAGGGGCCGCGCGCCTCTCGGGTTTTGGCGAAGAGTAAGATCCCCGCGGTGGGGCGGTCCAGCCGGTGAACGGGCGTGAGCAGAGGATTATTCTCGCGTACCCGCAGTTTGGTGAGCGCAGTCTGTGCGACATAGGGGCCGCGCGGGGTGACGGGCAGATAGTGCGGCTTATCTACGGCGAGCAGATGCTCGTCTTCATAGAGAACCGGAAGGTCATCCGGCAGTGGCGGTTCTTCGGGAAGTGGTCGGTAGTACCAGATTCTCAGGCCGGGCAGATATGGGGACTGGTCGGTGAGGATCGTGCCGTCATCGGTGCGCACCTCGTGCCGGGTGAAACAGTCGAGAATTGTTGCGGGCTCTTCGGGTGAAAATCGGGTGATGAGGTACTGAGCCACCGTGCTGGGGTGCGCATCCGGCCCCTGGGTCGTCTCATGCAGTGCTGGATGCGCGGGCAGAGTCAGCGATACGGGGTCTATGCCCGCGCGCTGGGGCAGGGGTGGTGTGAAGAGGTGGCGATTGACTCGTCGCGGCATAGGTTGATTGTAGCGTGCTTTGTGAGTTGGCCTGTTCGGAGGAAACCTCTAGCTTCCTGTGTGAAAGGATAAGGACCGCGCCTTGATGACAGCACATACTTCGGCCATCATGGCACGACCCTCTCATGTTTTGGGTGGTATGTGAACAGTGTGAAGTTAATGCGAAATATTCCTCACAAAAGTGTCTAATAAATAAATAAAATCATAAAATTTGTTTCACTACCGTGAAGCATGGAACGGCTTAATAGAGCGGCAAAATCAGCGTATAAGCATTAAACTTCATATTAAGTTTTATAGGTAGCGGCTTAGGGTTAGCGCGTTACTATTAAAAAAAGAGGTTCGATGAAATCGAACGATTAGAGGGATATATGGAACACAACGCACGCAACGAAGCTAAGCACACCGAACCCGCACAAAAAGCCTCTGAAAAAGCAGCTAAGAAGACGCGGCAGAGCGGTCAGCGTCTGACTCCGGCACAACGGGAAGAACAAATCCTGCAGGTCGCGGCGGCTCATTTTGCGCAGCACGGTGTTGTGGCAGCCTGCATGAGCAGCATCGCTCGTGAGGCCGGTATTACTCGGGCACTGCTGTACCATTACTTCCCCGGCAAAGAGTCTTTGGCGGCGGCGGTAACCCGGCGCGAAGCACGGGCTGTTCTTGAAGCGCTCAGCGAGCATCACCCTAACCCGGTGGAGGCTCTTCGTGTTGAGCTGCGCTCCTACTTCGCACATGTTGCTGAAGGCGGCAGTGAAAGCGATGCTCCCAGTACTCCTGATGAGTACTTGGAATGGATGCTCGAACGCACCGAAATGCCCGTTAATGACCGCACCCGCATGATTTTAGGCGGATGGCTGCATCTAGTCGATTACTTCGCCCGGCATGTGGTGCAGGGCAGCCCGCGCGGTAACACTCCGGCGGGTGCACGCGCCATGCGCGTCGATGAAGCTATCGACATATGCGTTGGCGTGGCAGACACCATGACCGGCGGGTACTAAGCTAGAGCTTCTCAACGAGACCCCACATCGGGAGTTACCGAAAATATTTCGGTTCTCCTCGATGCAGGGGTTTTCTGCGCTTAAAGACCCCGGCATTTTAGGGGGAGCGGCGCATCCGCAGACCGCGCGGGGTATCCGCCGTGTTTGAGGTGTGTCTTAACCCGAAAAATCCCCAGCATATCCATGGTTGGTACGAAGAAAAGCGTGCCGGTTGTGGCGGTGCTGAAATCTAAAAGCCTGTCGTAGTTACCTTCTGGAACACCGATAAACATATTTTTGAGCATCTTCTCCACGGTTGAGAATGTGCTGGCATAACAGTTGAAGTAGGTGCCCATTTCGTTGTTACCCACGGTACCGAAGGGCATATTATCGCGAATAACCTTGAAATCATCGCCAACATTAGACAGCGCGGAATGCGAGTTGCTGGGTTTAACGTCGTCGGGCATCTCAATATCGTCCTGCTTTGGTGCGCCCGATGACTTTCTCCTGCTCGGATACGGGCAGATTATTCCACGCCGTCATATCGTGAATATACTTCTGCACAAACTGGTAACTGCCGCCTCGATACTCCGGGTCTTCGTCACCGACCACGCCGAAGTATTCACGGGATGCGGGAGTATGCGGATTTTCCGTACCGTCCACAAAACCGATGATGGCACGCCCATCCCAGTAGCGGAAACCGTGCACTTCTACAATAGTTTCGGCAATATCACGCAGAGCATCGGTGATGATTGCGGCAATATCGTAGGCGACGCTGCGGTGGGTTGCCCGCACATGAAAATGCAGATCTCCCGGAGTTGAAACTGCGGTATGCTTAGCTCCCTGAATCGGCTGAAACTCCACAAGCTCTTTCGGTAGCGGCTTCGGCAGATCTAGCTTTAACCAGGCACTGTGGCTGATACCCATCACCAAGTTCGCCTTTTCGGGGGAGTACCGGTTGGCGGCGGTGTGGTTCACGTTAATGACCAGTGCGCAGAGGCTCTGAAAACCCTCAAGCAACGCTTGCTGAGAAATATCGTTCTTAAATTTCCACACCATAAAAATGGTGTTGGTATTCGGGTCTGCGGTTACCTGTTGTGATTCTGGTGGAAGCATAAAGCCACCCTACAGCTTGCATATATCCGCTGCAATGAATCCACCCCTATACACTGGTTAAGCCTTCCCTGCTCAGCAGGTGTTTTCGGCGTGTTTAACGGTATGTCACCCGTCGATGCGCAGCACCCCAGTGCCCAAGCGTTATGAAAAGTGTATTGCTGAGGTGGCGGAGTTCTGAGGATACGTTTAGAGGGAGCGGCGCATCCGCAGACCGCGCGGAGTTGTGTAAAAAGCCCTGCG
>BNJV01002509.1_pt1 | contig 74922 bp, 94 predicted proteins | sample 8540591 | NCBI WGS metagenome assembly BNJV01 (sample SAMD00202457, study PRJDB9452) | human saliva metagenome | host: Homo sapiens | reverse complement strand
AAGGCGGGCCGCGACACCGGGTGCATCGACCGATCGACTCATCAACCAGAACCCTTCGAAGCGGCGCCGAGACCCCAGCTGGCAGGTGAAACTGTGGTCGACGCGTCACGCCGCCGGAGCCGCGGCAGGGTTGGATGGAGTGTTGTTGTGGGGAGCACTGTGCGTCACTGGGACTGCAAGCCTACGCTTGCCTCCGGTCCCGACGCTGGCGTGGAGGCTCCTGGAGGATGAGGTTTGAGGTTTCCTGGGCCGGGGATGCCGGTGTGGTTCTTTGTCTATGGCGCTGTGAACTGGGCTGAGCGCTTCGTACCGGGGTCGCCGGGTGGCCCCGCCGGCTGACCATTGACGTTTCGGGGGACTTTCAGAGGTCGTGGGGGCAGGTCGGTGTGTGGCGTCGGTCGGGCTGGCTCTTCGGGGTGAGGTCCCTCGCGCTGGCGTTATCTCTTCGGGTTGAGGACGCTTGACACCGCAGCTCAGCGGTGCGCGAGCTCGGGGGAACCGTCGTCGTCGAGCCCTTCGACTTCGTTCCGGGCGCATGGTGGGGTTGCTGATCACGGTGCGCGTTTCCTGCTGTTTCACACGTTCTGATCCTACGCTGTGGGCGGTGCACTGGTGTTATTGCCAGCCTCCGGAAACGAGCGCTGGGGATGATGTGAAGGGGAAGGAAGCACCATATGGACGGGCGCGGTGTTGTCCACTGCCTGCGGGTCTCGCTTTGTCGCTTCGGGGGATCCTCTTCCGCCGTGACCTCTGAAGGGGTCCAGCAGCGCTGGGATCCGTTCGGTCTGCGGCAGGATCACGACCTCGCCGAACCAGCTCGGCCTTATCGGGGTGTCGTCGACGTCGTCGGCCAGGAGGCCCAACGGTGTGCCAGTGGCGTGCGCTGCCCTTCCAGCAGGTCGAGCAGGTGCTTGGGGGCGGTTGCTGCTGCGACCAGGTTCGCCACCTGGTGCTCGCCCACCCACGGGCGGAGTCCCACCAGATGAGGCGGCGCTCAGCGGGTCGATGACGAACGGGGTCGCGTTGAACGTGGGCAGACCAGGTCGAGGCGCTGCATCACAGTGGGCCTCGAAGACCTCCCGCTCTGCAGATCCCGCGCCGCAGGCCATCGCCCCGCCAGCACTCGGGCACCTCACTGAGCCGGTGGTGGGAGGGTGGACCGTCACAGCGAGCGACCAGCGCCACCCCTGCCGCAGTGCACTCAGCCGGGGTGGCGATCGATAGTCGGCCGCCCGTCTGGCGCTGAGGTGGGGTCGCCGGAGTGCGCGACCGCCGTCGAGCGCAGGTTGTAGTAGGCGATCTGCTCGGTGCGCGCGCGAAGAGTCCTCAGAGACGAAAGAGGCCGACGGGTCCAGGTCCACCCAGGTAATCCTGCTCCGCGGCAGCAGGTCCGGCAGGCGGGGGCATCAGGTGCGGCTTCCGGCAGGTCGCGCCAGTAGGAAGAATCGGATCGTCGCCCTCGGGCAGGGAAGGCGGGTGCCGCGCGCGCGCCCCGCCGTGCCCGCCAGTGAGGCTGACGCAGACCCACCGGACGATGTGGCCCTCATGCAGCCCCTGGTCGGCACGGTCTGCCCCGGGCGCGCCACGCCGGCACCAGGGGCCTCACCTCGACGGCGCAGACACTAAGGCGTCGGCGGGTCCGGGGCGACGGGTGGAGGAATGAGCGCGGATGGTGCCCACCGGCGCGATAGCAACGACCGCCACGGCAGCGTCTCGGCCGGGAGGGTATTCCACAGGCGCACCAGGACCGGCCAGCGAGACCTCGGGGTGCGACCCGGGCGAACTCGACGCGACTACGCGCTTTCGCGGGCGGCGTCATCGGCGCACAGCCTCAGCAGGTGGTTGATCGGCGGGCGAAGACGGGCGGGCAGCCGGCAAACGAAGAGCGCCCTCGACGTCCGTGGCGCGCCAGTGCTGCCTCCTCCAGGTGGGGAGGTGAGCCCTTCCCGGCGCCCCCAGGCGACCCACCTGGTGTGGGAGCGCGGCGGCGCGCGGAAACGACGCGCGTAGTCGCAGGACGCGGGTGACGGGCCAGCCGCTACCGCTCGAGGCGCCGACCATCTCCTCCTGAGTCCCAGCAGCCCGGCCGCTGGGCGCAGGGAGGGAACCGCTTTTGTCAGCCGGGGAGACTGTCCACCACCACTCGGCGACCGCCAGGCGCAGCACATCGGTGACGGTGCGGTAGGGCTGAAGTCAGGCTGGGGGCGACGGTGAGGACGGCGGTTCTCCTTGACCGTCGTGCGGTGCGTCTCGGGGCCGGTGGCAGAACCATCAGGTCGCGCGGTCCTGGGCTGAAGGGGTCGCCTGAGCGGGTCGACCACGATCGCTCCAGGTCAACGCCGTGGCCAGGCCCAGCTCGGTGAGCACTGTCGTCTCCCGGCAGCAGGGGCTCGCGGGGCGGGCCCGGCTCCTGCATCAGTGACCTCTGACAGAGGACGATCGACTTCCACCCGGGCCTCCTGATGCCTTGTTGACCGGGCTGAGTGCTAGACAGCCTGGGGTGCCAGCTTGCAGTCAGGTTTCCCAGTGTCAGGCCGACCCAGGCGCGCGGTTCTGATTCCCGGGCCTCATGCGGCCTTTGCATCATCTAGGCTGTCGCCGTGAAGATTCTTTCTCGGCTCGGCGCGCAGGCACGCCCCTATGGCCGTGCCCTCGCCCGTGATCCATACTGGGCTCATCGTCACCCCAGGAAACCCCGGTACGTCGGCCATGCCACAGACGCAACATCGACCCCAACGTCCGGAGGGAGGTCGTGGCCCTGTACAGATGAGCCGACCTCGTCGTCGTCGACGAGCGCCCCTGGTCGCCGGTGTGCGCCGGCGCCGTACGTGACGCGGGATCTGCTTCGGCTTCGGCACTTCGGGGCCATCTTCCCGCCTGGAGGCTCGAGGCCTTCGCCAAGGGAGGTCATGACCGCCGCGGGCGTCCCGCCGCCGGGCCGCCATTAATGTTGCACACCACCGAGGCCAGGCTCACTTCACCCTGTAAGGCGCTGGGGCGCTAAAGTATTCAAGGAGGACGGCCTGGCGCAAAACGAGGCGTCGTCGTCTCGACGAAGCGCCCAATCGCCCTGGCCCACGGACGCGCCTGCCTGACCCGCGGCGGCCTTGCGTCGTCGTCGGACTACCTCGACGGCCCCGGGCTCCGTGTTCTGCGTGTGCGACGGCGCCACGTCCGCCCTGGCCCCACCCGGACTTCGGCGCCTCCTCAACGGCGGCGCGGCTACAACACCGGCGGCATGGGCGCCCTCCCCCTGCCACGGGCTGACCGACCTGGCCGAGCAGGTGGTGCGCGGGTCGCCCAACCCCGTCGTCGACGGATGACGCCGCGGCACCAGCTTCATCGGTCTGCTCTACCGGCCTGGCCTTGACCAGCCGCGGCCTGCGCACGTCGTCGAGTTCAACGTGCGCTTCGGCGACCCAGACCCAGGTGATCACCAACAGCCGCCTGACCTCCTCCCTGCCAAAATCTCCACGCCGCCGCCACCGGCCGCCTCGCCGACGCCCCGAGCCCACCCTGGTCCGAGCAGTGCGCCGTCGACGTCGTCTTCATCGCCACCCCGGCTACCCGGAACCGTCTGCACGGCGGCTTTTATCACCGGGATCGGGCCGCCGAGAGCTCGACGACGTCCACGTGCTGCACGTGACACCGGCACCACCGAGCGCAGGGCTCGTGGCCACCGGCAGGCAGGTCCTGTCCCGTCTGCTCGCCCTGGGGGCGAGCGCGGGCGGCGCGGGGCGCGCCACAGGGCCGTCGGCCCTCAGCCTCAGGGGGCCCAGTGCCGCAAAACGCCCGCCCAGGCGGCCAGTGCCGACAATGAGCAGTGTAAAACGGTGCCGACAGGGCCGACAGTGCCGACAGGGCCGGTAGAGTCTCCTGGCCGTCGCGGTCGCAGTGCGCTCGCCGTGTGGCACGAACCCTGGAATCCGCGCCGTCGGGCACGGCGGGGCTGGTCGCGCTGAGCCACGCACTTCTTCCGAGCAAACGCACACCGCTCGTCTCTTTCTTTGGGAGACCTGCGGCCTCTTGATCAGTTGTGCGGGGTGTGCGGCAGCCCCGGTGTTGACCCACGTCAGCGTTTCTGTCCTGTAAGCCGGGAGGGTGGAGATGGAGCCGTTTCCCATCCTGTCGGTGGGGATTTGCTCCGGTCGCGGTCCGACTCCTCCGACGACCCGCCCAGATGAATGGGCATCCATGGCGGCGCAGTGTGCGGGTGGTCGACCGTGGTGACTCCGCGAGCGACGCCGCAGCTTGAAACGGACACGGGCCGCCCGCCGATGTGGCGGGATAGGGGTATGACTCGGTCCGCGAGTTCCGCCTCAGTCGGTTCCGCGCCTCAGCAACTGACTCGGCCCCAGTCCCAGGTGAAGACACCGCTCCAGTAACGGAGTCCGGGACGTCTACGCCCCCACCCCGACGGCTCTGGCTGGGGTGGGCAGGACGTGCTCCTCTCGTGGTCGCCTCCGGACCGCATCGCGCCGACCACATCCTGGCCACCCCCGATTCCGGACAGGAAGGTCCTCACCGCTCTGAAATACCGGTGGTTCGAGCGGCTCGCGCCGACGTCGTCCCAGCCACCTCGTCTCCCTCGACGTTCCCGCCTTCGGGTCACCGGGCGCGCCATCACCAGCGGCTGGAGATGTACCAGTGGAGTGCGTGACCCGCGGCGCTGCACTCACCGGCTCCGGCCTGGCCGGTACCGGCAGAGCCGCTCCGGTGTGCGGCGTGGCCCTGCCCAATGACCGGGGCCTCCCGCCTGCCGAGCCGATCTTCACCCGGCCGCTTCAGAATGACCCGACTCCGGCTTCGACACGACGAACGTCACCTTCGAGCGCGTCATCAGATGGTGGGGGACAGGGCCGCTACCGCTCTGCGAGACCACGCTGACCCCTCTGCTCCCGGGCCGCCGAGATCGCCAGGACCGCGGCATCATCCTGGCCGACACCAAGTTCGAGCTCGCTCCGACGCCGACGGCGACCTGATCCTGGGAGATGAGGGTCCCTCACCCCGACTCCTCCCGCTACAGCCGCTGACGCCTGGGAGCCCGGCCGGGTCACGCCCTCCTTCGACAAGCAGTACGTGCGCGACTGAAACCGCCTCCCCCGGCCTCCGGCTGGGACGGGACGACGACCGGGGCCCCCGCCCCTGCCGGACGACGTCGTCGAACGGACTCGAGCCCGCACTACCTCGAGGCCCCATGAGCGGCTGACGGTCGCCCCTGGAACTTCATCAGCCACGGTGACCTCACCCGTCGGACCTTCCAGTACCGGGGGCGCCGCACGCGCTGAAGCCGGGGCCAGGCTACGTCCTCGTCGGCCTCATCGTCCTGACTGATCGTGCTGGCGCTTCGTCGTACCATCACCTCCGCCCTCGGGGCGGCCGAGACCTCCACACGTCCTGGGTGGCATCGCCCTCGTCCTCGTGGGGCTGGGCATGCTCGCCTCCTGAGCTCTCCGCCCGCTCTGGTGGTCAACGCCCCCGCCTGCGCCTGGAGCGCAACCGGGTCCGCGCGGCACAGGCCGGAAGCGGGGCGGCAGGTCTCAGAAGGGGCCGGCAGCAGGGCAGCCGGGCAAGGGGGCCCAGGGCTCCCAGTCCTCGCAGCAGGCTCGGCGACCGGCCTGCCCGGCACCGATCTGGCAACGCTCACCGTTCCGGGAACCAAATTAACGTCCCCAAGTCGACCGGTCGGCGTGAGCTGACCACCCTCGACGTGGTTTCCGGCCCCGTCACCACCGCACTGGCCGCGACGTCGACTTCAGACGTGCGGCCGACAGCACCTGGCCGGGACCTCCACCGGCAGACCCTCATCCGTGTCGGCCAGCTCCTGCTCGGTGCCACCGGTTTCGTGCTCTCGTGGCCCTGGGGCTCCGCCTCATCCTGGGACAGGTGATCTCATGACTCCTCGTGACCGACGTCCGAGCAACGAGCAGGGCCCGTCAACTGGGGCATCATGGCGGCCCCACGTCCCGGCGACGCCTCCGCGCTCGGCCCGGCGGCAGCGGGCTGCCCAGGTCGTCCGCTCCGGCAACCCGTCCCCACCGGCTCGGTCGCTTCGGGTCTCCGCGGCCTCCGCCGCAGGCTCGGCCGACAGCGTCGCCAGCGCCCGGCGTGACGCAGGTGGCGCGGCCGTCATGTCGGAGGAGGACCTGGGCTCAGCTGGCTGAGCCATCGCCTCAGGAACCCGCTGACGCCGTCGACGCCACCATCGCCATCGACCTGGCCGACGTGTCGACGGTAACCCACCAGCTGGGCCAAACTCCGGCCCGTGTCCGCAGGATCGCCGCCTCCCAGTCGCTCTGCGCGCCGTCGACGGACCGCCGACACCCCGGGATACGGTGAGCCCAAACCCGACAGGCGACGGTCTCCCTCTCCGCCAGTGCCGGCAGCGCCACCGGTGCCTGAACCACAGCACCCCTGCAGGGCGGGCACGGCCGCCGTGGCGCCGACGGCCGCTCACCACGGCCCGTCGTGCGCCCCACCGCCGTCGAGGGACCGGGTGGCGCGCCCCAGGCGGGAGCCGCCACCACCCGTGTCTTCACCATCTCCCAGGGCGGGCTGAGGCCGTGCCAGCGATGCTGCCTCCGCGCCGCCGGCGGCCGCAGCCTCGGCTGCGCCGGCCGCCTCGACCCCGACTCGGGCCCCTCACCCGTGGCAGCGGCTGCCGGGCGCGCCCAGTGCCACCCCACAGGCACGGCAGCCCAGCCCGAGGCCGAGGACACCGGCATCCTGGCGGTCCAGCGCCTGGGTGGCCCACCAACGCCCTGGACGCCGGGGAGATCAAGGCGGGGAGCGCCGACTGGGGCGTGGGGCGCAGCCCGCCAAAGGACGCGGCTCCCGCCGTCCTCGGGCTTTCGACTTCAGGGCGTGGGGCGCGGAGCGCCAGAACTCCAGCGCCGGACCCGCTCCCCCTGGCCGGCATCCGTGCGCCGCCAGCCTGGCGGCGTGGCCTTCGCCTGGGCTGGTTCTGGCCACCGCCTCGGCCGTGAACCTGGCTACGCTTGCCGAACTATTCACCGTGGACATCCACCGTGGCTCGTCGCGGTCCTCGGCGGGGCCGGGCCCAGTGGCCGCCGCCGGCCTACCTGGCCTGGGCCGGGAGCTTGCGTGCGCCGTGAGCCGAGCGCTGGAAGCCCGGCGTTGCTCGACGCGCCGCCGGCCTGACCACCGGGCCCGTCAGGTTCCACGATCCCGCCCGACTGGTGGCGCGCTCGCGGACCGCTCGCTGGGCACCTCCGAGCGCGGCGACGGACGGCTCCACTATGGACTCGGTCCTACGCCGGTCATGGGTACCTCCACCGTCCGACCAATTCATCCACGCCCCCGCCGGTGTTGCCCGGCGCCGTGGGCAGGTTCGTACTCGCGGCGCGCCGTGGTCTGCCGTCGTCGCCCCTCGTCACCAGGGGTCGCTTAACCATCGCGCCACGCCGCCCTCTCACCCTGGGCGAGTCGTGGCGATCGGCTAACCGGCGAAGTGGCTCGACCAGGTCTGAGATCGCTCGGGCCGCCAGGTCCCGCTGTCGGGCCGTATGCGAATGATCTTGAACCACTCATCCCGCCTTATCCGAGAGACACCATGGGACGCATCGTCGTCGAGTCATGCCCAAGCCGGTTCTTGATCCCCAGGGCAAGGCGGTCGTTGGAAGCCTTCCCGCCTCGGCTTCGAGCAGTTCACCGGTGTGCGTCGGGCCGCCGCTTCGGCTGACCGTGGACGGCCCCGTCACCGAGGGACCACCCTGGCCGCTGCCCGCGGGCATGACACTTCCGTGGGACGTCCTGCCGTGCTGGGCGATTTTGAACGGTGAGTCGCCACGGCAGCTCCCCGCTGCTCACATCGGCGTCATCACCTTCCCTGGGACGCTCGACGACGTCGACGCCGCCCGCGCCGTGCGCCTGGCCGAACCGGGCGGTGAGCCTGGCGGCACAGGACGCCGATCGCACGGGGTCGATGCCGTCGATGCCGGCGGTTTGGCGACTACCTGCGCTGCGGCTGCATCCTGCATTTCGCCCCGTCATGGAGGGTCGTGGCCGCCGCCGAGCGCCTGCGGCATGCCGGTGCTCGGCATCTGCAACGGCTTCGGATCTCGCCGGGCCCACCTCCTGCCCAGCGCCCTCTGCGCAACGCGAACCAGCGCTAATCTGCGTCGAGCAGCGCCTGCGCGTGGAGGAACCGCACAGACCGCCTGGACAACCGGTTCACGGCCGGGAGGATCGTCGTTCCCATGAAGAACGTAGAAGGTAACTCATCGCCTCGCCCGAGGCTCGACCGCCTCGAGGGAGGCTCGTCGTCTTCTTGTGGGCGGCCCCAGCAGCTCGGCCCGCGACATCGCCGGCGTGAGCAACGGGCGCGGCAACGTCGTCGGACTCATGCCCACCCAGGCATGCCGTGGGCCCAGCTTCGGCGGTGCGCAAGCCGGCGCCCGCGCACCGGGACCGACGGTCTGGGGAGTCTTCGCTCCGCCATCGACTCGCTGCTGGCCGTCTGGGCCTCCGGGCCTCAGCATCGCCTCTCCCCAGCAGTCTTCAGGGGCGAGAACCGGAACTTACCCGCTCCTCCGAGTTATCCTGGATCCGTGTCGGGTCTGTGTAGAACTTTGGCGAGGCAGGTGACTCTGCCGGACCTCCTCAGGAGCGGTCCCGTTCGAGTTGCACAACGATGAAGAATGTGCTGTCGCCGCCGCGCCGGGTTCGTGGCTGCTGAGATCCCACGGACAGGGCCCGACTGATCAGCTGGTTTCTGCTCTTTCCAGCCAAAACTCTGTCTATAGCGATGATGCCCAAGGTGTGCGGGAGTGTTTGTGGGAAGCCTCCAGCGTGATCGCTCGCCCGGGTTGGGGGTCTCGAACGGGTCTTGTGCACAGGGTGGCGACATTCCACGACCCACACACCCCTACACAAGCCTGTGGACGGGTTTCCTAACGGATAACTTCGACTGTGAATGATGAAGCCCCCTGGACCGGCTCTCCGGCACGTGACTGATGAATCGCCCCGAGGAGCAGGTGCGTGCGGCGGCGTGAGTCCCACTCGCTGAGTGCAGATCGCCTGCTGCTCCTGAGCTCACGAAGGATACTCATTGGGACTTCGTGGGCGGGGCGTGAACGGTCGATCGAAAACATTGTAGCTCTCCTTGATCAAACCTGACTCAACGAGAAAGCACTCTCCAACTGGGGCGGAGCAGGTTGAGGGTGTGGGGAAAGTAGTAGAAGGCACGGCTTGGTACTGTCGTCACCGAAGGCGGCGCGCGGCGTGCACCCTTCCATGACCTCCATGAACCCGCCGAGGTACGCCCGGTACTCCTCCTTGCCGTTGATCTCTTTCCCTGGCGCATGCACGACGACGTCGTCGGTCATGAAGCTCATCCTTGTGTCGGTCGCCGCTGGTCCATGCCTCGTGATGAGCGGTGGCGACGTCAAGAACATGGTCGGACGTGGATGCTTGTTGTCGGTGCTCGTGTGCTGCTCCTCAATGGAGTGGTTCATGGTGTCGCTGTGTGACGTGCTCGTCGAGCCATGCCCTGAGAGGCTCGACGGCGGTTCTTGGAGGGTCGTCATGCCCCTTGAGATCTCTTGCCTGCCGATTGCCCGCCGGTGACGGCGCGTTTGTGGCGCGCATGAAACCAGCCCAGGGTGAGCGGGCGTCGTCGCTGATGCTCTCGGGGGCGACGGTGATTATCCGGGCCCATGTCTTCGCTCCCATCCGAAACCTGCTCGGCATCCACAGCTCACTTAGGAGCGTCGTGACCCGGTCGGCGGCGACACCGTACCAGGAGGTCCCCGGTCTTCCCGACGCTGACGATCATCTTACATCGTTGACCATGATGCTCTCGGCCTCGAACATGGAGACCTCGCGCACGTCCGGTTCGTCGTCGACAGCGATGGACGGCACTGAACAGATGGTGCTGCTCGGTGTCATAGTTCCATCGCTTCGTCTCCGTTGGCGGTCAGTCGGTCAGGGCTGCCAGTGGTCGGGCCGGCGTCCCCGCGCGCCAGCAACGAGACCCAGGGCATGAAGTGGAGCCCAACCGTGCGCATGCCCGCGGTTCGAGTCCGGCTGCGGAGCAGTGGTGCAGGTCCCGCGTGTGCCGCCAGTGATCGGCGTCGGGAGGAACTCGACCCTGGAGGTTCCTGCAGGCAGCTCGTCACCGCCGGCGAAGCCTGCGAGACACCACACGCGCTGGAGGCTTCGACCACGAGGTGCTTACCCGCACAGAGGCCGGCGATAATAGGCCGCAAACCTGCCGCCCGGCGTCAGGTCGAAGGTCTGGCGGCCGCACCTTCATCCACGCCGTCCGCTGCCCTCGTTGGTGTTGAGGTACTCGAACACCGCCTGCGAGGCACCTCGACCTGGTAAGGAATTGGAACTCCAGCCATGCTGCTTCTCCTCTCGCTGCTCGACGGCGAGAGGACTTGAGGCCGCCAGTCTACTCGGGCCGAAGTCGTCGGTAGGGCACTGCTGCAGGCCGTCCTGTTGATGCGTGGGCGGCGCGTGTGATCGGTGATGACGGTTGCCAGTCCACCTGCTTCTGAAGAGTCCGGAGGTGGTGCGGGCGATTCTGCTGCGACATTCCGACCGACATGTCCACAGCGCCGACGGGTTGCGAGCTGAGCGGATGACGCGCAGGATCGCCCGACAGTTCCCGTCAGCCAATGCTCGCAGCGTCGCGTCGACGTCGATCGTCTCTGTTGCTCCCACGCGCTCCTCCTCGGGTCGACAGCCCCACCCAACACAAATGAATACTTGTACTGGCGTAGTATTTGCATTGCTGCCGGTGTGTACACGGCCCCTGGTCGGTTCTTCTGGAGCGTCTCACGATTTGACGACGGTCAGCCGCTCCCTCGGAGCGACCGACCGCCGGAGTGTCCGCGATGACGGCTCGATCAGCGTACCCACCAGGTCGGCCACGATCTGCAGAGGTCCTGCAGGTGCCGGTTGGACAGGAACTCCCGCGCGCGGACTCGTGGGCGGCCAGCCCCATCTCCTGGGTCCGCTCGGGGAAGAGCAGTAGGTCGCGCACGGCCTCGGCCCAGGCGACGCCGTCGGCCGAGGTCGACCAGGACGCCGTCTGACGCCGTCATCGATCTGGTCGCGGATGCCGCCCACCGCGGAGGCGACCACCGCCTTCTTCACTCGCCTCGGCCACCGTAGACCGAAGGCCTCAATGAGGGAGCGCTGGGTGACCACCGAGCTGGCACCTGCTGGACTGGCGTTGACGACAGTCGCATTGACCTCCCGGTCCTCATGCTCACCGCGCCACATGGATCCGTGAGGCGACCGATTCCGGGCAGCACCGAGCAGCGCTCCACGATCTGGGTGCGGTCGCCTGCGACTCGGGCTCGTCCGGGGTCGGGCCGACCAGCAGCAGTGGGCGTCCTCGGGCAGCACGGGCGATGTTTCTCGGCGAAGGCCTCCACCAGCTCCAGGCCGCCCTCGAGGCTGGGGTCCCCACCTGTTGACCTGGGTGACGACCCGCGCCCCAGGGGGACCGGACCGCCGGCTCGGGATCGCCGTCGCTCAGGCCGCGGAAGGCGTCAGCGCCCGTCGTGACGCGCGAAGGGTACGGCCTCGAAGGGCGGCTCGCCGGCGAAGAGCCCGGACAGCCGTGCCACCGACCAGGCCTCGTCCAGGTCAGGACCCGGTTCTGGGGAGTCTGCGTCGATGGAGGGCGCCAGGACCGCGCAGCCTCGGCCTCGATGTGGGCGGGCGGTACTCGGGCCGGGAGACGATGACGAGGTCCACGTCCTCCAGGTAGCGGTCCAGGAAGGCCCATGCGTAGTCGGCGGCCTCGCCGCGCCCTCGGCAGGCGTCAGCGCCAGATGACCGTGGCGCCCGCCGCGCGAGGCCTTTGGCCAGCGCTGCCGTGGGCGGGTCGTGAGAGGATGACGACGTCGTCGGGGCGGACCTCCTCGACGATGTTCTCTGCGTTGGAGTCGGACGTGCTCGTAGATGTCGCGCTGCTTGTCGAGGCTTGCCGCCGTCGCCGTGGTCCCCGTGGATGCCGGCGTGCGGGCGGGGCCGCGATCCGGGTGAATTCTCGGGGCGTCAGGGTCAGCCAGCGCACGTCGAGGCCGGCGCGAGTAGCCCACGAGGGGCGATCGTCTCCGCCGGCCCCGAACCCGCGGCGGCCGACGGCGTCATCGTCCCATGGTGCGTCCCTCCACAGGGCCTCGGCACCCGCCAGAGCTCGTGCGGCACGTCTGACGCACTCGTCCAGGTGGCTCTCCAGGTGCGACAGGGGCAGCGGGCGACATCGATGTCTTCTCATGCCGTGATCTTCCTCGAAATCGTGTGAGGGCGCAGCACTTTTGGGGTTGGGCGTGGCGTGCTCGCTGCAGTTTCCAAGGCATTCTTCCGGCGCATTCCGTGGCGTTCTGATGGGTGCACGTGCAGGTGCGCCAGGGCGCTGGAGCTGCGGGGCAGTGGTGAGATCCTGGGGGTGTGGTGTGAAAGGGTGCCGTGGGGGCGTGGGTAGGCTGGTGGTTCCGGCCGCACTCCTCTTCAACCAAGGAGCCCCCATGGCGTCCGAGCCCGCGATCCCAGCCGCCCACCGCACACCGTTGCCGACGCCGCCGCGACGCCCGAACGCGAGATGCCTGGAGGCTGGGGCCTCAAGACCGACGAGTACGGTCCATCCGCGAGCCGCTCGGGGCGCCGCCCCACCAACGCCGAGCTGGCCATGTACTCGGTCATGTGGTCCGGGCACTGCTCCTACAAGTCCTCCAAGATCCACCTGCGCCAGTTCGGCGCCAAGACCACCCCGAGATGCGAGCACCTCCTGGTCGGCATGGGAGAACGCCGGCGTCAGTCGACATCGGTGACGGCTGGGCCGTCGACCTACAAGGTCGAGTCCCACAACCACCCCAGCTACGTCGAGCCCTACCAGGGGCCGCCACCGCGCGTGGGCGGCATCGTGCGCGACATCATCTCCATGGGTGCGCGGCCGTGGCCGTCGTGGACCAGCTGCGCTTCGGCGCCGTCGACCACCCGACACGCGCGTCGTCCACGGCGTCGTGGCCGGCGTGGGCACCTACGGCAACTCTGGGCCTGCCCAACATCGGCCGCGAGACCGAGTTCGACCTCCTCTACCGGAGAACCCGCTGGTCAACGCCCTGCTGCGTGGGTGTGCTGCGCCACGAGGACATCCACCTGGCCAACGCCACCGGTGCCGGCAACAGGTGGTGCTCTTCGGGGCCCGCACCGGCGGCGACGGCGATCGGTGGGGCCTCCATCCTGGCCTCCAGGTCCTTCGAGGACGGCATGCCCACTAAGCTGCAGCGTCGGGTGGGCGACCCTTCATGGAGAAGGTCCTCATCGAGTGCTGCCTCGACCTGTTCGGCGCCGGGCTCGTGCTCGGCGTCGGGACCTGGGCGCCGCCAGCATCTCCTGCGCACCTCCGAGCTGGCCTCCAACGGCGACGGCGGCATGCGCGTCGACCTGGAGAAGGTGCTCCTGCGCGACCCACCCTGACCGCCGGCGGGATCCTCATGAGCGGTCCCAGGAGCGCATGATGGCCGTCGTCGCGCCCGACAAACTCGAGCAGTTCATGGCCGTCATCGACAGGTGGGACGTCGAGGGCCGCTGTCATCGGGGAGGTCAACGGCTCGGGCCGCCTGACCATCGACCACTTCGGGGGAGCGGATCGTCGACGTCGACCCGCGCACCGTGGGCCCATGAGGGCCCCACCTACGAGCGCCCCTACGCCCGCCCCGCCTGGCAGGACGAGCTCAACGCCGACACCGCCGAGCGCCTGGGACCGCCCGAGTCCACCGCCGAGGCTCGCCGAGCAGGTGCGCGCCGTGTGTGACCAGCCCCAATCAGGCCTCCACCGCCTGGGTCGACCGACCAGTACGACCGCTTCGTGCGAGGGAACACCGCCCTGTGCCAGCCCGACGACGCCGGCGTCATCCGCGTCGACGAGGCCACCGGCATGGCGTGGCCGACTCCACCGACGCCAACGGCCGCTTTCACCAGCTCGAACCCGGCCACCGGCGCCGCCCAGCCCTGGCCGAGTCCCATCGCAACGGTGTGCACGTGGGCGCCCGGCCCCTGGCCGTCACCGACTGCCTCAACTTCGGCTCGCCGGAGGACCCCGACGCCATGTGGCGGCTCGTCGAGGCCATCACCGGCCTGGCCGACGCCTGCGCCGCCATGGGCGTGCCGGTCACCGGCGGCAACGTCTCCCTCTACAACTCCACGGCAGAAGTCAAGGGCAGCTCGACTCCTCGATCAACCCCACGCCGTCGTCGGCGTCCTGGGCGTCATGGACGACGTACGCAGGGCCAACCTCGGGCTGGCACGAGGAGGGACTGGCCATCATGGCCTGGGCGCCCCGCCGACGAGCTCGACGGCTCGGCCTGGTCCCGCGTGGTCCCACGACCACCTCGGCGAGCTGCCCCGCGCGTCGACCTCGAGGCGGAGATGGCGCTCGGGCGGGTGCTGCTGGCCCTCAGCGACGCGGAGGCGCCCGGCGGCGAGTCGCTGGTTCGCTGCCCACGACTGCTCGGCCGGCGGCCTCATCCAGGCTCTCGTGGACTCCTGCCTGCCTGCGGCATCGGCGCCAGCGTGGACCTGACCGCCATCCAGGAGGAGGACGTGGACGACTTCACCGCCCTGTTCTCGGGTCCGGGGCCCGCGCGATCGTCTGCCGTGCGCGAGGAGCTCGTGCCCGCTGTCACCACAGCCGCCGAGGCCGAGGGCGTCGCCGTGGCGCGCCTGGGACCACCGGCGGCGACCTGCTCGTCGTGGCCGGCAGTGACCTGCTCTCCGACGGCGGTGCCGGGCGTCGTCCTGGACCTGGCCGAGCTGGGGGCCGACGTCGAGGGCGTCCTGCCGGCGCTGTTCTGAGTCGCGGTCGCCGCTGGGGACATTTCTAGCGGCCAGGGACGTTCGACGCCGTCTGACCGGATTCGGTCGGTGCTGGGACGGCCCTGGCCGGAGGACACGCACCCGTCGCGTGGAATGTCCCATCCAGCCCGCCTTGCTGACGCGGCGACGCCACCTCAGGTGTCGACGTGTGACGGTGGAGTGTCGCTGCAGGAACAAGCAGTACCACTGCCGGCAGGACGTTCGCGAGGTAGATCCAGGCTTGGTTGGACGCTCGCCGTGACGAGGCATCCGATGGTCAGTGAGACGGACAGGGAGATGCCGGCCATCGCTGAGGGACTGCCCCGCTGCTTGTTGTCGGCTGCGGCACGTAGAACGCGGTGATGATGCCGATAACGGCCAGAATCGGGATGACGCTGTTCATCGTCCGCAGAGACTCACGCGTTGAGGCCAACGGGGTGACGAGCGGTCCGTGAAACCTGCGCTACGGCGTCAGGGGTCGGGCGTGGTTGCGCGATGACGCTCACCACTGGCGCGAGGATGACGGTATGATGGATTCGATGTCGTCGATCGTGGGTTGGGCGAGGAGCTGCGAAGATGTCATGGCTGGAGCCTGTCAATGTGCCCGCCGTATCAACCAGCGCAGCCTGCGCATGATCGATCATGCCTCTGTGAGTGTCAGTGATCCGGTGGCCTGACGCCTTCTACGACGCCGCGCTCGCGCCGGATGCGCGTGATTACGGAGTTCGTCACTGACTGGGCGGGTCCTGCACCCGCGCCAGAGGGCGCGCTGTCCACGCGGACCTGTGGCTGCCGGCAGGAGAGCACCCGACGCCCCTGCCACGTCGCTTGACGTGGCGTCGTCGACGGCGCGGGTGGACGCCTTCCATAGAGGCGGCCCCTGGCGGGGCGGCACCGACAGCGGTGGTCCGACGAGCGCCGCACCCTGCTACGGGGCCTTCGTCCTCGACCCGACGAACATCCCCGGGCCGTCTTCCACCGCCGGCGACTGACTGCGGACGGTTCACCGCTCTCTCCGCCGCCTGAGCCTCTCCGCTGTCGGGGCATTCGTGCGGATCGGGGGCCGTTTCGACGCCGCCCCGGTGACCGCCGGGGTCTGTTCAGCTGGGAGTCTCAGGAGATATCGACGCGGTGGGCGAGTCGGGCGCCGCCGGCAGTGCTCCCGCCCTCCCGCGCCCGTCCGAACGGGCGTGCGGTGGCGCCGAAGGCGGCGCCTCGGCGTGTCGCGCGCCCGGCGTGGCGCCCTCTCAGCCCTGGTTTGCCAGATATCACTCAGGTAACTGCTCGCAATCGGCTCAAGATGCCGCAGATACCTCGCAGAGATCTCTAGACTTCAACCATGACTGTGCCTTCAGAGACCTCGGCGACGATCGACCCTCGTGAGGTGTCACTGTATGCCGGCCACTTCGACGCGCTGTGGGGTGTGGCCTGGAGCCCGGATGGCGCGCGGCTCCTGTCCGGATCACACGACGGCACGGCCGCGTCTGGGACGCGAACCGCGGTACCGAGCTGTTCGCTCGCCGGCCCCGAGCCTGTCCATCAGCGCGGTGGCCTGGAGTCCCGACTGCACGCGGCTCCTCACTGCGGCGGAGGACCACAGCGTCCGCGTCTGGGACGCGACTACCGGCGCCGACCTGCTGACCCTGGGGGTCGGTGGCTCCGGCGTCGGCGGGGCGGTGGCCTGGAGCTCCGACTCCACCCGCATCCTCACCAGCTTCGACGACGCCTCGGCCCGCATCTGGGACGCCTCCGGCAGTCAGGTGGTGCACGCTGTCCGGGGCATACGAAGCACCTCACCGCGGTGTCGTGGGCCCGGACGGGAACCCGCGTGGCCACCGCCTCCGACGACGGCACCGCCCGGGTCTGGGACGTCACCACCGGCACCGAGCTGCTGCGCGTGGGCCCCATGGCGCTCGTGGGGTCGCGGCGCCACCGTGACCCGACGGCCCGGCCGACCCACGTCGGTCCCGATCGAGCCGATGACTGGGCCTGTCGTGGAGCCCGGACTCGCGCCGCATCATCACCGCCTTCGACTCGGCCGAGCCCCGGGTCTGGGACGCCGCCACCGGCGAGGAGTTCTCAGCCTCCACGGTCGCGAGCGCCGTTGGGTCGAGCGTCGTCTCCTGGAGCTCCCGACGGCAGCCGCATCATCACCGACGACATCTCCGGCACCACCGCCCACATCTGGGACGCCTCCACCGGTGAGGAGCTGCTCAGCCTGCGCGGCCACGCCAGTGGGCCTGCGCCCTGGCCTGGAGCCCGGACGGAACCCGCGTGGCCACCGGCTCGCACGACGACACTGTGCGCGTCTGGGACGCCGCCACAGCCAGACTCAGCTCGTCCTGGGGCCCGGCAACTCCGTCGAGACCGTCTCCTGGAGCCCCGACGGTACCAGCTCAGCATCGGTGCCAAGATCGGTGGCAACCGCGTCTGGGACTCCACCACCGGCGAGCCGCGCGCTCACGGTGGACAACGGCTGCCCGGAGCTCAGCGAGGTCGTCTGGAGCCCCGGACGGCACCCGTCTGGCCACCTCCTCCTACCTCTCGCCGCGCGTCCTCATCCTGGACGCCTCCACCGGCGACGTCGTCCAGGCCCTGACCGCCGGGGAGGACGACGTCAACGACATCGCCTGGAGCCCGGACAGTGAGCGCATCCTCACCGGCCTGGGAGACGATCGCGCCGCGATCTGGGACGCCGCCCGCGGCGACGCATCCTCACCCTCGAGGGGCCACAGCGACATCAGTCACCTCGGTCGCCTGGAGCCCCAACAGTCAGCGCGTCCTGACCGGCTCCCAGGACGGAACGGCCCGCATCTGGGACGCGGACACCGGCGAGTCGTCCACACCTACACCGGCAACTGGGTGCGCGACGTCGTATGGACCCAGGGCGGCCCCCGCGTCGTCACCGGCAGTGCCGACGGCGCCGCCCACGTCTGGGACGTCATCACCTCCGGCGAGCTCGTGACGCTGCGCGACGAGCGCGCCATGGTCCGCTCCTACGCCTGGAGCCCTGACGGCGCCAGGGTGCTGGCCGGCTTCGACGACGGCGTCGTGCGCGTCTGGGACGAGGTCTCCGGCAAGATCGTCCTGTCCCTGGCCGGCCACCGCTTCGGCGTCACCGACGCCCAGTGGAGTCCTGACGGCGCCGGATCCTCACCGGCTCCGAGGACGGCACCGTGCGCCTGTGGAACGCCACCACCGGCGAGATGACCGGGTCTGTTCCTGTGCTTCCTGCCCGACGGCGGGGTTGCCATCCTCGACGCACCCTCCCTGAGCCTGCGCTCGGGCCCCGGGGAGGTCTGGGACTACCTCGGCCGTCCTGAGATCCTCGCCGGCCAGCTCACTCGTGTGGGTGTCGAGCGGCGTCAGTACTTCAACCCCGACCCGCTGCCCGAGACCGTCGCGGGACCTTCTCCGGCGATCCCGGAGGCGAGGGCCCGGCAGCGGAGGGGACTTCCGAGACGTCGCCGGCGCCCTGAGGCCGTTGAGGCCGGCGAGTGACGGAGGTGGCCGACGACTCCCGCTGAGCAACCGGCTGAGCAGGACTCCCGCCGTTTCAGCTGGCTCGATCTCGAGCCGGCTCCTGCACAGCCCGATGCTGCGCCGCTGACCGGCCTGCTTCTCAGGCCGCTCCAGCAGACGAGGGCGTGCCGGCTCAGTCGGCTCACGAAGAGGCCGCCTCGCGCCGGTGCTCGAGACCGTCGAGGACGCCCCTGCCGAGACGGACGGCGAGCCGGTCCCCGGGAGCGCTGCGGGAGCCCCAGCGGAGGAGGGGCAGATCGAGGCCCGTGTCCGCCGAGGCCGAGATCGTCGCACCGTCTCCGCCCCCGAGGCGGAGACTCTGCCGCCCGTGCCCTGGCACGGCCGCGCACACGCCGGCGAACGCCGCTGTGGTCGCAGACGCCGTCCCGGTAAAGCCGCCCGCACCGGCCGAGACCGAGCCGGTCGCCGCTCCGACAGGTGAGACCCTCCTCGTCCAGCCCTTCCCGTGGATCAGGACTCGTGGACGGTGAGGTGACCGCTCCTCCGGCCGCGACGACGCCGTCGATGGTTGCGATGCCGAGTGGCTCCCACCACGGCCCCGTCGAGGAGCAGAGCCCCGTACCGGTCGACGAGGGTGATCAGCCCGGTGAGATCGGGGTATCGGCGGCGGACCCCCTCTGCGGCCGGTGCTGAGCCTGACGACGACAGCACCAGCGAGGCCGTCATCAACACGCCCGCAACCCCGGCGCCCCAGACCGGCTCTCCGCCGCCTCGCGCCGGGCCCGGCACGCGGCCGCCACGGCCCAGACCCCGGCTGAGCCGGATGCGGACGTGGTTGTCGAGGCGAGGTCGAGGCCGCCTCCGACGCTGCCGCACCGACCCAGGTGGCGTCGTCCTCCGGGACGGCCGAGTCGGCCTACGAGCCGGTGGCGATCCCCGCCGTCGAGCACGCCGGCGACGAGCCCGTCGCCGCGCTCACCGAGTGAGACCGTCGCCCCGGACCAGTCCGAGCCCGCTCCGATCGGCGACGCCGGCAGCGAGAGTGACCAGACCACTCTGGACCTCTCCAAGGAGCTCGGTGAGCCGGTGCAGGCGGAGATGCCCCGGCACGCGGTCCCCGCCGAGGGTGCGGTGCCGCCTGTCGCCGAGGCCGAAGGCTCTGGGCCTGTCGCCGCGCCCACCGTCTCAACGCCCGAGGACGATCCTGAGGACCACGCGGCGCCCGAGGGTCCCGTCGAGCAGATCGACGTGGCGAACGCGGAGCAGGCGGAGAACTCGGAGAGCTCTCAGACGCCTGAGGTGCCAGTGGAGGCCGCAGGAGTCTGAGGAGCCCGCGAAGCCCTGCAGAGAGCACGGAGGCCGTTGAGGCCCCCGAGGCCGCTGAAGCCGCTGAGGAGGAGCCTGCGGAGCCCACCCTCGTCCCTGGGGACGAGGAGCTGCGCCGTCGGATCTCACACCGAGGTCCAGGAGTTCGTCGCCGCCATCGCACGCCGCGCGACGTCAACGAGCTGGCGTGAGCCGCTACGGCATCTCCGGCAACGACCGGCCGGCCTTGACGAGCAGCTCGCCGTGCTCTCCATCCCGGCTGCCGACCTGGCTCTCTACCCGTGGAGCAGGCCGACGACTATGTCGACGGTCACCACCGACCGGGGCTCAGCGAGCTGGAGGGCGGCGGCGTCGTCATCACCAGCGAGCTGTGGGCTCACGAGGCTGCCACCGGTGCACGCTCTCAACGCCCACTGGAACCCCATCGGGGATCTACCCCTTCGACTTCCGCAACGTGAGCATGTGAGTCATCTCTGTGAGCGCCTCAGGCGCAGTCATGTAGTTCGCGTGTGGTCCCCGCACCTCCTGGGTACGGGGCCGACCACGGTTTCTCGGACCGGGTGCGCTGGCCGGCGCCGGGCGTCGGAGAGCGCTTCCCTGCGGATATGTGCCGTGGCTGTGAACCGCATAGACTTCCCGCCGTCAGTGTCATCCACCGAGAGGGGACGTTTGTGTCGACGGCGCAGCACCCGGCACGGGCCCCGTGTCGCCGCCTGGGCAGTGCACATCTTGACCATGTCGCGGGACTGGTATGGGCCAGCCTGGCGATGCTCGCACCATCAACCCCCGTCGGGAGTTCACCTGGATGTGGGTCTGGTTGCTCGTCGCCCTCGTCGTCGACGGCGTCGATGGCACCCTGGCCCGCCGTGCCAGGGTCTCCGAGATCATCCCCGGTTCGACGGCGGCAGCGTCAGGACATCGTCGTCGACTACCTCACCTGGACCTTCATCCCGGCGGTGTTCGCGTACGTGGCGCTGCGATGGGGCCCAGGCCGGTGGCGGGCCTGCTCATGGCCCTCATCCCTGAGCTCGTCGATGTTCTGCTACGCCAACAAGCAGTGGAAGTCCACCGACTACTACTTCGTGGGCTTCCCGGCGGCCTGGAAACATCGTGGCGCTCATGTTCTACGTGTTGCAGACCCCGGCGGTCTTCAACATCATCGTCACCCTCATCTTCGTGGTGCTCACCCTGGTGCCCACGCACTACGCGCACCCGGCCCGCGTCAGCGCTTCCGTGCCCTCAACATCGGTGCGGTGGCGGTATGGTTCCTGGCCACCTGCTGGCTCGTGGCGATCTACCCCCACCGTCCCCTCAGCCTGGTCGCGGTCATCGTCGTCTCCGGCGGATGGTTCCTGCTCGCCGGGCCCTGCGCTCGATCCGTGGTGCTGAGCCGGAGACGGCGGTCGCCGGTACCGACTCCCAGGCGGCGCACGCTGCGGGCAGTGCCGCCAGGTGTCGCCGACAGCGGCCACCCACCGTGAGGCGGTGGCCGTTTCTCTTGCGTCGGAGTCTCTCAGCCAGCCCGGGCGCGCAGCCTCGAGCGACGCTGCCATCCGCCCAGCCAGCGCCCGCCCTCCAGCAGGACAGTGGCCAGCACCAGGCCGATGACCACCATGATGACCCAGCCGGGGTAGCGGTTGCCGTCGCCGTGGCTCGCCCGCGAAGAAGGCGTACGAGTGCGATAGGAAGGTGATGAGGGTGACGAGGAAGCCGGTGAAGCGGATGGCGCTGCGCCGGCCCGCGACCATGGCGATGATGCCCGCGTAGGGCATCGCGGTGACGATGTCGATGGTCCACAGCACCCAGGGGTTGCCGCGGAATCCGGGGGCGAAGGTTGCCGGCAGCGCCCGCAGCGAGGAGCAGATGAACACTGTTGCGTAGGCGAGGCAGGGTTGTGCAGGAGCCGGACGATCTCGGCGCGGCACCAGATCCACCCCGGCCTCGCGCAGGGGCCAGGGTGTGGCGCGAGACGCAGCGGATCAGATTGTCTCCAGGACGGTGCGCAGGAACTGATCTGTGCCAGTTCCGGGTGCTCCACCGTCCAGGAGGTGGCGTGGGCTCACGGCGACGACGGTGACCTCATCCACGACGCACGCGCGTCGTCGGCGGGATCGCCTCCTCCGGTGCTCCTCCGCGACCACGTCAGGGAGGCGATGTGACCAGGAAGCTCGCCAGGACCACCCGCAGCTGCTCGAGCTGTGCCGTCACCTCACTGAGCCACATGGCGCCGCCCGTGCTCAACGGCCAGCGACAGCGCGTGCCCCCAGCGCCCAGCCGCGCTCGTCGGGGCCAGCAGGTCCTCGGGGCTGGAGAGCCCGAGCGAGCTCAGACCTCGGCGACGTTGAAGTCGCGTCAGGTCACCGACACGAGCTGACGACCGCCACGGTCCGCAGGACCTCTGGGTCCAGGACGTGGCGTTGGGCTAGGGCAGCTCCGTGACAGAGCGCAGAGCCATCACGGGCATCATGGGGAGCGGGAGGGCAGGGCGTGTTCGGGCATTGGGATGAGCCTAGAGGAGTGGGTGCCCGTTGTGCGCATCCTGGTGAGTCGATACGGCTCACCCTCACCCAGGAGGGAGGCTACATCCCTGTCCCTGCGCGTCGCGCCAGGGGCGCAGATGAGGCAGGGCAGGGACCCAGGGGACGGCGCGAGGGCCTAGGTGGGTCATGAGCACTCACGCGATCCCCTCAGGCCGCCCGGCCGCCGCAGCGGCCGCTGCTCGTCGTGGCCGGTGCGGGCCTCATCGGATCCCGCCTGGCGGATCATGGCCCGGGACAGTGGCTGAGGATCCGGATCCTCCACCGCAGCGGACCGGGGCCAGGCGCCGCGAGGCATCGAGGTCGATGCCTCCGGCGAGCACGCCTGGTGGGCGCCGAGCGCATCCTGGCACCAGCGCCCTGGAGGGCCAGAGCCGTCGTGCCCTGTCGGGCGCCCCGATCGCGCCGCCCTGGACACCGGCGCGCCGTCGCGCGCGCTGGCGGTCTCGCGCCTGTCCACCACCACCCTCATCGCCCGGGTCGCCGCGGCCTGCCCCGGCGGGGCGGCCTGAGTCCCGCTGAGTGGTCGGCTACCGGCTTCTACGGGGATCGGGGCGACGGGATCCTCACCGAGGCGTGCGGCCCGGGTGAGGGTTCCTGTCCGAGCTGTGCCTGCGTTGGGAGGTCGCTGCGGGCCCGGCGGCGCAGGCGGGCTGCGCACGGTCCAGTCCCGCACGCCTGGTGGTCGCCTCGGGCGGGCTGGGCAGGTCCTCGGCGCCGCCTACCGGGTGGGCGGGGCCCGGCTCGGCCGTGGCGACCAGTGGCAGCCATGGATCGGGCTGGAGGATGCCGCGGCCGGCCTCCCATGGGCCATCGAGCACGACGACATCCGCTGGGCCGGTCAACCTGACCGCGCCCGAGCCTCTGCGCAACCGCGACCTCCACCGGTTACCGTCAAGCCTCCGCGGCCGCGCCTCGATCGCAGTGTGGTGCAGGCCTGCTGGACCGGGCGGGAGGCAGCGCGACTCGGCGGTACCGGAGGCATCGGCAGCGCAAGCCGGAGCTTCGGTGCCTCCCAGCGTGCGCACCCAGGCGCTGCTCTCGCCTCCGGCTTCCGCGCTTCACCGCGCCGGGCGCGGCCTCGATCTGGGGACCCGGCGCTCGAGTCCCGCCCCCGGTGCCGCGGCGGCCGCGGTGCGGATAGCGCGGTGTTGGCTCGACTCGCCCCGCCGATGGGGCGTGCGGCGGCCGCGGCCGTCAGGGCGCCGATGGTCCTGACGACGGGGCCCGATGCAGGAGCCGCCTCCTCACCGGACGGTACGAGGACTCACGGTGCCGGACGATCTCGAAATGTATCACGCCGTCAGGCACGGGCAATGGCTGCGCCGTGCACGACGACGAACCAGGCGTCCTGGCTGCCACACTGCCGCCAGGCCTGGGCCATCATCTCGGGTCGTCTCTCAGTGCGCCAGCTCCCAGGTCGACGGCCTGCAGTCCGAAGGAGGTCAGGCACCGCTGCGCCCAGGTCTCGGACCGCCAGGCGCGGTCCTGGCACGGGCGTGGCGTAGCACCAGGTGGAGTGCCGGGGCTGTCACCTCAGTGAACCCCGCCCGGCAGTGCGCGGCGAGCAGTCGGCCTCCGGCGTCGGGCCTGCCGCCGCCGTTGGCTCGGGCCGTGGCCATGTAGACCGAGCGCCACAGCTCATGCGCTCGAGCTCGGTACCAGGTCATGGCGGGTAGACGGCGTCACGCCGCCGCCACGATCCCGCCGGGGTGGGCGACCCGTCGCATTCGGCCAGGCACCCACCGGGTCGCTGAGGTGCTGAGGACCTGAGTGGGCGACGGGCGACGTCAGTGCCGTCGTCGAACGGCAACGAGACATGACGTCCCCGTCGGTGAGCTCCACGCGGGCAGGTCCCGCTCGGGCCAGCGTCGCTCGGGCCGCCTCAGCGAGCGCGCCAGAGGCGGCGTCCAGGCCGACGGCGCGTCCGGGAGACGTTCCGTTCGGTCAGGTCCGCAGTGATGGCTGCAGGGCCGCAGCCGACGTCGAGCAGGTCCACATTCCAGCGTTCAGGTGAGGAAGCAGGTAGGCGGCCGAGTCCTCGGCGCCGCGACGTGAGTGCGCGCTGAGGACCGCCCGCGTGGCCATGGGTGAAGCGGCTGCCCGGCCGAGCCGCCGGAAGTGTCCGAATACTGTTCACCGTCCATGACAGGATCATTCGCGAACTGTGACCTCGACCGCATCCTCGTCCGGATATGCGGCCTTTGCGACGGCGCTATGTTTCCTCCGGATCGCGAGATGCTTACTGTCCTCAGTGAACGTCTCCGTGGAAGTCTTCTCGCGGTGCGCCGCGTGACGACCAGCGTGGTGCTGAGCTTATTCCGCTAGGGCGAGCGAGTCCCTCACGCGGGACGTTGTCGAGGAGGTCTATGAGCAGGTTGTGGCTCGCAACCGTGAGGGAGGCCTGAGTTCCATCGGGGCACGTCCACGAGGTGCTGGAGTCTCGATCGTCATCGCGAAGGGCTACACCACGCTGAGGCGCGCCTCCTGGAGCGGCGTCGTCGAGCCCGAGCGCGTGATCGTGTTCCGGGTCCCGTGGGTCGACGACGCCGGCCGGGTCCCACGTCAACCGCGGCTGCGCATCGAGGTCTAACTCCGCAGGAGTCTCTTTGCCAAGGGCGGCCTGCGCTTCCACTCGGTCAACGCCAGGTCGTCACTGCCTCGGTTTTGAGCAGATCTTCAAAGAACGCCCCGACCGCCCAGGGCGTCGGCGGCGGCAGGGGCGGCTCCGGACTTTCGACCCGCACGGCCGCTCCGACGCCGAGAGGTCATGCGCTTCTGCCAGTCCTTCATGACCGAGCTGGCCCGCCACATCGGTCCCTCCACTCACGTGCCCGCCGTGGTGACATCGGCGTGGGTGGTCGCGAGATCGGCCACATGTTCGGCCAGTACAAGCGCTTGCGTAACTCCATGACGCCGTCCTCACCGGTAGCCACGCACTGGGAGGCTCTCAAGTGCGCACCGAGGGCCACCGGCTACGGCGCCGCGTGCCTTCGCTTCCTAGATCCATGCTGCTCTCCACCAAGGGTCAGAGTCCCTCGAGGCAAGAAGGTCATCGTCCGGGCGCTGGCAACGTGGCGATCTCACGCCGATCGAAGGAAGGCCCAGCGGTGCCTCGGCGCCACCCCCATCACGTCTCCGACCTCCGGCGACGTCGTCGACGAGGCCGGTGGACCTCGAGCTGCTCAAAGCGGGTCAAGGAGGTAAGCGCGACGCGCGGCCGACGGCGTCTGAGCGCCGCGGTGCCCGCCTCGTGACCGGCGGCTCCGTGTGGGACGTCCCCGGCGACGTCGCCCTGCCCTGCGCCACCCAGAACGAGCTCGACGGCGACGCCGCGAACACCCTGCTGCGGGGAGGCTGCGGCGTGGTCTCCGAGGGTGCCAACATGCCCTCGACCCCCGAGGCCGTCGAGGCCTTCCAGAAGGCCGGCATCCTGTTCGGCCCCGGTGCAGGCCAACGCCGGTGGCGTGGCCACCCGCCCTCGAGATGGAGCAGAACGCCGGCCGTACCCGCTGGGACTTCGCACTGCTGAGGCTGCTGACCGGCATCATGGCCGACATCCACGACTTTCAGCGTCGCCGCGGCTCGGGAGTACGGCCGCCCCGGCGACTACGTGCTCGGCGCCAACGCGGCCGGTTTCACCCGCGTTGCCGACGTCATGATCGCCCACGGCATCGTCTGATACCTGGCTGATCCGGGTTCGCGCCCAGTAGCGACGGCACCCGCCGCCTCTGAGAAGAGGCGGCGGGTGCCGTCGTTGTTCGCGTGTCCTCGCAGCTGCTGCCGCACATCGGTCAGGGGGCGCCTGATTCTGTGAAATGTGCACAATTCAGTGTGGAGCATACGGTTGGACATGTCTCCTCCCCACCGTTGTCCCGGTACTCCGGTACTACTGCCCCGACCATCCCGCGCCCCACAAGGAATGACATGCGACTGCTCCCCATACGGGCCGTCAAGGCCTGCGCCGCCATCTGCGCGCTCACGCTGACATCCCTCAGTCCCCTCGTACTCTACCCGCCCGCCGGCGCCGATGAGGGCGGCTCGGCCTGCTGCAGCGCCGGCAGCGGGAGACGCTGACCCGGCTGCCTCTGCCAGGACCATCGACCTGCTGGGGATCACCGGCCTGCACGGCCACATCTCCCGCACCACCCAGACGGACCGTGACACCGGCCAGGCCTCCGTCGAGGACCCCGGCGCGGTCACCCTGGCCTGCGAGGTCGCCGCCGCCCGCGCCGCCAACCCCAACACTCTGTTCGTCTCCGCCGGAGACTCCGTGGGCGGATCGGCCTACGTCTCCTCCATTCTCCAGGACCGCCCCACCATGGGACGCTCAACGCGATGTCCCTGGATGCCTCCGCCCTGGGCAACCACGAGCTCGACCAGGGCCTGACCGACCTGGAGACGCGCATCCTGCCCGCCTCGAACTTCCCGATCCTGGCCGCCAACGTCTCCGGCTCGGCGCCCCTGACTGCTGAGGGCAGTGGGAAAGGTGCCTACATCAAGGAGGTCGACGGCGTGCGCGTCGGCTTCGTCGGCGTCGTCACCGATGAGCTGCCCACCCTCGTGTCACCGTCAGCCCTGTCCTCTCTCACCCTGAGCCCCGCCGTCGCCGCCGCCAACGCCCGCGCCGCCGAGCTCAAGGACGGTGATCCCGCCAACGGTGAGGCCGATGTCGTCGTCGTGCTCAGCCACGAGGACGCCGCCACCACCGCCACCAGCTTCGGCGGGAGCGTCGACGCCGTCTTCTCCGGACACACCCACGTGCCCCTTCGCCCAGACCGTCACCGGCGCCGAGGGGCAACCGGATCGCCGTCGTCCAGGCCGACCACTACGGCTGGGCACTGGGCACATCCGCCTCAGCTGCATGACCCCGCCAGCCGGAAGACCACTGTGGTCAGCGCCGACAACGAGGACCTGCGCAGCTCGAGAGCTGCACCACCGACGCCTACGGCGTCGCCGGGATCGTGGCCCAGGCGGAGAGGACTCTGCCACCGAGGGCGGCAAGCCGCTGGCCAAGATCGGGTCGGACTTCCTGCGCGGCTCGGACGGCTCCGGCCCCGGTTCCAACCGCGGCACCGAGTCCACCGCCTCCGACCTCATCGCCGGTCCTTCCGCAGCTGGCTCGCCACCGACATCCAGCCGGCCGGCTCCACCCGCTACGTGGGCATCATGAACCCCGGTGGCGTGCGCGCCGACCTCCTCTATGCCGCCTCCGGCTCCGAGGGCGACGGCGTCCTGACCTCCGGCGAGGCCTACACCGCCCAGCCCTTCGGCAACGAGATGGCCTACACGACCCTCACCGGCGCCGAGCTGAAGACGCTCCTGACCCAGCAGTGGCAACCCGGCTCCAGCCGGCCCGTGCCTCACCCTGGGGCTGTCCAGCAATGTCGACGTCCTCACCGAGGCCAGCACCGATGCCAGTCACAGCAGCGAAGCCGGAGCCGCCCCCGCGATCCGCGAGATCCTCATCGACGGCGAGCCGCTGGCCGACGGCGACAGCGTCGTCGTCGCCTCCAACTCCTTCCTGCTGACCGGCGGCGACGGCTACACCGTCCTGAAGGACAAGCCGTCGACCAAACACCGGCGTCCTCGACCGCGACGTCACCTCCGCCTCACCTGGCCTCCTTCGGCGACCAGCGCCCGTCAAGGCCGGCTACCCAAGCGGCAGACCGGGATGACCGTGGGGCCCGTGTACATCAGCTCAGGCGGCGCACGCAGCGCCAACATGGTCTCAGTGACCCTGGACTCCTGGCCTATACCAACGCCTCCGAGCAGGCCGCCGGTGCCCGGCGCGTGCGCGTGAGAGCTCGGGGACAAGGAGATCCTGACCAGGATCTCGACCTCACCGTCGACCCCACCGGTCCGACCACCGGGCGGGTCGACTTCAACCTCACGTTCCCGACCGACGCCCCCACGCGCGCCTGCCGCATGGTCCAGGCCACCACCTGCCGCTGGGTCTCCGTCGAGACCTCGACTCCCGCAGGCACGGTTCTCAATCGCTTCTCGGTGGAGATCGAGGGTGAGGCCGCGGCCGGCCCCGGTGCTGATGCGGGTGGTGCCGCAGCGCGGGCGGCGGACGCGGGAGGGCCTCGGCGGGGCACCGTCCCACCCCGCCGGTCGGCCGTGATGCTGATGGTCGTCCGTGGGCGGCGGCACAGCCGTCCGCGGGTGCGGCGCGTCCCGCAGCCACCGCCGCGGTCGTGTCCGGGTGCGGCCGGGCGGCCGGACCCGACCGTCCGGGCGAGGCGGCAGTGGTGGGCCTCTGGCCCGTACCGGCGCCTCGCTCAGCGCGGGAGTGCTCACCCTCGCCCTGCTCGCCGTCGGCGGTCTACCTGATCCTGCGCCGGCGACGTCAGGCCTGACGCCGACCCTGCGTCGCGGGCACTCGCACAGCATTCGCACAGTGGTGTCCACATCTGCCGCAAAAGAGGCTTCCGGGCCTACGAGAACGCCGATAGAACCGAGGATCTACGCAGTTCTCTCTCGCCGGTGCGTTCACGTTCCGCCTTCGCGGCAGATATGGACATCGCTGTCCTGCCGTCTCTCCCAGCGATCTCCGCCGGGTGAAACCCTGTTCTCAGACCGCCTATGAAAATGTATTGTGGTCACTCAAGGGTAGACGTAGGGTGACCGAACGGGCATACACTTACGCCTGTTCAGACATTCAAGATCGACATAATGCCCGAACGGACGCGATCGGTCGTCGACACCGGCGTCAGGGGGTGAACATGCGCATCGAGGACAGGCACCGCCAGATCAGTGGAGCAGGTGCGTGGTGCTGGGGCGCGTCCTCGTCGTCGAGCTCGCCGAGCGCTTCGACGTCGCCCCTGAGACGATCCGCCGTGACCTGACCGCCCTGGACCGCAGCGGCTCCCCTGCGCAAGGTCCACGGTGGCGCGATTCCCGCCCCCGCTCTGCCGGAGACCGGGGTCGCCCAGCGTGAGCGGGTCAACCCCTCGGCCAGCAGGCCGTGCCTGCGCGACCCTGGAGCGGCTGGCCCTGGAGCCCGGACCACCCTCCTGGTGGACGCCGGCACCACCACCAGGGGCCGCCGCCCGGCTCCTGCCCGCCGACCGTGGACTCACCATCATCACCAACTCCGTCCTGACCGCGGCCTCCTGGCCGCCGCCGGGCCACCCGGTGCGGATCCTGGGCGGCCAGCTGCTGCGGACTCACCCAGGCCGCCAGTTGGCCCCGAGGCGCTCGAGACCCTGTCCACCCTGCGCGCGTCGATGTCGCGCTCCTGGGCGCCAACGGCGTCAGCGCCGCCCACGGGATGTCACGCCCGACCCCGACGAGGCCACCGTCAAACGCGCCATGGTGCGCAGTGCCCGCCAGGTCGTGGCCTGGTCGACTCCACCAAGATCGGTCAGGAGCACCTGGTCTCCTTCGCCTCCCTCGACGACGTCGACCTCCTGGTCACCGACGTCGAGCTCCCGCCAGCACTCACCGAACATCTCGCCACCACTGAAACAGAGGTCCTCGTCGCATGATCCTGACCCTCACGCCCAGCCCGTCCCTCGACCGTGCTGTCTCCCTGCCCGGCCCCTCCAGCGTGGCACCGTCCAGCGCCTGACCGGTGTTGTCGATGGAGCCCGGGGGCAAGGGCGTCAACGTCGCCCGCGTCCTGTCCAACTCCGGACGCGCGGCCACCGCCGTCCTGCCCGCCGCCGAGCACGACCCCATCCTCGCCGCCCTGGGTGCCCTCGAGCTGCCCGGACTCACCGTCCACCCGGTGCTGGTGACCGGAGCCGCCCGCATCAACACCGCGGTCACTGAGCCCGACGGCACTACCACCAAGCTCAACGAGCTGGGGGCGAGCCTGAGCGAGCCGGGAGATCGCTGCCGTCGAGCACGCCCTGCTGGAGACCCTGGCGACCACGCACGCTGCCGGTCGGAGCCTCGCCCCACCACTGCGGCGGTCCTGTCCGGCTCCTACCGCCGGGCGTCCCAACCAACTGGTACGCACGGCTGGTGGGGCTCCTGCGCGAGGCCGCGCCGGGGCTGCGCATCGCCGTCGACACCTCCGACGAGCCCCTTGCGGCCCCTGGCCGCCGAGCTGCCCGACTCGGCCCCCGACCTCATCAAGCCCAACGGCGAGGAGCTCAGCCAGCTCGCCGGCCTGCCGGCCGACCGCGCTCATGGCCCTCGAGGAGGGTGCCGTTGAGGGGAACTACGGCCCCGTCGTCGACGCGGCTCGCCTTCTGGTGGGCCTGGGCATCGCGCCGTCATGGTGACGCTCCGGGCCCTGCAGGGGGCCGTCCTGGTGACCGCCGACGGCGCCTGGCACGCCACCGCTCCCGAGGTCCCGGTGGTCTCCACCGTCGGGGGCCGGGGACTCCTCGGTGGCCGGCTACATCCTGGCCGACGTCAACGGCGGCGACGAGGCCGAGCGCCTGAGCACCGCCATGGCCTGCGGCTCGAGCGCCGCCTCCCTGCCGGGGACCACCCTGCCCACGCCCGCCGACCTGCCCGAGCATCCCTCGGTCGTCACCCGGCTCTCCTGAGCCAGGGCGCCCGAGGCACCAGGAACGCAGTCCTGCCGCATTCTCCGGCCCTGCACATCGCCGGCCGCCTGCCGGTCAGCCCGACCACCCCGACCGTCCACGCCAACCACCCACCACGCGACAGCCGCCCACCACCCCTGACCACCATCTGACACCGCCACCGCCCACCGGCAGCCCCTCGGACGCAAGGAAGACCATGACCGAGAACAAACCACTGATCATCCCCGAGCTGGTCGCGCTCGCGACGCCGCCGCAGGCCCGGGCAGGAAGACGTCATCGAGTTCCTGGCCACCACCGTGGCCGGTGCCGGCTCGGGCCTCCAGCCCCGACGGCTCAGCCGCCGACGCCAAGAAACGCGAGTCCACCGCCCCACCGGGATCCCCGAGGGCATCGCGATCCGCACTGCCGCAGCGCCCACGTCCTGGCTCCCAGCCTCGGCTTCGCCCGCCTGGCCCGAACCGGTCGACTTCGGGGCCGCCGACGGCCCAGGCCGCCGACCTCGTCTTCATGATCGCGGCCCCGACGGCGCCGACGACTTCCACCTCCAGCTCCTGGCCAAAGCTCGCCCGCGGGCTCATGCAGTCCGACTTCACCGACGCGCTGCGTCAGGCCGCCGACGCCGAGGAAGTCGCCCGGATCGTCACCGGGCAGGTCCAGCCCTGAGCTGCTCGAGGGTGGGGAGAGGCCGAGGACGGCGCGGTCAGTGAGGCCGCAGGTTCCGCTGACTCGGCCGAAGGGGCCGGTGCCGCGGAGTCAGGGCCGCGGCGGCGACGTCGGCCCAGCGGCCGGCGAGACCGTCGATTGTGAGGGGTTTCCTCCCGCCCCACCGGCATCGCCCACACCTTCATGAGCCGCCGAGGCCCTGGAGCAGGCAGGGCAGGACCGCGGCATCTACTGTGGCCATCGAGGGTCAGGGCTCGGGCAAGATCGACGCCCTCGACCCCGACCTCATCAAGCGGGCCACCGCCGTCATCTTCGCCCACGACCTGCCTGTCAAGGGCCGTGAGCGCTTCGCCGGAAAGCCTGTCATCGACGTCGGCGTCAAGGCCGCCGTCAACGACGCCGGGTCCCTGGTGGACAAGGCCCTGGCCGCGGCCGACGACCCGAGCGCCGCCCGCGTGCCGGCCGGCGGCGAGTCCAGCGAGGAGAGCGAGGAGGGCTCCGAGCACTGGGCGCGGCGCCTTCAGCGCTCGGTCATGACCGGCGTGTCCTACATGATTCCCTTCGTGGCCGCCGGTGGTCTGCTCATCGCCCTGGGCTTCCTCCTGGGCGGGTACGACATCGCCCTGACTCGCGGCGCGGAGAAGTCCGTGGCCGAGGCGGTTGCCCACGACTACAGCCCTGTGGAGCCTGCCCGGCTCCGTGGAGGGCGCCGCCGGCTCCGGACTGACGCTCTATCTCGGGTCGGTGTTCTTCCCTGCTGGGGCAGGCGGCCATGAACTTCCCTCGTCCCGGCGCTGGCCGCTACATCGCCTTCGGCCTGGCCGGCCGGCCAGGCATCGCCCCCGGATTCGCCATGGGCGCCATCGCCGTGTCGGTCGGCTCCGGATTCATCGGCGGCCTCATCGGCGGCATCCTCGCCGGCTACGTGGCCGCCTGGTTCACCGGGACTCAACGTTCCGGCCTGGCTGCGTGGGCTCATGCCCGTGGTCATCATCCCGTTGGGCACCACGCTGGCCGTAGGGCGCCGTCATGTACATGCTGCTGGGACGGCCGCTGGCCTCCCTCATGACCGCCCTGCAGGACGGGCTGACCTCCATGTCCCAGGGAGGCTCCGCCGTGTTCCTGGGGATCATCCTCGGACTCATGATGTAGCTTCGACCTGGGCGGGCCGGTCAACAAGGCCGCCTACCTGTTCGGCACGGCGGGCCTGTCCGCCGCCAGCGCCGCCAACACCGCCCCCTTACGAGATCATGGCCACCGTCGCGACCGCCGGCATGGTGCCGCCGCTGGCGATGTCCGCCGCGACCTTCCTGCGCTCGCGGCTGTTCACCAAGGCTGAGGTGGAGAACGGGCGCAGCGCCTGGCTGCTGGGGCTGTCCTTCATCTCCGAGGGTGCCATCCCCTTCGCCGCCGCCGACCCGTTGCGCGTCATCCCGGCCACCATGGCCGGCGGTGCGGTCACGGGCGCGATGACCATGGCCATGCACGTCGGCTCGCGCGCACCCCACGGAGGTGTGTTCGTCGCTTTCGCCATCACCAACTTCGGCGGCTTCCTCCTGGCGATCCTGGCCGGGGCGGTGGTGAGCACCGCGCTGGTCATCCTCCTCAAGGGACTGGGTCGTCACCAGGGCAGCAAGGACGGTGCCGAGGCGCAGCTCCGCCGCCGCCTGATCCGGCTCCCGAGTTCCTGTCACGAGGGACGGTCCGCCATCTGGGCGGGCCGTCCTCGTCGTTATGAGCTCACACGCTCGGCCCTCGGCGCTGGTCGCAGCATAGGCTTCGCGCCATGGCTGCTGAGACGACGCATCGACCCCGCCGCGGTGCCCAGGCCCTGCGCCAGTGGGCCCAGGAGCAGGACGAGTCCCAGGATGCTTCGGCGAACGGTGATCGGGGACGGTGCCGGCGTCAGCCCGGCCGACCGGGCCGCTCGCCGTCGGGTGACCGCGACCGCCGTGCGCTACACCCTCGAGGAGCTCGCCGCCTGCGCCCCCGGGGCGCTCGGTCGAGTACGGGTCCCGCCCTTCGGCGTCACCCAGGCCGTCGCCGGAACTGTCCACCGCCGGGGACCCCGCCCAGCGTCGTCGAGACCGACGCCCCCACCTGGCTGGCACTGGCCACCGGCCGCCTGACCTGGCAGGACGCTCTGGACAGCGGCGCTCTGCGGGCCTCCGGTGAGCGCTGCGACCTGTCCGTCTACCTGCCCCTGGTCCGGATCCCCGCATGAGTACCTGCATCTTCGTCACGGGCAACGCGGCTACGCGTCGAATGTGAGGATCACGTCGGTGAGTGGGGTCCGCGCCGGTAGGTTCGTCCCATGAGTCGCAAGCGCCTGAGCACCTACACCGCCCCGCCCGCCGAGGTCACCGCGCCCTGGACGCGCTGCGCGCACGCTACGAGGTGCCCACCGCCTTCCCGCCTGAGGCCCTTGCCGAGGCCGAGGCCGCCGCCACCTCCTGGGCCCAGGACGGACCCGCCCGGCTCCTGGCCGACGGCGCCCGCGACGCCCGTGACCTGGACCTGGTCACCATCGGCCCACCCGGCTCCATGGACCTCGACCAGGCGGTGCTCCTGGAACGACTTCCTGCCCGGAGCGAGGGCTGCCGGCGCGTCGGTCGGGAGACGCGCCCGGGTCGGCGGCCACCTACCGCGTCCACTACGCCATCGCCTCGCTGGCCACCTTCATGCCCCCGGCGGTGCCCTGGACGCCGAGCTGAGCCGCCGCGGCGAGACCATCTACGCCCCCGACGCCGCCACGCCCCTGCACCCCGAGGTCCTCTCCCACGGCGCCGCCTCCCTCCTGGAGGACGTGGATCGCCCGGCCTGCCTGTGGACCATCGACCTCGACGCCCGCGGCGAGGTCGTCTCCGCCCGCGTCGAGCGCGCTCTTGTGCGCTCGCGGGCCCGCTCACCCTACGGTCAGGTCCAGGCCGCCATCGACGGCGAGGGCACCCTGCCGTCGTCGGCTCCCCACCGACCTGCCCGGGCTCCTGGCCGAGATCGGCCGCCTGCGTCTGGAACGCGAGGTCGCCCGCGGCGGCATCAGCATGACGACGCCCGAGCAGGTCGTCGAGGTGACCGAGGCAGCAGCGTCGGCGGGGGACTCGGAGTCCGCCGAGGTCCCCGGCCCGGCCGGCTACCGGCTCGCCTACCGCGTGCCCGTACCCGCCGAGCAGTACAACGCCCAGATCTCCCTGCTCACCGGCATGTGCGCCGCCCGGATCATGGTCGAGTGCGGCGTCGGCATCCTGCGGACCCTGCCGCCGGCGCGCCTGAGGACTACGCCCGCCTGCGGCGTGTCGCCGCGGCCCTGGGCATCGACTGGCCGGCCGCCCAGCCCCTACCTCGAGCTCGTGCGCGGCCTGGACCACGCCGTGCCCGCTCATGCCGCCTTCATGGACCAGGGCCATGTCCCTCTTCCGCGGCTCAGGCTACCTCGCCTTCGGTGCGGGCGGCGTCGGCGTCCCGGCCGACGACGAGGCCTCCGACGCCGAGGAGGCCGTCCACTCCGCGATCGCCGCCCGCTACGCCCACGTCACCGCGCCGCTGCGCCGCCTCGTGGACCGCTACGGCGAGGAGGTCTGCATCGCCGCCTGCGCCCAGGCGCCCGTGCCCGAGTGGGTGCTCCAGGCCCCTGCCCGACCTGCCCGGCGTCATGGAGCAGACCGGCAAGCGCGCCCGGGCCATCGGTCGCGGCGCCCCTGACCGCTCTGGAGGCCCTGGTCCTGCGCGGCCACGAGGGCGAGGGTCTTCGACGGCGTCATCACCTCCGAGCGCGACGGACGCGGCGAGCTCGTCCTGACCGAGCCCGCCGTCGTCACCGAGGTCCGCGGGGAAGCGGGCAGTCCGGTGGCCGCCTCCCGGTCGGTGAGCGCGTGCGGGTCCGCCTCCTGTCGGCCGACCCGCCGCCGGCATCCGCTTCCAGCTCCTTGCGGCAGCTGACCGCTGGCGGGGCCGGGAACGGGCGAGGGACACGCGGGCAGGGCCCTCCGGGAACCTTCAGAATTCAGTGCTGTACGCGTCGACATTCTCCAAGACCCCGGAATCACGCAGCTGAAGCCGCGTGCCGCAGGCACCTGTCAGTGCCCGCCGATGGGCAGGACCCTCCGGGCCGTGACAGACTGTGTGCGTGCGCACCGGTGAGAACCCCTCGCAGACCGCCTTCGACCATCCTGAGACCGTCCCCGGCCTGACTGCTCTGCCCGATGACCACTCCGACGAGCTCGAGCCCTCGCCGCGAGAGGAGTGCGGTGTCTTCGGTGTGTGGGCCCCCGGCGAGGACGTCTCCCGCCTGAGCTACTTCGGCCTGTACGCCCTCCAGCACCGCGGCCAGGAGTCGGCCGGCATCGCCACCTCCAACGGCTCCCAGATCCTCGTCTACAAGGACCTCGGCCTGGTCTCCCAGGTCTTCGACGACCAGGCCCTGTCCAATCTCACCGGTCACATGGCCGTGGGTCACGTCCGCTACGCCACCCAGGGCGCCACCACCTGGGAGAACGCCCAGCCGATGCTCGGCCCAGGCGCCCGGCTCCACCCTCGCCCTGGTCCACAACGGCAACCTCACCAACACCCGTGAGCTCATGGACGCCGTGCGCACCACCTCCGGGGAGGACCTCAGCGGTGAGCTGGGCCGCAGCTCCTCCACGGACACCGCGGTCCTGGCCGCCCTGCTCAACCTCGTCTCCGAGCACGGCGCCCTGGAGGGCTGGGACTCGGCCGCCGACATCCTCACCTCCGGCATCACCGACGACGCCGAGCTCGACGCCGCCTACTCCACGCAGGCCCCCTTGAGCGTCCACCAGGCCGCTCGCCGGGTCCTGCCCATGCTGCGCGGCGCCTTCTCCCTGGTCTTCATGGACGAGGGCACGCTCTACGCTGCCCCGCGACCCGCACGGGTGCGGCCCCTGGTGCTCGGGCGTCTGGAGAACGGGTGGGCCGTGGCCTCCGAGACAGCCGCCCTGGACATCGTCGGCGCCACCTTCGTGCGCGAGGTCGAGCCAGGCGAGCTCATCGAGATCGACGAGGACGGCGTGCGCTCCTCGCGCTTCGCCACCGCCCGCCGGGCCGGCTGCGTCTTCGAGTACGTCTACCTGGCCCGCCCCCGACACCCGCATCGCCGGACGCAGCGTCATCGCCTCGCGCAACGAGATGGGTGCCGCCCTGGCCCGCGAGTACCCGGTGGAGGCCGACCTCGTCATCGCCACGCCCGAGTCGGGCACCCCGGCCGCCATCGGCTACGCGCAGGCCTCCGGCATCCCCTACGGTCAGGGGTCTGGTGAAGAACGCCTACGTGGGGCGCACCTTCATCCAGCCCACCCAGACCCTGCGCCAGCTCGGCATCCGCCTCAGCTCAACCCCCTGCGCGAGGGTCATCGAGGGCAAGCGCCTCGTCGTCGTCGACGACTCCATCGTGCGCGGCAACACCCAGCGGGCCCTGGTGCGGATGCTGCGCGAGGCCGGCGCCGCCGAGGTCCACGTGCGCATCTCCTCCCCGCCGGTCATGTGGCCCTGCTTCTACGGCATCGACTTCGCCACCCGCGCCGAGCTCATCGCCACCGGCATGAACGTGGAGGAGATCGGCGAGTCCATCGGCGCCGACTCCTGGGCTTCCCTGTCCGTCGAGGGCATGGTGGCCGCCAGCGGTCAGAAGGCCGACGACCTGTGCCTGGCCTGCTTCACCGGCGACTACCCGATCCCGCCGCCGGTGCGCAGCCTGAAGTCCGCCACCATCCCGGTGCGCCGCGTCCCGGCCGCCTACCGCGGGCGGCGCCGCGAGAAGGCCGACGACGCCGAGCGCACCGTACCGCCGGGCAGCATCACCCGCCCGGACCTGGCCTCCGGAAGCCCCCTGGGCTCGACGACGTCGTAGCCCGGGACCCGGCGGCCGGCCGTGCCTGACTGGCCGGCCCCGGTCAGCCGCCGGGACCTGCGCCGGCTACCTGCTCCAACCTCGCCACCGTCCACCACCGCACCTTCCGACCCGGGTCCTCAAGGAGCCACCACATGACCCAGCAGCCCGAGCAGTCCGCCCGGGGAATCACCTACGCCGCCGCCGGCGTCGACACCGCCGCCGGGGACCGAGCCGTCGCGCTCATGAGAGGACGCGGTGGCCGCCACCATGACCCCCGGCCGTCGTCGGCGGCGTCGGGAGGGCTTCGCCGAGGCTCGTGGACGTCTCCGCCCTGCGCGACTACCGCCGCCCGCTGCTGGCCACCTCCACCGACGGTGTGGGGACCAAGGTCGCCATCGCCCAGGCCCTCGACATCCACGACACCATCGGCCAGGACCTGGTGGGCATGGTCGTCGACGACATCGTCGTGGTCAGGGGCCAGCCCCTGCTCGTGACCGACTACATCGCCTGCGGGCACGTGGTCCCCGAGCGGATCGCGGACATCGTGCGCGGCGTCGCCCAGGCCTGCGCCGCCGTCGGAACCCCGCTGCTGGGCGGGGAGACCGCCGAGCACCCCGGCCTCATGGCCCCCGACGAGTACGACGTCGCCGGGCCGCCACCGGCGTCGTCGAGGCCGACCGGATGCTCGGCGCGGAGAGGTGCACGCCGGAGACGTCCCTGGTCGCCCTGGGCTCCTCCGGCCTGCACTCCAACGGCTACTCCCTGGTGCGCCGGGTCATCGAGCACGCCGGCTGGGACCTGGAGCGCGAGGTTCCCGAGTTCGGGCGCACCCTGGGCCAGGAGCTGCTCGAGCCCACGCGCCTCTACACCCGCGTGTGCCTGGCCATGCTGGAGACCCTGTCCTCGCCGGCCGCTCCGGGGCCGGTTCACGCCCTGTCCCACATCACCGGCGGGGGACTGGCCGCCAACGTCGCCCGGGTCCTGCCGGCCGGGCTCATCGCCGACGTCGACCGGGCCTCCTGGACGGTGCCGCCGGTCTTCTCCACCGTGCGCGAGCTCGGCTCGGTGCCGTGGGAGGACCTCGAGGGCACGCTCAACCTCGGCGTGGGGATGGTTGCCGTCGTCGACCCCAGCGCGGTCGACGCCATTCTGCGGGTGGCCGAGGGATCCAATATCCCCGCCTGGGTGCTCGGCGAGGTGCACGAGGCCAGGACGTACGAGGCGCAGGACCGCGTCGTCTCCCGGCACCAAGGGCGTCGACGGGGGCGCTGTCGACATCCACGGCGCCTACCGGACCTCCTGAGAGGCGGGGTGCCGTAAGCGCGAGCAGCGAGGCCCCCGCCGGATGCGGAATGCGTCCGACGGGGCCTTACGCCACGAAGTGTCACGCTTGGCGACTATTCAATCCCGACTGGGTCGGTTCCGGAGCGGGGCGCCAGGGCAGCACCGCCCTGACCTGGGTCGATGCGACGCAGGCGAATCAGGGTCAGGGTGAAGAGTCGCCGAGAGTGACACGGATGGCTGCCGACAGCCTCGACTCACGCGCTGGTAGGCGCGCTGAAGGGCCGGTAGGTGCGTCCTCCGGCCCTCCTAGACTGGGGGTGGGGCTACTTGCCGCCCTCGTCCCAGTCGTCGTCGTCGACGGCATACTTGGCGGCCAGTTCCTCGTAGTCGATCTCGTCATCGAGGCTCGGATCCCGAGGACGCTGAGACGAGCTCCCGCTCCAGAGCCTTGTAATCGGTCTCCGGGCTGAAGTGCTTGAGCTTACGGGCAACCTTGGTTGCCTTGGCCTCTGACGGCCGCGCCCCATAGGCTCGACCCCCTCCAACGTGTCACGGCGCGCACGTGGGCGCGCTCTTCCTGGTCAAATATGTCGTGGGCCAACCGTACAACGTCAATGCGCGCGAACACCATTCGGACACCGGATGAGAGTCGTGGTGACGCACAACCCACATGCAGGACGTCAGGCCCACATGGCTCTCAGGGGTTGCTCGGTTGATTTTGGGGAATTTGCTCAGCGCTCCTGCGGGGCTTTGCCCAAGATCAGCTCGAAACCCTCCTGAGAGGCTGGGGTGTCCGGCAGTAGCGGCCTCGAAGGCCCCTGGGAGGGGCGGGGAGGATGTGGGGCGAGCGGGTGGCAGCGCTTCGCCTGGGGCGTACGCGGTGGGCCTGACGGACGTGTGGGTGGCCTGGCTGCCGAACCGCGAGGACGCACGAGAGAGGACGCACTTTACAGTGCTGAGAACTGATCCCGGGGGCGCAGTTCTCAGCACTTAAGGTGCGTCCTCGCGGAAATGGCTAGCATGGCCGCCGGGAATGGCGTGCAGCCCGGCGGGTGGAGGAGCCCCGGCGCTCGTGCGGGCTCGGAAGCCGTCGGTGTCAGCGACGGGCGAGGCGGGACAGGGACGATGCCGGCGGTCTACCACGCCTCCGGCGACGGCGGCCGCCTTGGCGAGCGTGGAGGTCGCCTCGGAGTCGCCCTGCTTGGCGCGCTCCCAGGTCTCCTCCGCCTGCTCGGCCCAACGGCGGGCCTCCTCGCGCAGTCGGCCGGCGCCGGCCTCTGCTTGCTCACGCAACCGGCCGGCCCCTGGCGACGGCCTGCTCACGCAGGTGGTCGGCCCGGGCACTCGCCTGCTCGCGCAGATGCTCCCCGGCCTCCCTCGCCTGCGTGCGCGGGTCGACCCGGGATGCGAACTCATCGACGCTCGCCGCCAGGGCCGCGCGCTGGGCGCGCAGCCGCTCCTCGATCTGCTCGGGGCTCAACGACCCGGAGCCGGCAGCCCCGGCGCCATCGGCGCCGGACGCGCCTGCCTCCTGACCGCTGGTCATGCCCGGCCCGCCCGAGCGCGGAAAACCTTGACCGCGGCGACGGTCGCCGTCACGCTCAGACCCGCCAGGGGCGAGCCCCGCCGCCGTGACGATCCCCAGCGAGGCGGGGGTCGCCGTCGCGGGCGTCGTCGAACAGGCGGGTGACGCGCTCGCCGAGGGTCAGCGTGCCGGGCTCGTAGGAGTCGACTACCGCCGTTGGGGTCGGTGCCGCCGCCGACCAGCGAGTCAGACGGCTCTTGACCTGCCCGACCCTTTCCTCGACCTTGCTGACGGCCTGGCTGCGCAGCTCCTGGACCTGCTCGCGGGCGCTTGAGCTTGGCGACCTTGGCCAGGGTTGTGCGGCGCCAGGCGGGCGGCGAGCTCGTCGACGTCGGCGGCCAGCGCCAGGCGCCGGGCCGCCATGTCCGGACAGCACGGCATCGGCCGACGGCGCGGCCTGCGCAGCGGACGCGGACGTGGGTGCGGCGTGGGTGCTCACTGGGCGTTCCCCTCTCCAGACCGGAGGCGACGGCGCCCGTTTGACGGCGTTGACCGACTCCATCAGACCCTCCTGCGGCGTGGGTGTGTCCGCCTTGGCGGCCTTGAGCCGCTTGATACCGATCAGGGCCATCGGCACGGCGATCACCGCGAGGATCAGTGCCACCACGAGGAAGGCCGCCCACAGCGGCATGACGTTGGACAGTGCCGCCGTCATCGCCCCGAGCAGCAGCCCGAAGATGAACAGGGGCCAGAACCCCGGCGGCGCCGAGCAGCCCGGCTCCCAGGCCCATCTCGCTCGGCCATGCGCTGGCCCTTGGCCTGGCCAGATCGATCTCACCTCGCACCAGCGCCGAGATGTTCTCCGAGATACGGGCGATGAGCTCACCGAGCGTGGGCTGGGACCCGTTGGTCCCCCGAGGAGGCGTGGTGGAGGCCGACGGCGTCGCCTGCGACGGCGGGGGAGGTGGCTGGTTGTTGGGCATGAACGGACCTTCTTGTGTGAGGTGCAGCGTTGGGTGCAGTCGACTGACTGCGAGGCGGCAGGATCGCGACAGTGGGACGACCCGCCGACCCAAGAATCTCACAGCGCGCGCCATCGTGGAACAACGCAGGCCCGAGTGGGTTTGTAGGTTTGGGCGATAGGGGCCGGCTTTCGCCACCGGCGATCTACGAGGGCGAGCGCTCGGACCCGGACCGCTACTCCTGGTTCCATGCCTGCCACAGACTCGCGTACTCCCCGCCGAGGGCCCACGAGCTCGTCGTGGGTGCCGAGCTCGACGATCCGCCCGTCCATGACGACGGCGACCCGGTCGGCGTCGGCGGCCGTGTAGAGGCGGTGGGCCACCTCGATGACGGTGCGCCCGGCCAGCGCCGTGGACAGGGTCCGCTCCAGGGTGCGCGCGGCGCGCGGGTCCAGCAGAGAGGTGGCCTCATCCAGGATGAGCGTGCGGGTCCAGTAGCACGAGGTCGGGCCAGCGCCACCTCCTGGGCCTGGGCCGGGGTGAGGTTCAGGTGCCCGGAGCCGACCATCGTGTCCATCCCTCGGGAGCTCGTCCATCCCAGGCGTCGGCCCCGATGGCCTCGATCGCCTCGCGGATCGTCTCATCCGAGGCACCTGGACGCCCCAGGCGCACGTTGTCCGCCACGGACCCGACGAACACGTGGTGCTCCTGGGTCACCAGGGCCACGTGGCGGCGCAGCTCGTCCTCGGTGAGGTCCGTCAGCGCCACCCCGCCCACGCTCACGCGCCCGGAGGTGGGCGGGTTGATGCCCGCCAGCATCCGCCCCAGCGTGGACTTCCCGGGCCAGAGGGCCCGACGACGGCCAGCCGCTCCCCGGGCACGAGCTCCAGGTCGATCCCGTGGAGCACCTCGACGCCCTCCCGGTGGGAGGAAACGCACGTCGTTAAGCACGATCCGCGTGCCCTCGGGCTCCTCGCCGGTGGGGGTGCGGTCGTCGGGCACCTCCTCGACGCCCAGGATCCGGGACAGGGAGGCCTGGGCGATCTGGACCTGGTCGATCCAGAACATGAGCTGACCCACCGGCTTGCGCAGCTCCATCGAGTAGAGGGCGACGGTGGTGATCGCCCCCAGGGTCGCGTAGCCGCGGGAGGCCAGGAACCCGCCCACAGAGAGGATGACGACGACGGGCGCCCGCCAGGCGACGTCGAGCACCATGAACAGGCGCACCCGCAGCATCGCCGTGTAGCGCTCCAGGGACCAGGCCTCCTTGATGGAGGCCATGATGGCCCGCTCGCGGCGCGCCCCGATGCCCAGTGCGTCCACGGTCTCGGCGTGCTCGACCGTCTCGGAGACCGCGCCGTTGAGGCGGGCCTGGGCGGCCGACTCGGCCCGGTAGGCAGGGATGGAGATCGGCAGGTACCAGCGCATCATCGACCACACCGGTGGGGCGATGATGAGCAGCCCGAGCGCCAGGAGAGGATCGGCGAAGGCCGCAGCCAGGAGGGTGAAGACGATCGTCACCACGCACACGAGGATCTGCGGGATCCCCACCCGCACGAGGAACTCGATGCGGGAGACGTCGGTGGTGGTGCGCCCCACGAGGTCGCCGGTGCCGGCGGACTCCACGGCGCTCAGCGGCAGGTGCACCACCCGGTTCATCATGCGCTCGCGCAGGTCCGCGAGACCGACTCCCCAGGGTCCGGGCGTACTTCTGGGCGAAAGCGGTTGATGAGCGCGCCCACGAGCGAGACCGCGATGATGGTCAGCACGATCCGGTCGACGTGGCCGGCGTCGGCCCGCCCGGCCGAGACCCGCCCGACCAGCCGCCCCCAGCAGCTGCGGGGCCACGAGCGTGGCCAGGACCGCACGTGATCTGGAGGGCCAGGACGACGGCGAAGCGCCCCCGGTAGGAGGCCATGATCCGGAAGGTCTTGCGCAGGGCGACGGGCCCGGGTGCGACGGGAAGCGCCATCGAGCAGCTCACCTCCGCGTCCTCGCCCATGGCCCGGGAGACGACGGCGCGGTAGTCAGCCGCCTGCGCGTCGCCGAGCGGGCCATCGTCATGAGCTCGCGGTGCGTGGAGCGCAGGAGCTCGGCGCCGCTGGAGTCGAGGAGGACGACCTCGTCGCAGACCTCCAGGACCAGCGGCGAGGCGGTGACGACGACGGTCGTGCGCCCGGCGCGGGCCCGGTGCACCTGGGCGGCCACCCGGGCCTCGGTGTGGGAGTCAGGGCGGAGGTCGGCTCGATGAGCACGAGCGTGGGCGCCTCGGTGAGCAGGGCCCGGGCTAGGGCCACGCGCTGGCGCTGCCCACCGGACAGGGACCGGCCCTTCTCGGTGATCATCCCGGCCAGGCCCTCGCTGAGGGAGGTGAGGACGTCGCCGGCGTCGGCGATCTCAATGGCCTCCAGCAGCCGGTCGTCGCTGGGCATATCGCGCTCCTGGGCGCGGACCTGCTGGTCGACGTCGGCCCCGGTGGTGCGCTCGGACTCGGCGCGCACGAGGTCCGTCAGGCCCGCCGGCTGCGGGTCGGGACCGCCGCGCACGTCGAGGGCCTCTCGCAGGGTCCCGGTGAAGAGCTGGGCGGTCGCCCCGGCGACGACGATGCTGGCCCGCACCTGGTCCAGGGGCATGGTGGTCAGCGGCCCTGCCTGCCAGGGTCACGGTGGGCCCGGAGTCGGTGAAGCGGCCCAGGCGGGTAGCCAGCTCGGCGGAGACCTCAGGGTCCGGGCACACGAGGGCCGTCATCCGGCCCTCCTCCAGGCGCAGGTCGCTTCCGGTGTCCACGAGGTCGCCGCTGACGGGGTGGGCGGCGGCGGGGTCCAGGTCGAGGCGCTCCACGAGGCTGCCGGCGGCGGGCGTCACCTCAAGCAGACGGCTCAGGCGCCGGGCACCCACGACGGCTCGGGTGTAGTCCTGCACGGGTTGGTGAAGACCCACAGTGGCCAGGACAGGTAGGCGGTGTAGCCGTAGAAGGTGATGAGCCCGCCGGGGAGAGACTGCCTGCCACCGCCATCCGGGCCGCGATCCACACGACGATCGCGGCGAAGAGCCCGGGCAGCAGGACCTGGAGGGTCATGAGGGTGGCCTGGGAGGAGGCCACCCTCGACGCCGCGGCGCCGCAGCTCCTGGGAGGCGTCCCGGTAGCGGCGGGCGAAGACGTCCTCCCACCGATGCCCCGCAGGATCCGCAGGCCCGCACACCGTGTCGGTGGTGATCGTGGTGACCGCGGACTGGGCCTCGCGCTGGACGGCCTGGCGCTTCTGCAACGGCCGGATGACCAGGGTGACGATCGCCGCGACCAGCGGCATGCCCAGAATGACCACCAGCCCCAGGCTCACCGAGGTGCGGAGCATGAGGACGGCGACGACGATGAAGCTGGCCGCGGCCCCCAGCAGGGCCGGCAGGTGCTGGATGAGCTTACCCAGGTAGTCGGCGTCGGAGGCGATGATGGTAGCGACCTCGCCGGTGGAGACCTGCCGGGACAGGTCCGCCCCGTGGCCGAGACCTGGCGGCCCACGAGCCGGTCGACGTCGAAGGCGGTGCGCATCCAGGCCTGCACCCCGAAGTAGGACAGCATCGTGTCGCCGACGGCGTAGACGACGAACAGCACCAGCAGCAGTGCGCCGATCCCCCAGATGCGGGCATTGAGGCCGTTCTCGATCCCTGCGTCGAGGGCCTGGCCCAGGAAGGCCGGGCACGATCGCCTGGATGATGTTGGAGGTGCAGGCCGCCAGGGTTGCCAGGAGCGACCGGGACGGCGGCGCGGCGCGGCAGCCAGCGCAGAAGCGCCCCGGCCCCGAAGGACGGGGGCTGGGGCAGCGCGGCGTCGGGGGACATGGACGCGGGTGACAGGACGGTCCGGGACGACCGGGAGGACGGTTCGGGCATGATCGACCGAGGCTATCGGAGCTGAAACGGGCGCGGCAGGGGAGAGCCGGTGACAAGGAAGATATCGGGCGTGGGAATATCCGGTGAGTGCGGCTCGGGGCGGGTTTCAGATGGGCCAGGCACACCCGGCGCCCGGTCCGCCCGTCGGGGAGCGGGCCGGGGCGCCAGCGTCAGCGGGTCCTTCACTATTCCAGTGCCGGCTGGATGATTCAGCCCCGCCGGCTGCCGCCGTAAGGCGCCAGCAGATATGGACGGTGCCGGGCGGAGCCGGCGTACCGCGCTCCCACCTACCGCCTGCTCATTGCTCACTCGGTGGCGATGGCATCCAGGACCGGGAGCCGGGAGGCCCGCAGCGCCGGCCACAGAGCCGCGATAATGCCGACCACCACGGAGAGCGCGAGCATGCCCACCATCTGGTTCCAGGGGATGCTCAGAGACGTGAGCCCCTGGTCCTCCAGGATCTTCTTGAGCGCCGCTGCCAGAACCACCCCGGTCGCCCCGCCCAGCACAGTGCCGTACAGGGAGGTGAGGACGGACTCGGTGATGATCTCGCCGGCCAGCTGGGTCTTGCCCAGTCCGACGGCGCGCATGAGCCCTGATCTCCCGGGTGCGCTCCGAGACCGAGAGCACCAGAGTGTTGACGATGCCCAGGATGGCGATGACGATGCTCAGCCCCAGCAGGCCGTAGAGGGACGGCAAGCATCTGGTTGATCCGTTGGCCGACCTTGTCGGAGAGCTGGTTGGCGTCGTTCACCGAGTACTGGTAGGTGTCAGCCACGATGTCCTCCGCCTTGTGGCGCACGGTGTCGAGGTTTCGCACCGTCCTCCAGGGGTGAGGAGCATGCCCAAGGGGTGCGTCCAGGACGTGGTCCGGGTCGGTGCTGGTGCCCGGTGAGGTCCAGGACCCCACCGCCGCCGCCACCTTGGGGGAGTAGAAGTAGGTGCCGCCGATTCCCTTCGGGTCGACAATGGCGCCGACCGTTGCCTCCACGCTCCCGTTCGGGCCGGTGAGAGTGACCTTGTCGCCCATCTTGAGGTTCTCGATTCTTGTTGACCGCCACATGCGTGGCATCGAGGTCGCTCAACGATCCGGAGGTCACCCGTATGTCGTAGGCACTGGAGTAGGTGGCGGGGTCGATGACGAGGGATGTCGCCGCAGGATTCTGAGAGCCATCGGGTTTGGTGACGGCGTTGACGTAGAGGGTGTAGGAGGAGGTCTCCTTGACGCCGTCGATCGCGGCGAGCTCCTGGCCTTCTCGCTGGAGAGCTTGGTGTTCGAGCTGCTCATTGTTGCGGGCTGGACCAAGAAGTCGGCCTTGAGGGACCTGTCGATCTCGTCGGCGGTCGAGGCGTTGAAGGAGGCGGCCAGTGTGGCGCCGGCGCACACCAGCGCCATGCCCACCATGAGGGCGCCGGAGGTGTTGGCCGTGCGGCGCGGGTTGTGGACGATGTTGCGCAATGCCAGGCGTCCAGATGGCCGCAGCATACGGAATGGCAGTCCCAGGACGGCGACCACCGGGCCGCGCCAGGGTCGGGGAGACGATGAGCAGTCCCAGGACCACTCCTCCCGCGCCCAGGCCCGCATGATGAGCTGGCGCTGCTCCAGGTCCTCGTTTACCCAGGCGGCGGCGACCGCGGCCGCTCCGGCTGCCAGCAGCAGCCCGCCGATGATCGTGCGCAGCACCAGTGACTTCTCCGAGGCCGAGACCCCGCGCATTGCCTCGACCGGGTGGGTCAGGGCGGCCTCGCGCGCCGGCATCAGGGGCGCCGATGATGGTGACGGCCAGTCCCACCACCAGTGAGATCACGATGATCGGCGCGGTCAGGCCGGTGCCCTCCAGCAGCGGCATGCCCATGGTATCCAGCATCTTGGCCAGTCCGGCCAGGAGTCCCGGCCCCTGCGGCCACGCCCAGGGCGGAGCCGATGATCCCGATGACGACCGCCTGGAGGAACACGATGCCGAATACCGATCCGGGCGATGCGCCCACCGCCCTGCAGGAGGGGCGAACTCCTTGACCCGCTGGCGCACACTCATCGCGAAGGAGTTCATGATGATGAAGGAGCCCACGAACATGGCGACGACGACGAAGACCATGAGGAAGGTCTGAATGAAGCCCAGCTGGGACTCGATGGTCTTGTTCTGCTCCTTGATGAGCTCGGCGCGAGTCTTCACCTGGGTGCCGTCGGGAACGACCTTGGTGACCTCGGACTTGACTGTGTCCAGCGAGGGCTCCTTTAGCAAGGTCGATCGAGATAGTTGAGACCTTCCGTCCGGGGCGGCGAGGGGCATGAGCCAGTCCGGGTCCATTCCACGACCGTCGCACTGGCCATGGAGGACTCGAAGTGGAACTCACCGACCACGGTGACCTCGGTGGGCTGACCCTGGATGACGATGTGCGTCTTGTCCCCGATCTTGAGTCCGGAGTTCTTGAGCGCCCCGGACTCCAGGGCGATCTCGCCCCCGCCCTTGGGCATGTGACCCTGGGCCCAGGTCCGGCCCGGCTCCTTGTCATACAGCGGCAGGAAGAGCGTGGGTGCTCCCATGTTCGAGACCGGGGTGTCGTTGGCGCCTACCAGCACCCCGGTCACCTGAGTCCCGGGGTTGGCGGCCTCGACGCCGTCGACCTGCTTGATCTGATCAGCCAGGGAGCTGTCAATGGGCTGGGTCTGCGTGGAGTCAGAGGAGCCGTTGTTGCCGTCGGAGGCGATCTTGGCGCCCTCGACGTACAGGTCCGAGGTGATGGTGGAGGAGGTCAGCTTGGAGAAGGTCTCCGACATGGAGGCGCGCAGGGCCAGTGTGCCCGACAGGAATGCCACCCCCAGGACGACCGCGAAGGTGGTGAGGAAGAACTGCTTGGCATGGGCGCGTACGGAGCGCCAGGCGACTCGGTTCACGGCTCAGGCCCCCTTGGTGGCGGGCGCGGAGTCGGCCTCGCTCAGCTCGCGCAGGGCGTCCAGGACCCGGTCGCGGTTGGGGTCGGCCAGCTCGGCCACGACGTGCCCGTCGCGCAGGAAGATGACGGTGTCCGCCCAGGCGGCCGCCTCCGGCTCGTGGGTCACCATGACCACTGACTGCCCCAGGTCGTTGACGCTGCGGCGCAGGATCTCCAGGACCTGCTCGGTGGAGTGGGAATCGAGGGTTGCCGGTGGGCTCGTCGGCGAAGACGACCGCCGGCTCGCCCACGAGCGCTCGGGCGCAGGCCACGCGCTGGACCTGGCCGCCGGAGAGCTCGGCGGGCCGGTGGGACAGGCGGTCGCTTGAGGCCGACGGCGTCGACCACCTGGTCGAAGCGCTGCCGGTTGACCTTCTTGCGGGCGATGTCCAGGGGCAGGGTGATGTTCTCGGAGGCTGAGAGCGTGGGGACCAGGTTGAATGACTGGAAGATGAAACCGATGCGCTCGCGGCGCAGACGGGTGAGGCGACGCTGGCTCATGGAGGAGACCATGTCTCCGTCGAGCATGATCTCCCCGGAGGTCACTGAGTCCAGGCCCGCCAGGCAGTGCATGAGGGTGGACTTGCCGGAGCCGGAGGGGCCCATGATCGCGGTGAAGCGGGCTCGGGCGATGTCGACGTTGACGGCGTCGAGTGCTTTGACGGCTCCCGAGCCGCGGCCGTAGACCTGGTGAGGCTGCGGGCGGAGACCACCGGGTTGTCGACGGGGCGGTGAGGAGCGAGGACGGAAGGGGCTGCTGGTACAGGAACGGAACTACTCATAGATTCCAGTCTGACAGTGGCATGGATCGGTCGAATCCTCCTGACGGAGGACAAGCCCCTGGCCGTATGGCCGAACGACCCTGACCTGCGGTAGGGGACTCCCCTGAGACGAGAGTGCGCGCCCGTGACTGGCGCGGATTTCCTCGGCCGACATCGTTTCTTGACCCTCGTGGCCGATTCGTGACTACCATCAAGGCTGATCGGCGCCTTTGAAGGACCCAGGACGGGTTGTGACGAGCCTGATCAGTCGAGGTCACCCATACGTTCTCCCGGAAGGGCTCTGCATGGATCCGGTTCAGCTCATGATGGCGGCTCACCAGGCCGACGCGGCGGTTGCCGCCCAGACCCCGGATCAGGCCCTACAGGCCGCGATCGCGCAGAGCCGGCCAGACCTGTGGGCTCCGTTGTCGACCAACCCGGCGGCTCACTCCCGACCTGCTCGGCTGGCTGGCCAGCACCGGGAACGTCGAGGTGCTCGCCAACCTCCGGGCACGTGGCTTTCCCTGACCGACGACGCGGAGGGTGCTGCTGCCGGTGCCGCGGGCGGCGAGCCCGTCGCGGAGCCCGCTACCGCCCAGGAGGCCCCGGCGGAGGCGGAGCCGGCTGAAGAGAAGCAGACGGACGCGGAGCAGAGTCAGGAGCAGACCGAGTCGCCGCAAGCCTCCGAGGAGACCGAGCCGGCTGAGGACGATCCCACGCCGGTGGACGAGGGACGAGCCGAAGCGGCTGAGGACGGTGAGACTGCCACTGAGACCGAAGAGGATGCGAGACGCGTCACGTGCGAGGCTGTCACCTGCGGATGCCACCGACGAGGGCCGTGAGGCACCGCTGATGACGATCCTGGCGAGGCCGATGACGAGCAGGAGACTGGGAGGCCGAGGAGGGCATCGAGGAGGGCGCTGAAGCGGCTGAGGACCCGGGCTCCGATGAGCCGGATGATGAAGGCTCCGATGAGTCGACCACCGATCTGACGGCGGAGCCGACTGAGGGCGACGAGGCTGCGGACGGCGTTGAGGATGTCGCTGACGAGGCTGCGGACTCCGACGATGATGGTGCGCGGCACGGCCGATGAGGAAGCGGAGGCGGACGGGTCCTTCGAGGACGAGTCGGGTCCGGGTGACCAGGCCGTCGAGGACGTCGAGGACTCGCAGCCGGCGAGCCGGCTGACGACTCTGAGGATGAGTCGGTCGCGGCTGATGAGGGCCGGACCGAGGACATCCCAGGGGTGACGGCAGCAGACCGAGCCCGTCCCCGCGCTGATGAGGGTCAGACCGAGGACATCCCAGAGGCTGAGGCCCCGGCGGTCTTCGCCTCGCGTCTCAGTGGCCTGAGGTCGGCTCGGCCGAGGCGATGACCTCGGCGCAGTCCGCGGCCCCGGCGGCCGGCTCGGTTGCTTCTGCGGCGGGCTCGGCCGATTCAGTGGCTCTTCCGGTGGCACCACCACCGTCGGCCGAGGACATTGCCGCCTGGGCGGAGACCCCCAGCGGGGCGCCGTCGGGGCTTCTCCGCCGCGCAGCCGGCGGTGGAGCAGAGACATGTTCGGGGCCCAGATGGCGGCCAGATACCGCCGCCCAGCAGCGAAAGCAGTCCTCGAGATCCGGCACCGGGCGCCTGGTGGCGATCATCGTGGTTCTCCTCCTCATCATCGCCGGCGGAGGCGGACGTGTGGGCCGGCAACTACTTCTCAGCAAGGACAAGGACGACGACTCCACCTCCCAGGACACAAGGCCGGCGAGGGCGGCAACCAGAACAACGGTCAGGCCGACGCTGCCGCGACGTCAACCGCGACGGCCCTGCCCTCAGGGCGCGGTCAAGGCCTGCTCCAGCTGCCGACCTTCACCATCACCTCGGTGGAGGACGGCCAGGGGTGAGCTGAATGTCCAGGGCAATCTGACGACCTCCTGCGCCGAGGCGACTTCCTCGGCGGATCGTCCAACCAGGTCCTCATCTACAGCTGCGAGCCCGACCGGCGGTGCCGACGTCGACCACCTCGTGGCCTCGGGAACCTTCGACCTCCGGCGATCCGCTCATCATCCCCAACGGCGGACGGGCGGTGACGCTGCGCTTCGGTGAGCAGCACTACTTCCGCACCGCCAAGGACCTCGACCTCAAGACCCTCACGGTCAAGCCCTCCTTCGACCGCGGCTCGCAGTCCAGCGTCACCTCGAAGAGCTCGACGAACTCCCCGATGACGATGGCCTCAGTCCACGAACTCCAACGCGAACCAGCAGGGAGCAGGACGAGCAGGCCGCCGGCGACGCCCTGCAGTGGCAGGGCCCGCACGACCGCTCCGCCGTCATGAGTAAGTTCCTGGGCAAGTGGACCCCGCAGCTGTCACTCCAAAGCAGGTGGACCTGGTCGCCGACGGGCAGACCTGGACCAACCGCTCGATCCTCGCCGAGTTCCTCAAGACGCGGCAGGCCAACCTGAATGCCGTGATCGTCAGCACCAGCGAGTGGTCGGTGTTCGACGTCGGTGGTTGGTGGGTGACCCTGTCCGGCGAGCTCTATGCGACCGCCGACGAGGCCAACGCCTGGTGCGACTCCCAGGGCTACGACGCCGAGCACTGCCTGGCCAAGCGCATGGAGTCCAGCGGATCGCCGCAGGGCACCACCAAGTCCCGCTGAGGCTCCGCCCCGCGGGGCCGGCCGGGCCGGCGCGCTTCAGGACTGGAGGCCGCCCGCGAGGGCCAGCACCCGTGCGGCCGACTCGTCCACCCGCGCCGCAGGCGGGTCGGACTGGGCGGCGGCGATGAGGGCTTGACCATGTCGGCGGCCACAGCCGGCTCCGCCGAGGCCAGCACGATGTCGCAGCCGGCCCGGATCGCCTGCACGGCCCGATCGCCCGCGGCCACACCCTGGACCTGGACTGCGGCGGAGACGTCATCGGTGATGACCACCCGGAGAAACCCATCTCCGTGCGCAGCATGTCGGTGACGATCTTTCGAGGAGAAGACGGCCGGTGCCGAGGCGTCAATGAGCGCGTGGTGGCCGAGGAGACCATGATGACCTGCGCGCCGGCGGCAGTGGCGCCGGCGAAGACGCTGACGGCGGCGTCGGGCAGGCGGCCCGTGGTGCGGTCGACGACGTCGGCGAGGTGTCCGTGTTGGCCGTGACCCGCCCCAGGCGCGGAAGTGCTTGTAGGTGGGGATGACCTTCGAGGCCTGCATCCCCGCGGCGAAGGCGCCGGCCTGGGAGGAGACGGTGGTGGCGTCGTGGCCGTACTCGCGCCCCCGGTGGCCGATGGGCTCGTTGGTGGTCGGTCGGTCGATGTCGACCAGGTCGACGACCGGGGCCAGGTTCATAGTTGACGCCGACGTCGGCCAGCGCTCGCTTGCCCCCAGTGCGCGCCGCGGCCTCAGCTGATCGCGCGGCTGGGTCGACTGGTCCATCGCCGAGGGGATGTCGGAGAAGCCCGAGGCGGACAGGGACCTGGACCTCGCCGCCCTCCTGGTCGGTGGCCACGAGCATCGGGGTGTTGTGGGTGGTGGCCGAGCCGACCCTGCCGGTGAACGAGGCGATGACCTTCTAGGGTCGCCTGGCTGCCCGCCGTGGTGCGGCCGGCAATGAAGATGCTTGCCGACATGGTGGGTGTCGACGGCCTCGTTGGAGGACTGCTTGGGGGGCGGTGGCGTCCACCCCGACCATCGTGAGCTGGCCGACCTTCTCCTCCAGGCTCCAGCCCTCCAGCGCTCCCGCCGGTGGCCCGTCGCTGTGGCCGACGGCGTCGCGCTCACGGGCGGCCGCAGTGGGCGAGGGAGCGACGCTGGGCGATGCGGCGCCGGGGTGGTGGGCTGCGGGCTGGGGGAGGAGCCGCCGGCCGACGAGGAGCCGGGGATGAGGAGCACCCGCCAGGGAACCGGCCCCGAGGAGCGCCAGGAGTACTGGCCGTCGACTCACGTGGTGCTGCGGGAACTCACTCGGGGCGATGGGGCTGGGGCTCCCCGGCACCCGAGCGGCAGGCCGATGACGGTCATTCATGCCGGCCACACTAAAGGCAGGTCCCTGGGTGCTTGCGAGGTAATGAGTCATACGGCTGTTCCGGGATCTGTTCCGGGGCTACGCCCAGCCCAGCTCGTGGAGGCGCTCGTCGGGGATGCCGAAGTGGTGGGGCGATCTCATGGATGACGGTGACCGTGATCTCCTCCACGAGCTCCTCGCGGTCGATGCACCAGCGCTCCAGCGGCCCGCGGAAGATGAGGATGCGATCGGGCAGCACCATGGACCAGCCCTCGTCGCGCTCGGTGAGAGGGACGCCGTCGTACAGTCCCAGGAGCGTGGGGCGGCCGGCCTCGTCGTAGTCCTCCTCGGTGAGCATCTCAGGTCGGGCTCGTCCTGGACGAGGACGACGACGTTGTCCATCGCCTCGGCCAGGTCCTCCGGGATCTGGTCCAGGGCGTCGCCGACGACGTCCTCGAACTCCTGATCCGTCATCCGCCCGAGGGGCTGTACCCGGGGCTGTTCCGCCCCCTGCTGGTGCGCGTGGCTCACGGGGCCAGTCTGCCAGACCGGCGGCCTCCGACTCGACTGTCCTGGATGCCCGGAATCTCGCCGGAAACCGAGCGGTGAGGAGGGTCACGTCGTCGGGATTTGCGCTGCGGAAGACTGTCCCCCTTAGTGTTCATCCCGGTTCGAGGCGCGACGACGTCGAAGGCCCTGGCCCCCATCGTCTAGCGGCCTGGGACCCCGCCCTTTCACGGCGGTAGCACGGGTTCGAGATCCCGTTGGGGGTACGGATTCGCACAAGTGAATAACACGAGTGAATTCACACTGGCCTCGTGGCGCAGTTAGTTAGCGCGCCGCCCCTGTCACGGCGGAGGTCGCGGGTTCAAGTCCCGTCGAGGTCGCGGAAAGGATTGGTCCGATCGAAATAGGGTCGGACCGATTCCATCCAAGCTCTGTAGCTCAGTTGGTAGAGCGTTCGACTGAAAATCGAAAGGTCACCGGATCGACGCCGGTCGGAGCCACCGCAGGCCCGGAACCCACAAGGTTCGGGCCTTCGCTCTGTCAACGCGCCAAGCTCGGGGCCATTCACTCGGTGGTCTTCGCCGGCTACTCCTCCGACGCCCTGAGCGCGCGCATCGACGATTCGGGTCCCGAAACCCTCCACGACCGCGTCAACATCCATGACGCCGGCGGTGTTCGGCCAGGAGGCGGTCGTCGTTGACGAGGGAGGGCGGGAGGTCGTGCGGCGTCGAGGAACCTCGTCCTCAGCGGCCCTGGCCTCGATGATGCCTCTCTTCCGTGACCCGCAGCGCTACGTGGACACCCTACTGGAGCCAGTACCCGGGCCTGTACCTGACCGGGGACTCGGCCAAACGCGACGCCGACGGCTGGTTCTGGATCATTGGGCACCGACGACGTCATCAAGGTCTCCGGCCGCCGCCTGGGCACAGCCGAGGATGGTCGGCGCTCGTCTCCCACTCCGCGGTGACCGGGGCCGCCGCCGTCAGCCTGCCCCACGGTCAGGGGCACTCCGTTCACGTCGCCGTCGTCCTGGCCACCGGGGTCGAGCCCTCGCGTGAGCTCGAGGCCGAGCTGCGCCAGCACGTGGCGGCGTCCCTGTCGCCGATCGCCAGCCGGAGTCCTTCTGCTTCCTCGAGGTCGCTGCCCAAGACCCCGCTCGGGCAGATCCTGCAGCCAGGGTGCTGCGGGCCGGGCGCTGGGTCAGGATGAGGGGCGATCTGTCCGCTCTCGCCGAGGAGACGCCTCGTTCGACCGGTCCCCGGATCAGGGGACTGGTCGGGCTCGCCGTGAGGGCCCGGGACCTGACGGGTCCCGGGCCCTCGTTCCACCTGGGCAGGCCCCGCTGAGTGGGGGAGGGTCTTCACTTCCGACTGCGCCGATAGGCGTGGCCGGTGCGCGAAGATCCGATGGCGGCGACCGGGCCAGATGATCCATGAGATGTCCCAGGCGTTGAAGACGAGCTCCACAGCAGGGTAGATGATCACCGTGGCCGGCCAGTAGATGCTGGCCACGAAGCTGACGAAGGGGTCGTCCTTGTCCTCGTCCTGCTCATTGTGCTGCCAGGCGGTGTAGTTGCTGGGGCCGACGGGCGCGGGGCCGGCGGGCCGACTGCGGGCTCGGTCGGGGCGCCGGCGGCGGGCGGCCTGCGGAGCACTCGCCGGGCTGGATGTCAACCGCGATGCCCAGCGTCGAGGGCCAGCTCCTGAAGGTTGCCGAAGTCGGTGATGACCTGACCGACCGCCTCGTTGTGGGTCTTGCCCTGGGCGATGGCGTCGTTGTAGGCGTCCTCCATCATGGCGCGCAGCTCGCTGCGGGCCTCGGTCAGGCGCGGCGTGGCCGGGGAGGGGGCGAACATGTTGTCGAGGAAGGTCTCGATGGTGTCCATCAGTGGGTTCCTTTCGCGAAGCGGTCGACGAGGGTCTTGGTGTCCTCCCACTCGGAGACCTTGGTGGTCAGGTGGGCGGTGCCCTCGGAGGTGAGGCGGTAGTAGGTGCGGGACTTGCCGGACTCGGACACTCCTGCGTAGGAGGCGGCCAGGCCGGTGGACTCCAGGCGCTTGAGGGCGGTGTAGAGGGTGGTCTGCTTGATGGTGTACTCGCCGTCGGAGACCTCGGTGATGGTCTTGGCGAGATCGTAGGCGTACGACGGCTGCCGCTTCAGCAGGGACAGGACGATGAGATCGATGTAGCCGCGAATGGCATCTGCGCTGATCATGTGAACCCTCCTTCCTTGGCTTGCTGTGGGGGTGACTCTGAGGTCCTTGTGTGCATCTAACGTACTACGGCACACGTGAGCGTCAAATGGAATGTTGGGTGGGGACTTCATCGTCACTCGTGGCCGTTCGTCACAGCCCGGGCACGCCCGCGCTGCCTACGCTGGTCCCATGCTCTTCGCAGCCACCACTCGCGACCCCAGCGCGGATCCTCGGCGACCCCGACTCCCACGCCCACCCCCGGTCCCACGGGCATACCGTCCCTGAACGTCGATCGGACGGTCGAGGTGGTCTCAAGACGACGAACGACCTCGCCGCCATCGGCCTGGCAGGCCGGCATCGGCGCCGCCATCGGCATCCTGGTCGCCGTCGTGCTCATGTCGATCCTCAGCTTCATGGGCCGGCGCCGCCTCCTGTACCGCGGATCGTGGACTTCGGGCGCCGCCCGCCTCGCCGTCGGCGCCGCGACCGGAGCCTTCCTGGGCGCAGATCGCTCTGACCGGGCTGCGGCAACGAGGACTCGACGACGATGGTCGTCATCGAGCGGTACACCATCGCGCTCATCTTCTCGGTGACCTGGCTCGTCGTCGCCTTCGCCAAGGCCATCGGTCACCGTCGTCAAGGGGCGCAGGCGGCGAGGAACCGGGGGCGCGCCAACCGCGTGACCGCACAGAGCCAGATCATCCGGCGCGTCGCCCAGGTGGTCATCATCATCGCCGGGCTCGTCAGTGCCATCATGACCTTCCCAGCGTCCAGCTGGCCAGCGACTCCTGCTCGCCTCAGCCGGTCTGCGGCCTCCGTCATCGCCGGTATGGCGCGCGCTCCATGCTCGGCAACGTCTTCGCCGGCCTCCAGCTGGCCACCACCGACGCCATTCGCGTGGACGATGTCGTCGTCGTCGACAACGAGCAGGGGCACCATTGAGGAGATCACTGACCTACCGTGGTCATGCGCACCTGGGACGAGCGGCGACTCATCCTGCCTCGACCCACTTCGCGAGAACCCCTCTGTAACTGGACGCGCGGCGCTCCCAGGGCACCGGCACTTCCTCGAGCTGGACTGGCGCGTGCCCGTCGCCGCGCTGCGCGCCGAGCTGGCCCGCTCGTGGCCGCCTCCACGGTCTGGGACGGGCGCCAGGCCTCCTCGGGTCTCCGACGCCCGTCGGCGACCACGTCACCGTACGCGTGGTCTCGACCGAGCCAGCCCGGGCGACGTCGGCACCCTCAAGTCCTATGTGCGCGAGGCTGGTCGCCTGGCTGCAGCGCGGCTACGCCCTGCCGCGCACGGGTGGAGTCGAGCAGGTCGAGGTCACCCAGGACCTCGGCCCGAGGAAGGTGGCCCGCGCCGCCGAGGAGATCATCTGGCCAAGCAGAGGCCAAGGCCGACACTGCTATCACGACGGCAGCCGGCGACGATGACACCGTCACCGAGGCCGCCGAGGGAGACCGCGGCCCACAGGCCTGGGGCCAGGCGGCCGTCACGCTGGGGACACGCCATGGCCGCTCCTGCTGCACCGCGCCCGGCGCGGGGCCTGGAAGCCCCCGGTGAGTCGGGCGGGCAGGTCGCTCGTTGCCGCCGCACCTGAGCGGATTGGTGCGTTTTCGCTGCGTGAACGCAGGTCGCCCGGCGCCGTCCGTGCGGGTGACGATAGATCATGAGTACCCAGCGAGCAGTGAGCCCTCCGTGACGCCTGCCTCCCGCCCTCCGGAGCCGGTTGTCGGCCTGGAGCCGCGGTCACCGACGCGCAGTGGCGCGCCGCCCTGAGTCCATGGGTACCACGTGCTGCGCGGGGCCGGCACCGAGCGCCTTCCACCCGGCGCCCTGCTCGACAGGCACCGCGGGCGTCTACCGCTGCCGTGACTGCGGCGCCGAGCTGTTCCGCTCCACCACCAGGTTCGACTCCACTGCGGCTGGCCCTCGCTTCTACGACCCTGCCAGCCTCGAGGCGGTCACTGACACCGCACCTCCACGGCATGGTGCACCGGGTCCGCTGCGCCACCTGCCAGCGGCCATCTGGGCCACGTCTTCGACGACGCCCCCAGACCCCCACCGGCCAGCGCTACTGCATGAACTCCGTGAGCCTGACCTTCGAGGAGGAATGAGCATGATCCGGGTCCTGAGCCTCAATCTCCAGCACGGTCTGCCAGCGCGGGGCCGGGGACAGCGCGCCACCCGAGCGATTCGCTGGCCGCGCCGCATCTCGCCATTGCCACCGCCCGCTGCCGTCATGCGGGCCACGGCGAGCAGATCGCCGAGCTGGCCCCCAGAGCGTCGTCGCGCTCAGGAGGTGGACCTGGGTCAGGCCGTTCCGAGCGCCTTCACCAGGCCGCCTTCCTGGCCGAGGGCTGGGGCATGCCCACCTGCCGCTTCGCCGCCAGCTACGCCGGGCCGGCCTTGGGGCTGCGCCGTCGGCCTGCGCACCGCGCTCGGCTCGCCGACCGATGACGTCTTCGGGGCTGCTGCGCGCCGCCGTCAGGGGCCAGGCCGATCGGTTGCAGCAGCATGCCCTCATCTCCCGCTTCCCGGTCGCCGGCTGGCACGTCAAGCGCCTGGGGCGAGCCCTCCAGCATCGTCAAGCGCGGTGAGCGCCTGGGACCCGCGCTCCTACAGGTCTTCACCGCCTCAGCCGTGTCATGGTGGCCGCAACCCTCGACCGCCGGAGGATGCCGGTGGGCCGGCTCGCCGGCTCTCCGTCGCCTCCACACCCTGGCCACCCGCGGTCCATGGCGGCGTCGGCTCGCCGCCGCCTGGGGCGGGCACTCGGCCGGGCTGCCGGACCGCACCTGCTCGTGGGCGACTACAACCTGGGCTGCCGAGCAGGTCGAGGCCCTGGGGACTGGGGCGCACCGTGGGGAGGGCATGCCTTCCCGGCCGCCGACCCCACGCGGCGCATCGACCACGTCCTCACCGACCTGTGGCCCACCGGCCCCGACGGTCTGCCGCTGACCGATAGAGGCGGCCGTGGCCGCGGCGTGCGGCGGGGACGAGGAAGCCGGAGCCCGCTGCTGCGTGCGTGGACTGGGGACGGCCTCCTTCATCATCTCCGACCACGTCGGCTACCTGGGTGGACCTTGAGCCGGTCGGCTGGCGCTGCGTGCCCGCGCGCGAGCCTACAGGGCGTGTGCCCGGGCCCCATCGCGGTCCCGCCCTGCGGTCTACCGTGAGGGGCGCGTTCGAGGGGTAGAGGGTACGAGGCGCGCTCACCCTGACTCGTCGCGCCACGTCTATGATCTCCATCGGATTATCTCCGTCGAGCGGCCGATGAGAGGACGCCGAGGCTATGGGCGATGTCGTCGCGGGGCTGGCCGTCTTCGGGCGTGGTCATCGCCGTCGGCTGGCTGCTGGTGCGCACCCGCGCCGTGCCCGCCGACGCCGACAGGGTCCTCACTCGCGTCTTCTTCCGCCGCCACCCCGGCGCTGCTGGTGACCACCTGAGCCGAGCGGACCTCACGGCCGTCGTCTCCGGACCACCGCCGTGGCCGTGGCCGCCGAGCTCGCTGGCCATCGTCTCCGCCTGGTGCTCCACCGCCTCGTGCGCGCCCGCTCCACCGCCGAGGCCACCATCGGCGCGTCGCCTCCGGCTACGTCAACGCCGCGAACCTGGGCATCCCGGTGGCCGTCCTCGTCCTGGGCGACGCGTACCATCGCCCCGATCCTCCTGCTCCAGCTCCTGGTGCTCACCCTGCCACCTTCACCGTGCTCGACGCCGTCACCCGCCGCGGCAACCCGTCCCGCCTGGCGACCTGACCGTCCCGCTGCGCAGCCCGCTGCTGTGGGGTGTCGTGGCCGGGACCGCAGCGAACCTGGGCGGCTGGACCTCAGCCGTCTGGTGCGGCGGGATACCCGGCCCAGGGCCTGGAGATGCTCGGGCGCGTCGCGGTGCCGCTCATGATGCTGGCCCTGGGGATACAGAGCCTGGCCCGCGCGGCTGCCGGAATCCCGGGCCGGATGAGACGGGCACGTCCACAGACTCGCTCGCCGGCGGAGGCGATCGGAGGCGTACGCGGTCGACACTGCGGGAGGCCGACTTCCCGGAGTGGAGGAGACGGCGCACAGAAGGTGGTCGACGCGTCCCAGTGTGTGGCGCAGGTTGGCGCAGCGGCCTGTAGCTGGCCGTGGGCTGGAAGCTCGCCGTCATGCCGGGGCTGGCCGTCGTCGTCGGGCTGGCGAGCGGGACTCAGCGGAGCACAGCTGCTGACTCCGGTCGTCACCGCCGCCCTGCCCACGGCGCGGGAACAGTCTTCATGTACGCCTCGCTACGGGCGGCGCAAGGACCTGGCGCGTGACGCCGTTCTAGCTGACCACCGCCGGTTCGTGCCCGTGGTCCTGCTGGCCGCCGCCCTCCTGCACTGAAGCCGCGCGGTCGCCACTGCCCAGCGCCGGCGCCTCCTCCGCCACAGTCCGTCCCTAAGGTCGCGCTGTCGAGGGTAAAGGAGCGCGACTTCATGGGCTAACCCACGCCTCGTCGCGGCGGGGCCTGTCGGGAAGCTCGTCGCGGAGTGGGAGGGTTGGCTCCGGCCCGCGAGACCGTGATGTCGGCGATGGCCGCGGCGTGGCGCACGATCCGTTCAGGGTCTCGGCGTCCCACCGCGCGCAGCGCCTCGCGCCGGTCCGCACCCACGAGGTCCTCACTCCATAGGGGCATCCTCCAGACCGCCCATGGAAGGAGTCGCCGGCGCCCACCGTGTCCGCCACCACGACGCTCGGGTCGGCGGGTACCTCAGGCGCACCCCGGAGGCGGACAGCGCCAGGGCGCCCCTCCTTGCCGCGCGTGACGACCACGACGGCCGCGCCGCCTCCAGCCAGGGCGCAGCACCGTCTCAGGTCCGCGCCTCGCCGTAGAGGCCAGGCGATGTCCTCATCGGAGCGCCGGCCGGGTCCGACAGGCTGGGCGCTCGACGACCTCACGGGCGTCCTTCGGGTCACCCATGAGTTGAGACGGGCATTGGGGTCGTAGGCAATGGTGGAGGTGGCGCGGTTCTCGCGCAGCACCTGCTCCACGGTGGAGCGCCGGGCGCCAGGATCGCGGCGATCGAGCCGGTATGCACCAGCAGCGGCGCCTGCCCGTCGGGCAGGGCCGGGCGCGGCGGGTTCCAGTCAGGTCGAAGACGTAGCTGGCGGCGCGGTCCTCGCCGATGGTGGCCTGTGCCGTGGAGGTGCGCGCCGCACCGTCGGCGCCCGGGCCAGACGGACCCCGGAGGCCTCAGGTGGGAGCGCACGGCCTGGCCGCGCTCGTCGGTGCCGATCCAGCAGTGCGGCTCGACGTCGCGGCCAGGCGCGCCAGTCCCAGGGCGACGTTGGCGGGCGAGCCGCCGGGGATGTCCACGGGCTCCTGCCGGGGTGGATGACGACATCAACCAGGGGCCTCGCCGATGACGAGAGCGGATCCTGGGCGGCCGGGTGCGGACATGGGCGACTCCTTCGTGCAGGGACCGGGGTCCGGTGGTGGTGAGCTGAGACGTGCGAGGGGTGGAGAGCTGGCCGGGTGGTGGACCGGGAGATTGAGAAGAGGTGGTGAGAGGGACTCGGGCGGATGAGGGAACGCGGTGGCGCCATACTGCCCGGAAGTGGCCGGCGCGCTGATCGATGCGCGTGGCCGGAGGGCGAATGCTCACGGACTACCGATCCGGCGCCGCCCTCAGGGGCTCATCTCGCCCAAGAATGTCAAATCGGATACAAAGGGCTTTCAGTTCACAGGCCGCATGAATGAAAACCGGAATCATGCGGTTTGTGTTCCGTCCGGATGAGTGCGGCCCAAAGCCTTTGTGTCCGATTTGGACATCCACGGCTCCTTCCGGGCTCCTGCGCTGGTTCCCAGCGGCCCTCGATGGGGCACCACCGCCAGAGGGGCCCGGGCAGCTCGGTCAGTTCGCCGCGCAGGCGGCACGAGTGCGACCCCGGACAAATGGCCACGCTGCCACGACGGTCGATTCGTCGCGCGTGCGGGCGCGCGCGGCCTGGAACTGCTGGCCCGGCGGGTCATGCCAGCCAGCCCAGGTCGCGTCGGTCCTCAGGGTCCTCCTGTGCGACCGCGGCCAGGCGGGCGCGGGCCTCATCGAGCCAGGTCTGGCAGCGCTGAGCCAGGGCCTCGCCGCGCTCCCACAGTGCCAGGGGTCCTCCAGAGGGACGGAGCCCGCCTCAAGACGCTGCACGACGGCCACCAGCTCCTCACGGGCCCGCTCATAGCTGAGCGAGGCGACGTCCTCGTGGCACCGGACGCCCGCCGGCGGCAGGGGCGGACGACGCTGAAGACCCTGACGACCCTGGGGACGCCGAGTAGGGGGCTGCTCTGGGGTGAGTACTCGTCTGGGTACTGGTCGGAGTATGGGCCGGGGTTCATCTCGGAGCTCACGCCCCGATTCTCGCACGGACCGGCCCGGGGGGCGGAGTGGACAAAGGCGGGCCCAGGTGATGTCCTCGGCGCGAAAGTGCCCAGACCGACGCGTCAGACCGCTACCGGCTGCGTCGTTGGAGGCCGTTTCATCGAGGCGCGTCAGCGGGTCTGCCACACCTGCCTGCGCCAGTGCCCCGCAGCCGGCCTCAGTGAGCTTCACTGCCCGGGTCCGCCCGATGCGCGCGATCCAGGCGCGATTGACTAGCGCTTGTGTCGGCGCGGTGCCCGAAAGTGCAGCCGGCACTAGCCGCTGCTCAGTCGATATCGGCGGGTCGGGGCTTGGTGGCGCCGACGACCTGGGCGACGAGCCGCCCGAAGCCAGGACCCCCTCGATGAGATCGCCCTTCTTGACGTCCTCGGCGCTGGTGATGACCTTGCCGCCGGGGTGCGCAGAATCGTGTAGCCGCGATCCGGGACCCCTGCGGCGACAGCGCCGTCAGCCGGGCGCGGTCGGCGCGCAGATCCGCGGCCGCCAGCGACAGGGCGATGCTCCACGGCCCGGCGCATCCTGTCGCGGGCCTGCCCCAGCTCGATCACCGGTCGCGCACGATCGAGGTGGGGTCGGCCATGACCGGCCGGGCCCGCAACTGGTCAGGGCCGCCTGCTCGGCGTCCAGCCGCGAGGCGAGCACGCTGCGCAGGCGCTCGCGGGCCGAGTCAGACCCACGGTCTCCTGGGCGAGGTCGGGGACGATCCGGCGGGCGGCGTCGGTGGGGTGGAGGCCCGGTGGTCGGCCACCAGGTCCAGCAGGGGGCAGTCGGTCTCGTGGCCGATCGCCGAGACCAGCGGCGTGCGGCAGGGCGGCCGCGGCACGCACGAGCCCCTCATCGGAGAAGGGCAGCAGGGTCCTCGACGGCGCCGCCCCGCAGGCCACGACGATGACGTCGATCTGCGCATCGGTGTCGAGCTCCTGGATGGCCCGGGTGACCTCGCCGACGGCGCGCGCCCCCTGGACGGCGACCTCGCGCACCTCGAAGGGCAGGCCGGGCCAGCGCAGGCGGGCGTTGACGAGCACGTCGTCCTTGGCCTTGGCCTGGCGCCCGCACACGAGGCCCACCTTGCGCGGCAGGAAGGGCGGGGGCCGCTTGCGCTCGGCGTCGAACAGACCCTCGACGGCCAGGGATGCGGCGCAGCTGCTCGATGCGGGCCAGCAGATCGCCGACGCCGACGGGCCGGATGTCGTCGGCCTGCAGCTGGAGCGAGCCCCGCTTGGCCCAGAAGGTGGGCTTGGCGCGCACCACCACACGGGCGCCCTCGCCGAGCTCGGCGCCGGTGCGGGCCAGAACGGCGTCGAGGACCCGGGCGTAGATGGACACCGACATGGAGATATCAGCATCCGTGTCCCGCAGGGTGAGGAAGGCCATGCCGGCGCCGGGGCGGCGGTTGAACTGAATGACCTGCCCCTCCACCCACACCTGGCTCATGCGGGCCACGTACTGGTCGATCTTGGAGGACAGCAGCCGCAGCGGCCACAGGTTCTCCGCGGTGGTGAGGTTCGCTCGCGGCGCCAGCTCCCGGGGGGCCGTCAGGGGCTGCCAGGTTGCCGGGGCCGCCGCCCGCGTCGGGACCGGACGCGCAGCCGGCACCGGGGGAGGGCAGCGGGCTGGGCTGGGAGGGGCTCTGGCCTGTCACATGCACCACTGTGCCACGTCCACCACTGGGGACCTGGGTCCCACTGTGGCACAGTGGTGACCGTGACGACCACCGAGCTCGCCAGTGAGCACACCGACGCCGCTGCCCCCTCCCCCAAGGGCGGCAAGCGGATCCTCATGGCCGCCCCGCGCGGCTACTGCGCCGGCGTGGACCGCGCCGTCGACGCCGTGGAGCAGGCCCTGGCCCACTACGGGGCGCCGATCTACGTGCGCAAGGAGATCGTCCACAACAAGTACGTCGTGGAGACCCTCTCCAAGCGCGGCGCCATCTTCGTCTCCGAGACCGACGAGGTGCCGGTGGGCGCCCGCGTCGTCTTCTCCGCCCACGGCGTCTCCCCGGCGGTCCACGCCGAGGCCGCCGAGCGCCGGCTGGACACGATTGACGCGACCTGCCCGCTGGTGACCAAGGTGCACAAGCAGGCGGTGCGCTTCGCGGACAAGGACTACGACATCATCCTCGTGGGCCACACCGGCCACGAGGAGGTCGAGGGCACCCAGGGCGAGGCCCCCGACCACATCAGGTCGTCAACGGACCCCACGAGGTGGACCAGGTCGAGGTGCGCGACCCCTCCAAGGTCGTGTGGATCAGCCAGACCACCCTGAGCGTCGACGAGACCCTGGAGACGGTGCGCCTGCTGCGCGAGCGCTTCCCGGAGATGATCGACCCGCCCGGCGAGGACATCTGCTACGCCACCCAGAACCGTCAGGCCGCGGTCAAGAAGATCGCCCCGAGGGTGGACCTCGCGAGTCGTGGTCGGCTCCGGCAACTCCTCGAACTCGGTGCGCCTCAAGGAGGTGGCCCTCGAGGCCGGTGCGGGCGCCGCCCACCAGGGTGGACTTCGCCAGCGAGATCGACCCGTCCTGGTTCGACGGCGTCGAGACGGTCGGCCTGACCTCAGGCGCCTCGGTGCCGGAGATCCTGGTGCGCGGGTGATCGAGCGCCTGGCCGAGCTCGGCTTCGACGACGTCGAGGAGGTGCGCACCACCACGGGAAGATCTCCTTCTCCCTGCCCAGAACCTGCGCGCCGACCTCATGGCGGCCCGGGAGCCGCCTCGACGCACAAGCGCCGCGAGCCGGCCGCCGACCACACCTGCTGAGGCTGCGCCGCCACCCCTCCGCCCGGCCGCAGGGCCGTCCATGAAACCGTCCGCAGGATGGCGTGAGCGTCAGCACACGCCCGGCTGCGTGAGACAGGCCGAAGGTGAACGCCGGGTTGCATACGTGACGGTTACCCTCGGTCGGGTGACACATTCTCGTGACGAGTCGGCCCCCAGTGGCCCTGCCCCGCCGCGTCGGGCGGGCGGTCCGCTGACGGCGCCGACAGCTCCGACTGATGCTGACCCGTAACCTCCGCGAGATCCCGTGGGCGCGGTGGTCTCCAGCGCCTCCGGCCAGGTCTCCAACGAGGCCCTGGAGGAGGACGGCGGCCTGCACCGAGCCTGACCAGCAGGCACATGCAGATGATCGCCATCGGTGGCGCCATCGGCACGGGGCTGTTCGTGGCCTCAGGCGCCACGGTCTCCACGGCCGGCCCGGGCGGCGCCCTGGTGGCCTACGCCGCCATCGGCCTCATGGTGCTGCTGCTCATGCAGTCCCTGGGCGAGATGACGGCGCACATGCCGGTGGCCAGTTCCTTCCAGACCTACGCCACCCGGTTCGTCAGCCCCTCCTTCGGCTTCGCCATGGGCTGGAACTACTGGTTCAACTGGGCGATCACGGTGGCGGCCGAGCTGGTGGCCGCCGGAATCGTCATGGGCTACTGGTTGCCGGGGGTGCCCTCATGGATCTGGGCGGCACTGTTCCTGACCCTGTTGACGACGCTCAACGCTCTGTCGGCCCGCGCCTTCGGGGAGGGGAGTTCTGGCTGTCAGCCATCAAGGTGGTGACGGTCATCGTCTTCCTCGTGGCGGGGCTGGCCATGATCGTCGGCATCATCGGCGGGACGTCCCCGGGCTTCAGCAACTGGGTCGTCAGGACGCGCCCTTCCACGGCGGCATGCTGGCCATTGTGTCGGTGTTCATGGTGGCCGGATTCTCCTTCCAGGGCACCGAGCTGGTGGGCGTGGCGGCCGGTGAGGCCCGCAACCCGCGCCGGGACGTGCCCAAGGGCGATCCACACGGTGTTCTGGCGGATCATGATCTTCTACATCAGGGCGATCACGGTCATCGGCTTCCTCATCGCCTTCAACGACAGCCGGCTGCTGCACACCGAGACCGAGGACGTGGCCTACTCGCCCTTCACCCTGGTCTTCGAGCGGGCGGGGATCAGGGATCGCGGCGGCCCTCATGAACGCCGTCATCCTCACCGCGGTGCTCAGCGCCGGCAACTCCGGCCTGTACGCCTCGACCCGCATGCTGCACTCGATGGCCCTGCAGGGCAGGCGCCGGCCTGGTTCTCCTACGTCAACCGCCACGGGGTCCCGGTGCGGGCCCTGGGAGGGCGACGCGCGCTGGTGGGGGCGGCCGGCTTCCTGACCGCCGTGGTGGGGCAGAACACCGCCTACGCCTGGCTGGTCAACGTCTCCGCCCTGTGCGGGTTCATCGTGTGGCTGGGGATCGCCGCATGCCACTTCCGCTTCCGGCGCGCCTACGTGCTCAGGGCAACTGACCCGGCCGACCTGCCCTACCAGGCGCCCTGGTTCCCGCTGGGGCCGGTCCTGGCCTTCACCCTGTGCGCCCTGGTGATCCTCGGCCAGAACTACGAGGCGGTCTTCAAGGGCCAGCTGGTGGAGGTGCTCTCCTCCTACATCGGCCTGCCGGTCTTCAGGGGCCATCTGGTTGGGGCACCGCCTGGTGACCGGGTCGCGCATGGTCCGCCTGGAGGCCGACGTCTCCGGCGCCGTCGTTCGCGAGCACAGCTGAGCCTGGCTGGGCCCCGCGCCCGCTGGGCTCACCCCTGTACCCATGACCGACGTCGGGGCACCGATCATCTGACCGGTGCCCCGACGTCGACTCGTGCTGGAACCTGCACGAGGCTGGTGCTGCTGTGGGCTGGGCGCCTACAGCAGGGACTGGACCCGCACCGTGACCTGAGGCGCGCTCTGCTCCCCGATGTCGGAGGAGGCGGAGCCCTCCCGGGCCTCGGAGGTTTCGCCGGACTCGCTCGCCTGCGATAGCGAGCGGAGGATGGTCTCCTGGACGTCGCGCACGATGTCGCTTGACGGGCCGCGAGCCATCGATACCGATCTCGATGACGGCCCGGCTCGAGCCCTCCTCGACGATCACGCCGAAGCGGGCCTGTTGAGGATCCTGCTGGCGCATGTGGCTACCGAGCGCCCTCAACGTGCTGCCGATCCCCGGCTCGATTGCTCGGACGCCGGGGACAGCAGTGATCAGGTGGGCCAGCTCGGCCGCTGAGAGACTGAGTCGTCATCGTGGAGATCCTCGATGTGGACGTTGACGGTCGGGGACACCCCTAGGTTCTCATGGCGGGCGGCTCGAACGGCGTCGCGAACCTGCTGGCCGAGCTGCGGCAGGCTGTCCACGCTGAGGTGGGCGGAGATCCGGCAGGAGATGGTCTGCGGAACCCCGAGGCCGCGGTGACCCTCGCTCGAGGGCGCGTGCTCTGCAGGTCGAGCGCAGGGCGCGCGCCCCGGGCACGCCGTCCACGGTGCGGCGGATGAGTGCCCGCAGCGAGAACTCGGACATGCTGTACGGCCCCAGGGTCGGTCGCGGGCATCTCCACCTGGGCGCCGTGACGGGTCTCGGCGAGGATGGCGTCCATCAGGTGGCGCTTGGGCATGACCGAGGCGCTGGCCTGAGACTCCAGCCGATCCCACTCCTCGTGCAGGGAGGGCGATCAGACGCTGGTACTCGCGCGTGTCGGCGTCGTCCTGCTCGCTGAGACCGCGCGAAGGACTTGGTGGCCGACGCCGTCGAGCGTCGGACGCTGTGTGAGCTGGTTGACGGTGCTCATGCCTCCTTCATCTGGCGCATGACGAGAGAACGGGCGCGTGCCAGCCTCCCTCGGACGGTGGACTCGGTCAGGGTTCAGGGGTCTGGGCGATCTCTTCGTAGGACATGTCGTCGACCTCTCGGAGCACCCAGACGATGCGCAGCTCGGGCTGCACGGTGGCCAACAGGTCCGCCAGCGCCTCGATCTGGGCGTTGACCTCACTGGACTCAGCCGGGTCAGCGGTGCTGCCCGACGTCGTCTCCGCCATGGCGCTCGCGGTCTCAGGCCCTCGGCGTCGTGGGGGTCGGTGGCTCGGCGCTGACGCTTGCGTGCCATGCTGGTGGCCTTGTTGGTGCAGATCCGCATGAGCCAGCCTCGGAGGCGGCGGGTTCCCTGACGAGGTGAAGACTGCGCCAGGCCTGGATGAGAGTGTCTGGACGATGTCCTCACTGTCGTGACGGTTGCGCACGATCATGTAGGCGGTGCGGAACAGGCGCCCTGGTAACGCTCGACGAGCTGCTCGAAGGCGTTGATGTCCCCGTCCTGGGCGCGCGAGGACCAGGCAGCGGTCGCTTGTCGGGCGACGCGCCGGACGAGGCGCTCGGTTGTGCGGCGTGAGGTCTGGACGCGGGCGAGGCGCCGCCGCGGCCTCGTCCGCGTCTCACGCGCCATCGCCGTTCCCGATGGTCTTGGGCGAGTGCTGCCCGTGACGGTCTGCGAGACGCTGCGCTTGCTCGTGGAGCGCTCCAGCCCCATGGGACGTCGATCTGCCGGGGGCGCGTGCCCAGGGGACGTGGTCACGTCATCCTCGAGCCGGCCCCTGAGCTCCGCCACGGCCCATGCGACCTCGCAGCCCTGGGACACGGTGGCGTCCGCCTGCACCCACAGACTGCTCAGGGGAACCGGTGACCCACACGCGCACTGCTCCACCCAGGGAACGTCCTCCGCCCGCTCGGACAGGGCCTGTGACAGGACCTCAGGGGGCAACAGTGGCCATGAGGGACTCCCTCAGGTCGCTGAACCTCAGAGAGGCGGCCGCCTTGCAGAGGATCTGCATGGCGAGTGGGACCAGCCCGGCGATGACGGCGAGCACGGAGACCAGCGCGGCCACCGGCAGAAAGCCAGTGCGCCTGGGCTGCTATGGGGCTGCCGACTCGGTCCTGCGACCGTGGCCAGGTAGGGGCGGCGTCGGGCCGGGAGCGACCGGCACTAGGGCCGAGGCCAGGACCCAGGATGACGCCGCGGCGATGAGAAGCCCGCAGCCGGCCAGGGCCGTCCGGTTGAGGACACCAGAAACTGAACGCATGGTCGTATCTCCTTCAGCTCGTGCGCTCGAGTCCGCACGCGGCTGCGCGTGATGCCCGCGGGCTGGAGCGTCTCCAGGGCCTTGTCAGGTCGTCTTGCGGGCGGCTTCCTGCACCAGCTCGAGTCGTCCAGGGACACTGAGGGACGACGACGTCGACCAGGGGCGACGAGGTGGTGACGGTGGCGGGTGGACGCCGCCGATCTGCTCGACCTGGTTCCTCACCAGGCTGGCCAGGTCACGGCGCCTCACCGCGGTCTGGCCCGGGACGGTGTCAGGGCAGGAGCGTGACGCGCTCGGGCAGCCCAGGGCCACAGGGCCGCGAGGGATCATGGCCAGGGGCGCAGGGCTGCGGCGATCCCCGCGGCGACGAGCACCGCGACGGAGCCGAGGGCGGTGAAACCAATGGTGTCGAGCGTGGTGACGGTACGGTCCGGCCAGCTGCCGGTGACGATCCGGTGCCCCGTCAGCCAGACCCCAGGCCTCGGCCGTGAGCAGCAACGGTGCGAGGGAGGGACACTGGGGGTGCTGCGGAGGGGCGACGAATGAGTTTCAGGGACGGGTGTTCTCGATTTCAGGCTCTTCCTGACGTGGCTGCTCGGATTGAGGCCCAGGAGATCTCGATGGTGATCTTGCCGACGCTCAGCCCGGTGAGGTGCTCGACGCGGCCGCGCACGTAGGTGCGCAGATCGTCAACGGTGGAGGACAGTGGCGTGGGAAAGACCAGGCCGAGGTCAGGTGGAGGACGGCGACCTGCCCGTAGAGCTCGCACTGGGCCTCCGGCCGGGAGGCGAGATTGCGGCGGGCGCCGATTCCCAGGAGCCCCCGGCGTTGGAGCCGACGTTGCCGGTCTCATGGGCGGCCTGGGCGGCGATCTGGGCGACGACCTTGGCCCGGAATGGTGGTGGTGCCGCGCTGCTTCAGGAGGACTCTGCGTCCTGGGCGGGACCCAGCTGCGTGATGGCGGGCTGGGTGGCGGTCGCCATCGTCACTTCTTTCGCCGATCCAGGATGCTATGGACATCGACCCGGCCCTCAGGTGAGGCCCACCCCCAGTCAGCCGCGCCGCACAGGGCCACGGACGAAAGTCGGCGAAAGAGCCGAAGGCGAGATGGTGCCAAGGAACAGGCCCACCAGGAGGGCCGGTACGTTGTCTTCATTGAGAGCTCCTCAGATCAGGGCGTCAGGATGGGTCGCTTGGTCGGCGGCCTCGGAGCTGCCGGAGTCGTCGTCGGGCAGGTGGACGTCGGTGACGTTGATGTTGACCTCGACGACCTCCAGGCCGGTGGTGCCCTCGATCTGCTCGATGATGTTGCGGCGGATGGCGTCGGAGACCTCGACGATGGAGACGCCGTACTCAACGACCACGGTGACCTCGACGGCGGCCTGGGTCTCGCCCGCTTCTGGACGCTGATCCCGCCGGCGACGTTGGTCTGGGCGTTGGGGATGCGGTCGGTCACGGCGCTGAAGGCGCGGCGAACGGCGTTGCCCATGTCGTGAACGCCGGGCACCTCACGAGCAGCCATGCCGGCGATCTTGGCGACGACGTTCTCCTCGATGGTGGTCACGCCGTACGCGAGGTCTGGAGGGGCCGCAGGGGGTCTTGTCCTCCTCGGCCTGCTCGTTGCGCTCGCGCTGCTGACCAGTCTGGGGGATGGCGTTGTTGCTCATTGGAGCCTCTTTCGTTAATCCGTGAATGGATGGTGACGGGATGTGTGGTGCGCGGCCCAGCAGCTGGTCCGTCACGGCGCCGTAGTGGCTGCCCGGCCGGCTCGTATGGTGGCCGACGTGACTGACTGGTGTTGCTACCCGTCTTGATTGCCGCGCTGTGGGTGGGACGCCGCGGGCGAGGGAATCCTCACGGCTCCCAACCGCATGGCTTGCGTCACAAAAAGTGGAAGCGGGTTCTGCGGAGGCGGTGGCTGCCTCCGCAGAACCACTGCAAAAGCGTGAAGAGCTGCTTGCGGCCGGTGACGCCCAGGTAGACGGAGATCGCGACGATCGCGGCGACGAGGACAGGGGCCCAGCGGATCAGTCGACGCCGTCGGTGTGGGCGACGCCGAAGAGGCTGGCGACCGCGCCTCCGACAAGATGCGCCCGGCGCCCAGCACGATGGTCCACAGGACCGGATGTTCTCTCGCCCCGCATGACGAGGCGGGCAAGGGCGCCGAAGCACGGCGCCGGCGATAATCATTCCGATGAATGACGGCATGATGTCTTCCTCGAGAAGGTCCGATGAGGAGGCATCCGCCCATCGGGTATGGAAACGTTCTGGCAGCGTGTCAGCCAGTCGCGCGAGATGGCGAGCAACGCTGCCTGATAGACGCCATGGAAGCGTCAATCGTCACGGGGCCGGGAGTGTGGCATGCGTTACGGTGTGGAGATGGGGTGCCCGTCGGCGGTGAGCTCAGGGTGCGGTGAAGAGTGCGCAGCTGGGCGGCGTCGGCACTGATGAGCGTGGGGAGTCCACCTGCTCGCCGAGGGTCTCCAGGCACCGGGCGGTCACCAGGAGCCGGTTCTCCATGGAGCCGACCACCTTGTTGTAGGCGGTGACGCTGCGCCGCAGAGGCCCCACCGAGGCGTCAGGGTGACCGGCGACGGTCCCTAGCCGCTCGTGAGAGGGTGCGGCCGAGCTCCAGCAGCTCGCAGGGCGTCGTCGTTGACGGCGGTGCGGGCCCAGGCCGTGGCGCAGGTGCGCAGCAGGGTCAGCAGCGACACGGGCGAGGCCAGGGGCGACGCCGCGCTCCCAGTGCGTGCTCCAGGAGCGCGGGGTCCGCCTCCAGGGCTGCCGAGGCACCGCCTCCGCCGGGACGAAGGGACCACGAGCTCAGGGGGAGTCCCCAGTGCCCGGTCGTGGCGGCGCGCGGCGAAGCTGGTCGACGTCCCGCGTAGCGTCGCCAGGCGTGAGCCTCCAGAGCTGCCCGCGCCGCTCCTCGTCCTCGGGGCCGGAGCCCTGGACGGCGGTGGCCGCCAGGTAGGAGTCCATGGGCGCCTTCGCGTCCACGGCCAGGTAGCCCTCCCGGGCAGATGGACGCGATGTCGGGCCGGGAGCGGCCGGCAGCCCCTCACCGGCAGCTGGGCCCGCCGAGCCCACTGAGCCCACTGCGCCCGGTGGGCCCGGCCGGGCGACCGCGCCGCTGGACCAGCGCCCCGATGGTGCGCTGCTCGGAGAATCCCACGTGCCGCATCATCCCGGAGGCCTCAGGGACCCGGGCCAGCTCGACCTCACCCCATGCCGCGTGCCGAGCGTGAGCGCAGCGCCCCCTCAAGGATGCCGTGGGGCAGGGCAGGTCCTGCTCGCGCAGGGGCGGTGCCCGCAGCTGCTCGGCCGGGGCCGCGTGCTGCCTCGGCCGCTGCTTCTCCAGGACTCCACCCGGGCCCCCACCTGCTCCAGCTGGCTGCGCACGGGTGCGAGCGCCCCGCAGCACAGGCCGTCCCGCTCGGCGCGCTCCTCGGCCACCTGAGTGCGCGAGGACAGCTCCTCGGCCCGGGCCTGCCACTGGGCGGCCTGCGCCCGCAGCTCGGCCACCTGCTCGCCCTCGGACTGGTGCGTGGTGGTGCGCCGGGCGAGCGCGCCGAGGTAGCCGATGACCGCCCCGATCGCCAGACCGACGAGGAGCAGCAGGATGGGAAGCAGGACCGCTGAGGAGCTCATGAACCGATGGTGCCCCAGAGGTGCGACATCTATTCGGCACCCTTAAGCCCCACGGAGCCCTGCCGCGCAGATCGCCCCGGCTGGCTGGTTCGGCCAGCCCGTCCGCCCGCCGAACGGACTGGCACGACCCGCCTCGCCGATCCGGCCTCCCGTCTGCTCGCCAATCGACCCGCTCGCCCTGACCCGTAGTCGGCCCGCTCGCCCTGATCACGCCGAGCCTGCCCTCCGGCCCGCTGCTGTCGTCGTCGGACATGTTTTCTCCCGGCGACGTGCCAACCGACCGTTCGGACCTGGGGCAACAGTCCTGGGACCTGCCCGATCCTGCCTACGGCGGAGGAGGAGACCAAAAGCACGGTCCTTTGCGACTCCTGGATGATGGGTGTATGTGCGGGCGGGTGGTGCCATGCTTATCGGACGTGAGCCTCTTGCGCAGCATCCGCTGACCAGCCTGCGAACGATCGCAGTCGTGCTGGTCCTTGCCGTTCCTAACCACCCTTGTCGCTGCGGTCCTTCTGCCGCGAACTGTTTCAGCCACCGCGCGCCAGCAGCGCGGACCAGCCCACCGACTCGCCGCCCACGCTGCGCACGGTGCTGCGGGCTGTTGGCCGCTATGCGGCGCGCACCGTCATGGTGAGCGTGCCGGTAGTGCTCGTCATTGTGCTCGGAGGCCTGCTCATCAACCGGCCCATGCACTACGTGCGCAACGTCGGCGACGTCGTCAAAGCTGACCCCTCGCGCAGGTCACCTCGCGCATCGCGCCTGCCACAGGCGTCCGCCTACGATGCCGTCGGCCGCGACCTGGAAGGCTTCCTTCCACGACGTCGGCGACGGCTCGCGGAGACCACCTGGACCGGCCCAGTCAGCGGCATCAAGCTGCCGGTGCGCGTCGTCACTGCCGGCGGGCTACCGGCCCGATGACACGCGCACCTAACGTCTCGAGGGGCTCCACGGCTGGGTCGGCGACCCGCAGTCCCTGGTGACGGGCATCGCCTCACCTCAGCGGCTCCAGGAGGCGATCGACGCCAGCCGTATCCGCCGTCGATCCTGGTGTTCCCCTCGCTCAACGTGGACGGTGGCCAGCCCGACTGCGTCAACATCGCCGGCCGCCCGGCCGTGGGGACCTGGACCGCGGAGGAGATTCCCCGCATGATCAGGCGACCTTCCCCAACGTCACCACGCAGCGGGCCGGCTGGATGATTATGGGGATCTCGGCGGGCGCCTACTGCGCGGCGGACCGCCTGACGTCCCGGCGCTTCGGCGGTGGGGTCATGTCCTCCTACGACCTGCCCGGTGAGCTCGCTGTGCCACAGCGGCAAGACGCTCAGGCGCAGACGGGCTATCCCACCATGCCGAAGCGCAGGCCCGACGGCATGCGCTTCCGTCCTGGGGGCGCAGGACGACTCCTCCAGTGCGGCCCGGGCCGCCTGGCTCATGGATGACACGGTGCGCAAGCCGGACTCGTTGACAGTCGACACCCCGGCCTCGGGCGGGCACTCCTGGACCCTGTGGAACAACTACTTCCCGTCGCTGCTGACGTGGTGGGGCTCGACCCGGCGGTGTTCAAGGCAGCCGGTGTCCGCGCCCCAGGGCGATTACGTGGGCCAAGGCCACCGCGCGGCGTGAAGCTGTCAGAGCCAGGACCAGCGCGTGGTGGGGTCGGTCTCGCCGGTGCGCGCCATGCCGTTCGGATCAACAGCCTGGGCACGATCATCCGTGGCCGTGTGGCTCGCCTCGCTGGGGGCGCTGCCGTCGTGCTCTGGTCGCCCCGCTGGGGACCCGACGGCGCGAGGGCGGCAAGCGGTCAGTGGCGCGGCTGGGCAGCGCGATCCTGGAATCGCGTCGTGGTGATCCTGGTGGCTGCGGGTCTGGTCGCGGTGACGGCCGGGATCGGGGCCAGCACGCCAGCGGGGCTCTGCACCTCGTGGCGTGATCTGCGGGCCTCGGTCCGGGTGAACGGGCTGGTGAGTCGCAGGGGCTGCCGACGGCGTGCCCCGGCCTCAGAGGGCGCCGTCAGGGCGCACAGTGTCTGAGGGCCGTCTAAACTCTCCTGCGTGGCACTTACCATCGGAATCGTCGGACTGCCCAAGTCAGCACGTCCACCCTGTTCAATAGCTCTGACCCGCGCGACCGTCCTGGCCGCCAGCTACCCGTTCGCGACCATTGGGCCGAACGTGGGTTTGATAGCCTGCCGGATGCGCGCCTGGACAAACTCGCCGAGCTGTTTCCCGCTCCCGCGGTGGTGCCGGCGACGGTCTCGCTTCGTGGACATCGCCGGGATCGTGCGCGGCGCCAGCGAGGGCGAGGGCTGGGCAGCCAGTTCCTGGCGTATCCGTGAGGCGGATGCCATCTGTATGGTGACGCGCGCCTTCGAGGACCGGACGTGGTCCACGTGGATGGGAAGGTGGAGCCTGCAGGGGACATCGGACGATCAGCACCGGCTGGTGCTGGCGGACATGCAGACCCTGGAGAGGCGATCCGCGTCTGGAGAGAGTGCGGGGCGAAAGACGGAGCCGGTGGTGCTGGAGACGGCGCAGGCGGCCCTCAAGGTCCTGGAGGAGGGACTGCTGTCCGCTGGGGGCCGAGGCTGCCGGGATTGATGCGGAGGTGCTCAAGACCTTCCAGCTCATGACCACCAAGCCGTTCATCTATGTGTTCCAGCATGGACGACGCCGGGATGAACGACGAGGCCCGCCAGGCGAGCTGCGCGAGCTGGTGGCGCCGGCAGAGGCGATCTTCCTGGACGCTGTTCGAGGCCAGGCTCGTGAAT
>BNJV01001815.1_pt1 | contig 74953 bp, 78 predicted proteins | sample 8540591 | NCBI WGS metagenome assembly BNJV01 (sample SAMD00202457, study PRJDB9452) | human saliva metagenome | host: Homo sapiens | reverse complement strand
CAAAAAAATCTCTGTTTTCTTCATCCTTTACTCCTTCTTCCAGGTGGCCTCATCATCCAGCAGGCCTCGCTTGGGCATTTTTGAGACATGACGATTGCCGTCCACATAAAAGCCCAAGTGCTCCTCCCGCCAGGCATCTGTGCAGGTCACGCCAATCCGCGGACGGCTGGCAATCTGATTCGGAGTCAGGTCATGGGCTAATTGCAGACTGGAGGTCGCTAAACTCTGGCCATCAAAGCGCTTATCAATCCCAGCATACTTGGTTAACTTGCCAGGGCCGTTAGCTAAAAGGCGGCCATCCGGTAGCTCCAAGGCTCGAATCAGTATGGCTTCGGCCACATTTTCAGCCTTGGTCACCAGATTCAGCATCTGATGGCCATGAATCTGATAGATATACCAGTGACCAGCTGGCAGATACATGGATTCATTCTTAGGAGAGCGGCGCCCTCTAGCTGAATGACAGGCACTGTCCTGACTTCCTAGATAGGCTTCTGTTTCGACAATTCGGCCTAACTCCTGGCCATTTAGAATCAACTGCATACCTAGCAAAGCTCGCGCTGCCTCAACTGTGTCCACCTCGATTAGTTTCTGAAAATTTCTTGATAACATAGGTTGATTATAGCATGATTTCTCCATTTACAGAGGAAAAGAAATATTGCAAAAATGTTATTTTTCTCCTTCTCATGGACTCGTTGTTTGTTACAAAACAATTACGATGTAAATAGCCCAGAAAGCGCGAAAAGCCTTTTAAAATCTGTATATTTTCTATCTATATTACATATATTTTGTAACATTTTTATTAACAGGGTATGTTATTTATGTATCAATCCAGTTTTTCATTGCTTCAAATGAAATATTTGTTTAATATTATACTAGAAGGAGGGGTAAGATGAAAAAATTATCTAAAATTTCTTTATTTTTATTACCACTAATTGCACTTTTCTTTTTGGCAGCTTGCGGAAATTCTGCAGATAAGAAGACTGAAGAAAGCTCAAGTTCAAGCTCAAGCGTATCTTCTTCATCTAAAGCTAAGACAAGCTCTAGCAGCTCATCTGAAGAAAGCGGCAGTGCCAAAGTCAACGTAAACGGCGGAGATGCCAGTGTTAATGTAAATGGCGGAGACGAAAGCGGCGATGCTTCTGTTGAAACTAACGGAGACGGTAGTGCTAATGTACAAACTGACAACGCTGGTGTTAGCGTAAATGAAGATGGCGTTCATGTTCAAGGCGGCGGTGTTGATGTTAAGGTCGGCAGCGATGGATCTGTCAATATCCAAACACCTTAATTGAAAAACATGTTTCGATTATTATAATCCATGAAAACCGAGATTTGCTCGGTTTTTTTGTCTTTCTCCTGTGTATTTCAAAAAACTTGCAAAACATTAAAAAGACTTGTAAAAACTTATCCGTCATGTTATACTCTATTTAGAAAAGCAAGGAGGGACAAGCATGTATCAAGAACAACGCTTAGCTGAAATTTTAGAGCTCTTAGCTGAGAAAAAACAGCTGTCAGCCAAGGATATGATTGAGCATTTTCAGGTTTCTAAAGATACTATTCGGCGAGATTTTTCAATTTTAAGCGAGCGTAGGCTTGTGCAACGCACCCACGGAGGTATTATCCCGCTGGATACTAGCCGGCAAATCCCCTCCTTTAACGACCGCATCAGCCAACTAAATCAAGAAAAAAAGGCTATTGCCCAGAAGGCTCATGACTTTCTCAAGCCGGGGCAGATTGCTTTCTTTGATGTCTCAACCATCGTTCTCCATCTGGCCCAGCGCATCAAGGAGCCTATGACAATCTACTCCCATTCTCTGGATAATGCAATCATGCTGAGCAGTCAGGACAAAGTGGACTTTCACCTCTTAGGTGGAAAATTTTATCCCAAAAACCGATTCTACTACTCGCTCAATGAAGCAGAGCTGTTGCAGCAAATTTCCTTTGACATTGCCTTTATCGGGGCAGCCAGTGTGTCTGACGGTCTGGTCAGCTTTGAAGACGAAGCTGATGCTCACCTAAAAAAACTGGCTTTGAAACACGCCAAAACCAAAGTTTTGCTGGCCGAGCAAGACAAGTGGCAGAAAGAGTCTAAGTACATCCTGGGTCCTGTCAGCGACTTTGACTACTGGATTACGGACCAAGAGCCCAGCCCTAAAGTCCAAGAACTGATTGGAGACAAGGTTAAAATAATTTATTAAATCGATCCATTAGACACATAGGAGGACGCCCCATGACAAAACAAGCGATTCGCCTGATTATCAGCGACATTGACGGCACCATTTTGGATGACCAGCACCAAATAGATCCTAAACTCAAGGACATGATTCCCCTGCTAAGCCGAGAAAAAATCCCTTTCGTTCTCGCTTCTGCTCGCTCTCCTCTAGGCATGGAGCCGATTGCTCGTGAGCTGGGACTGGGAGATAATCCGTTAGCCTGCTACAATGGCGCTCTGGTCATCAAGGGCGACCCGCAAGCTTATGAAACTATTATCGAGCATCCTCTGGACAAGAAAGAAATCCGCACTTTTCTGGAGCTGGTTAAGGCTGAATTTCCTAGCGTGTCCATCAATCTCTACTCTGGTAAGGATTGGATCGCTGATCATCTAGATAAATGGGTGCAGATAGAGGCTGAGATTACAGGTGAGCAGCCGATAATTCAGAATGTGTTAATGCCGGTGCTGGATGTTCTAATGCCTGCTCACAAGTTACTCCTCATTGATGAAGCGCCTGTCATCCAGAAACTTCACGACTACCTACAAACCTTAGACTTTCCCAAGACAGCCTTCTATCTCTCTAAGGACAACTACATGGAAGTCACGGCCAAGCATGTCTCCAAGGAGCAAGCTTTGTACGAAATTGCCCAGCACTACCAAGTGCCTCTAGAGCAGGTCATGACAATCGGAGACAACTTCAATGACCTTCCTATGCTACGGCTGGCTGGACTTGGAGTCGCTATGGGCAATGCCCCCGAAACAGTCAAAACCGAGGCAAAAGCCGTCACCAAAAGCAACAATGAGCACGGGGTCGCAGAAGCTGTAGAAAAGTATGTTTTGATATAACGCAAAAAATCTGCTCAAGGGCAGATTTTTTTATTGATGATAGTCATAAGCTAGGCGAGGACTGCCGTCAGCTACATAAATAATGCCGCACTCCCTAAATCCGTAGTTCAGCACAGCAGCCTGCATAGCCTGATTGTCCGCATGGGTATCGATTCGCAAATAAGGAATCTGCTGGCAGCAAAAATCGAAGACCTGACGGGATAGGCCTCTGACTTGGCCATTTGAAGCGATGCGGTGAATGGTGCCGTAAGGCTCTGCAAAATGCCAGCTGCCCTTTTCGATGACCTGATAGGTCGGGTCTTCTCCAATGATAAAGGCAAAGGTGCCAACCAGCCGCCCTTCTTCCTCGACAACAAAGGAATAGCCAGCCGCAATGTCATCCTCAATCAAGCCCGCGCTGGGATAGCCTCCATCCCACTGAGTCGGATTGCCCTGGTCTTTCATGAACTGACGAGCCACATCATAAATCGCCATAATGGCTGGGATATCTTCTATTTGGGACAAACGAATTTTCATCTTTCCTCCTTTATAAATAAGGCTGGAAAGTCCCAACCTTATTTGAATTCTTCTGGTTTGCCAGTATACTGAGACCATTCCTTGCTGAAGAAGCGGTCATTCATCTGGTAGTTTGGCGCTGGCTGTGGATTGGCTACAAAAGGATCAACCGCCTTGTCAAAGGCTAGCCAGCCATTCCAGCCCATGTGAATAGTGTCCTGCATGAAGTAAGGCTTGTCGCCGTCCTTAGAAAAGTCAGCAATATTGGTAAAGCCCTGACTTTCCAGTTGGTAGCGAATCTTAGCCACTGTCCGCTGGTACATTTCTGGACTGAGTCCTGTATACTCCATCCACTTGGAATTGACCGGTGGAATGATGAAGATAACGTTGGTCTTTGACTTGGCAAACTGATCCAGAACCAGCTGCAAGTCGTTGTACTCAGGGGATTTTTCATAAGATTGCTTGGTTTGAAAACCTCTGAGCTTGGCAACCTTGCCGGCCAGACGGGTCTTGTAAAATTGATTGTCTATGCCAAATTGATTGTTACTGGTCTTCTTCTTGGCCTCTGCTGTGGCAATCTCTTCCAATGCTTTATAGGAGAACACATCTGGCAAATCAGCCATATAAGGCAAAATTCGCTGGTCATAATTTTCATTGTTGAGGGCAGCAAAGTTGCTGAAAAAAGCATCTTGGCGCTCATTAAGATGAGCCATCATCTCAATATGACGCTCTTCAAAGCTGCTCAGCTTTTTACCTTCAGACAGCTTCTGGACGCTCTCTGCCATAGCGACATCTGGATAGAGCTGCAGGAGGCGCTGGGCTGCATATTGCGCCGCCGCATCTCCCTGCTGCTGAGACAGATAAGCCGTCAGCTGATCGCTGTTGAAGTACTGCTGAAAGGCCGAAGCATCATAGCCAGTCTTGGTAAACCACTGGGGCGACACTACATAGACCGCCGTTTGCCCCTCCAACTCAGAGGACATCTGCTGCATACCAAAGTACTGATTAAATGATGCTGCCCCGCGCTGGCCTAGAAAATAAGGCCGATAGGAGCGGTCGTATTTCTCAGCCAGAACCGCTGGGTGCATGCTATCAAAGCGCAGCCATTCGCTAGAGCCAAAGAAGGGCACAAAGCGCATCTTCTTATCGGTCAAAGCTGTCACCTTCTTACTGCGGCTCTTGAAGTTTTCTGCTGTCAGGGTCACTGCCGAGCGCTTCTCAGCTTCTATATCATGCCTTTTATCAAGTGGATAGAAGAAAAAGAGCAGGGCAACCATGGCCATAGCGCAGAAACTGGCCCCAGAATCAGCCAGAGTCGTTTAAGCATTGCGAAGCTCCGTTACGCCTTCAACGATTTTATTGGCTGTGTTCCAGTCATCGCGGCCAAACTCTGACACTGGCACGCGGATGTCAAAACGGTTTTCCAGCTCAACAATCAGCTCGACCGTTCCCATACTGTCTAGGACACCAGCGTCAAACAAATCCTCATCCATCATGTCTGACACATCTTCCATAAATAGTTCTTCAATAATTTCAATTACTTCTGCTTTTATATCCATTTTTCTTCCTCATTCATTTTTATTTTTTAAACCAAAGCTCATTTAAAAATCCAGAAAAGATTAAAAATGAGAACATGACTGCGTGAAAGGTCACCACAATCCCCAAAGCTTGAGTCCATTTATTGTCTGGCAGAGGCGGAAGCCCCTTAGCCTTGCGCTCTTTGTTTAGGGTTTTCTTCTTGCGCAGCCAGGCATCATTGACGACCAGACCAGCTCCATGAAAGAGACCGTAGGCGATATAGTACCAGGTTACACCATGCCAGAAGCCCATAATCAGCATGTTGATCAGATAGGCCACACTAGAGGTCGTGTTGCGGTTTTTAAAGACCTTATTGCGCATCAGGACCATGACCAGCCGCATAAAGACAAAATCACGGAACCAAAAGGACAGACTCATGTGCCAGCGATTCCAAAATTCTTTCAAATCGCGTGAGAGAAAGGGCTTATCAAAGTTGATAGGGCTCTTGATTCCCATGAGATTGGAAATAGCTAGCGCAAACATCGAATAACCGGCAAAGTCAAAGAAGAGATCCAGACCAAAGACATACATGACGCCCAGAGTTCCCAGATTAAAGAAACCGCCGGTATAGAGAGCGTAGGTCTTGACATGACCCAGCAAGAGATGTCCAAAGATATGTGCCAGGATAAACTTATAAAGGAAGCCTAGCATGATATACTTGACAGACTGCTCTAGCATATCCAGCAACTCATCGCGCTCGGGAATGTTCAAATAGTCTTCATTGAAACGCTTGAAACGATCAATGGGTCCGCTCGAAAAGGTCGGCATGAAGAGCAGGAAACGCAGGAACTCCCAGAGCGTGAATTCTGTCAAAACTCCATCCCGCATCTCAATCATCATCCCTACCGAACGAAAGGTCAGATAGGAAATCCCCAAAAAGCCAAAGAGAGACTGATGACCGCTGATTGCGGGCTCTACCTTAACAAGCACAAGTGGCAGAACCGCCATCAAGGTATGCAGATAAAAGATCCACTTGCTGTCCCGCGACCGGCGATAGAGTTTGTATGAATAAACCCAGACTATCTGCCAGATGACATAGCCCAGTAAAGCACAAAGCTGTGCCAGACTGGGACCTGTCAACATCAGGACGATAAAGACCAAGCTGACCAAGGCTTCATAAACAGGGAAGCGTTTCTTAAAGAAAAGTCCGACAAAGATTGGCAGAACTGCCAGAACGATATAGACAAAGTAAACTGGATTGCCGTAGGGTTCCAAGTGAGGCAGCTGTTTCAAGAAATCCATCATCGCTTATTGACCTCGCTAATCAGCCCCTTAATGTCAATCTTGCCATTCGGGGTCAGAGGCAGGGTCTCTCGATAGAGAAACTTGGACGGCATCATATAGGACATCATGATATCCTGCAGATCTTCCTTGATTGCCTTGGTAATATCGATTTCTCGCTCAAACTGCTCAGCCACACCGTCTTTGAGGATGACGTAGGCCAGCAGATTTTGAACCTTGTGATCCTTGTTGTAGCGGGGTACAGCCACCGCAGACTCAACGTATTTCGATTTGTTCAGGTTCTGAGACACATCCTCCAGCTCAATACGGAAACCATTAAACTTGATCTGGAAGTCCATCCGGCCGCCGTAAAGCAGCAGGCCTTCATCTGTCATTGAGCCGACATCTCCTGTATGATAGGCTGGCAGACCTTCAAATTCAAAGAAAGCCTCCGCTGTCTTCTCAGGATTATTCAGATAGCCCTTGGATATAGCTGGGCCGCAGACGATGATTTCTCCCTGCTGGCCATTCGGCACCTTCTGTCCCTCCTCATCAATGACAAAGGTAGGAGAGTCCGACTTGGTATAGCCAATCGGCAGGCGCTTGCAATTTTGCAGCATCTCATCTGTCACTGCTACTGCAGACAGGGCCACTGTTGCCTCAGTCGGACCATAGGCATTGATAATGCGAGCTTGAGGGAAGCGATAGCGCAGCTTCTGAGCTGTCTTGACTGTCAACTCCTCACCGTCAAAGTAGAAATGCGTCAGCTGAGGCAGCTTCTGACTATTAAAGTCATCCGACAGCAAGGCCATGTCCGCGAAGGAAGGCGTCGAAGTCCAGATAGCAATAGGCAGACTGAGAATCGTCTCAAACAGCTTCTTGAAATCCTGAGTCACAGCCGAAGGTAGGGCAAAAAGAGTCCCTCCCAAAGCCAAAGTCGGCGCCCAATACATTACCGACAAGTCAAAAGAATAAGGCGGCTGAGCCAACATTTGAGGACGCTCCGGAGTCGCAAACTCCTCATCCGTAATCATCCAATTTGTAAAGCTGAGCAGATTATTGTGGGAAATCTGCACTCCCTTAGGCTTGCCAGTCGTTCCCGATGTGAAAATGATGTAATAGTTGTCATCTCCCTGCACCGGATGGATAAGCTCATAGGATGCTCCCTCTCTGAAGGCTGCCTGAACTTGCTCCGCACTAAAAATAGGAGCTGCCACATCTGCCAGCGGAAAATCATTGATGGCAATAATCAAGCTTGGCTCAGCAACTTCCACAATCGCTGCCACGCGCTCCAAGGCTGAATGGCTGTCGATAGGAATGTAGGCATGACCAGACTTGGTCAAGGCCACAAAAGTAGCCAGCATTTCGTATTCCTGACCACCAAAGACCACAACCGGAGACTTGTCAGGAAGTCCTAAACGGTCAATCTGAGCCGCCAACGAATCGGAATCCTTCTTTAAATCGCCATAAGTATGAACTTGACCTAAAATATCATAAACTGGAAAATCCGGCTGCACCTGAGCAAAATGCTCAATCGCTTCAATCATATCATGTATCACTTTATTTGACATTGTTTCCTACTCTCTCACATTAAAATTCATTATAGATAAAGCCGCCCTGACCCTGACCCAGATAGCTAAAGAAATAAAGCAAGGCCAGAAAGATAACAAAATATAGTAGGGTTTGGCCCAAAAATTTATATAGGGTTTGATGTTTTTCCATAGATCTCTCTTATATTTTTAGTTAGACTTACACCATTTTACCATTTTATGGAAGATGTTTTCAACACAAAAGCTAAGGAAGATGTAAAGTTCTTGTAAGGAAGAAAGGTACTTTGATGTGCCTTATAAACAGCCATTAAAAGACTTTTTAAAAAAATATATAAAAATTTTATATATTTTGCTTGACTTTTTCCCTAAGAGGTTGTAGACTATATATAGAAAGATTATATATAAATATTTTACACAAGGAGGTGGTCCTATGTCTTTCCCCACATCATCGGCTTTGATTGAGTTTCTCATCTTAGCCATCCTTGAAAAAGACGATTCCTACGGTTATGAAATCAGCCAGACGATCAAGCTGATTGCCAATATCAAAGAATCAACACTTTACCCTATTCTGAAGAAGCTAGAGCAAAATGACTGCCTCACGACTTATTCGCAGGAGTACCAAGGACGAAAACGAAAATACTATTCACTCACTGCCTACGGGCATGAACATTTACTCACTCTAAAAGAAGAGTGGCAAACTTATACCATGACCATCAGCGGTATCATAGAAGGGAGCATCCGTCATGACAAGAACCGAGTATCTAGCTGAGCTAGAAAAATATCTGAAAAAACTGCCACGCAAGGACTACCAGGAAGCTATGGATTACTTCACTGAGTACTTCGACGAGGTAGGCCCAGAGGGCGAGGCAGCTGCTATTGCTGATTTAGGCAGCCCAAAGGAAGCGGCCCACGAGATTATGCTAAATCTTTTGGACAAAAAAGTCGAGGAAGATAATCAAGACAGCAGTTCATCAAAAAACACTAAGAACATCGTCCAGATTGCTATCCTATCCATTTTGGCAGCACCCTTGGCTATTCCGCTCTTTATAGTAGCAGCTCTTTTGACTTTCGTTTTCTTCCTCTTCGTCTTTATCTTTGCTCTAGTCATGGCTATAGGTGCCTTTGCCTTCTTTATTTTTGGAATCAGCCTGATCTGGGACACTTTGACAGTGGGACTGACAACATCGATCCCGGCCTTCCTGTTCACTCTGGGGCTCAGTGTTCTAGTTCTGGGACTGTCCGGCATCTTCTACGCAGGCATTTCTCCTGTTACTCAGTTTGGCAAGGCTGGCTTTGTCAAACTAGCTCAACTTTTCGCAAAGAAAGGAACACGTCATGGCTAACATCAAATTGAAAAAACCTCTTTTATCTGCAGCTATTTTAGCCTGCCTCTTTGGTGGAGCCCTGACAACTATCGGCTCCATTACAGGCGGTGTCAATGACTTGGTCAATTCTACCAAAAGCAAGGTAAAACTAACGAAAAAAGAAGAAAGTTTCTCTGATCTTTCTTCCCTAAATATCAACTTAGCAGCTAGAAACCTCGTCATCAGCGAATCTCCTGATGACAAGGCTCACTTGACCTATTACCAAAGAGACGGCAACTATCAGATTGGCGGCAGCATGCTTGGAAAAATAACAACAAGTTCTGAAAATGGAAACTTAAACATCAAGGAAGATGGTGCAGACTCCTTCCACATAAGCACTGACATCCGCTCCTTCCACATAAGCACTGGCATCCGCTCCTTACTCAGCTTATTTGACCAAGAATCTCAGGAGAAGCGTACTGTGGAGCTTTCCCTGCCCAAGGGGACCAAACTTGAGACATTCAGCGGCAGTTCGTCATTAGGAGATGTTACGCTGTCCAATCTATCAGCCAAAAATGCTGACTTCTCTCTATCTCAGGGCTCGTTGACTGTGAATGATGGCCAATTCGCATCTGGTAAATTTAAGAACTCTCTGGGAGAGATTACCATCAATAACAGTCAGATTAGCTCTGGAAAAATCATTGATTCTTCGGGTACCATCACTCTGAGCAACAGCCAGTTCGCATCTGGCGAAATAGCAAACTCTCTGGGAGAGGTCAATCTAAACTCGAGCAAAATCTCCGACAGCACTCTGAAAATCTCAAGCGGCTCACTGAACTCTGAACAGTTGGAATTAGCTGGTACAATCTCTATCACTAACCAACTGGGCGATATTAATCTGCATCTGGTTTCTGGCAGTTTGTCGCAGCTATCCTTTGATCTGAAAACGGATCTAGGTGAAATTGACATCCCTAGTAGTATAAGTGTAGAGCACTCCAAAGGCCATGAACTTGGCGGCTCTGCCATCCGTAAAGTCGAAAATCCGACAACTACACTTACTGCCAGCGTCGAAAGCGGTAGCATTAAGCTCAGCGAATAAATCATAGAAAAGAATATATACAATCAGGGAGTCTTCAGCGGCTCCCTTTTTTTGATAAAAAAATTCCCGCACTGACCTAAGTTTGCTTTACAGGTCTTGGCCTTTGTGCTATGATATTCTATAAAAAAATTTATCCCAAGGAGGTTCCTATGAAAAAAACTCGCACCTGGTATGCACATTCGGGTCGTCAGCCCTCGGCATCAATCGAACACATCGGTGGCTTTGAGGCCAATCTAGCCGCCAAGGAGCGCTTGGAAAAAGCTGGGTTTTATCGTGTCTTTTTCGGAGCATTATCTGGAAAATGATATGTTAGGCTCTGCCTCTATCGAAAGTCGGGTGGCAGACATCCATGCCGCCTTTTCGGATGACTCCGTTGATGCTATTCTGGCCACAATCGGTGGTTTCAACTGCAATGAACTCCTGCTCTATCTAGACTTTGAGTTAATTGCTAGAAATCCTAAGATTTTCTGCGGCTACTCGGACACAACAGCCTTGCTTAACGCCATCTATAGCAAGACTGGCATGCAAACCTACATGGGACCCTCCTACTCTAGCTTTAAGATGGATGCCCTGCAGGACTATCAGACCGAGAGCTGGCTCAAGGCTGTCAGCCAGACTTCTTACGAATTGACTCCTAGTGAAAAATGGGGAGATAATGCTTGGTATCTGCCCGATGCCCCACTGACCTTTCATGAAACAGAGTGGAAGGTCTATCATCACGGGCAAGCCCAAGCCACGGTTATCGGCGGCAATCTCTCCACCTTCTCACTTCTTCGTGGCACGCCCTATGCCCCGACAGATGAAAACTATGTCCTCTTTGTTGAAGAGGCAGAGGAAGATGATTATGTGGAGTTTGACCGCAATCTAGCTGCCCTCCTTCAGGCCTATCCTAACCCGCAGGCCCTTCTCATCGGCCGCTTTCCAAAAGAATGTCAGATGACGGAGGAGTTGCTCCTTTATATCTTGGACAAACATCCAGTTCTAAAGACGATTCCCGTCCTCTATGACTTGGACTTTGCTCATACTCAGCCACTCTTTACCATTACCATCGGTGCTCAAGTGACCGTGGATACGGAAAAATTATCTATCAGAATTGATGAATAGATTGATGAATAGCAAGAAATCCTCATTCCAGCTGGAATGAGGATTCTTCTCTTTCATTAGACACTATTTCATTGTTATCTTGCTGGCTTTTTTATCGCCCACCAAAACCGCCTTGGCCGCCTGGGGCACCGCCGCCACCGGGTCCACCAGCGCCAGGTCCGTCGGCAGTGATTTCTGTCCGGCTTTCACCATTGACCGTGATGGTACCGCCAGTGTAGGTGGCCGTTCCGTCAAAGTCAAGGCAGATACCGTAGAAGTAATGTCTAAGTTTCCTCCTGACATAATGACATCGCCGTTGGAGTCGATAGCATCGGTATCGCCTTCACCGACCTCGACCTTGATATCGCCACCGGTAATCTTAATAAAGATATCAGCTCCAGTTACGTCACTAGCTGCATTGATACCATCATCTGTCGCATAAAGATCCAGCTTGCCGCCATTAATGGTGACATTGGTTCCTTCCAGAGCTTCTACACTCTTGGAAACCGTAATAGTCCCACCATCAATCAAAGCTATATTGCTCGCGTGCAGACCATCATCACCTGCATTAATCGTGATGGTACCGGACTGGATATAGAGATTCCCCAGAGAAGTATCTTCATCATTGTCCGCGTGGATGGCATCTTCTGTCGCTGTGATATCGATAGTAGCGTCCTTGATATTAATGGCTGAAGATGCTGACAGACCATGCTTAGCTGCTTTGAGCGTATAGGTACCACTTGTCACCCGCAAGGTCTGCTCAGACTTAATCGCTGTTTCATACTTGCCGTCAACTGTCAGACTTCCAGAGCCATTGAGAGTCAGGTCAGAGTTACTATAGATAGCTGCATCTGCATCCGTATTACTGTGATTAGATGAGTCTGAGATGGTGTTTTGGCTGCCGTCAGCCAGAGTTAGGCTTGTTTTACCCGCATTTTCTACTAGAATAGCTGCATCTGTCCCGCTCATGGTTACGCCATTTAGGACGATTTGAACCTTGTCGCTATCACCTGCTTTGACGACAATCTGCACATTTTCACTCGTTCCGGAAACGACATAGGTCCCAGCCTCAGAGATTGTCACAGTAGAGCCGGAGACACTAGCTCCGTCACCAGAGGTCTTAGCACTAGATCCACTCAGGTTGATGGTCGTCGCCTTGGACTCATCATAAGAAGCGTCTGAGTCTTCTGAAGCAAAGTAATCAGAAGTATTGGTCTTAGTCTGACTAGTGCTTGTAGCATTAGCAGCCTGGGTGCTGCTTGAAGTTGTAGAGCTGCTGGCGTTTGCGCTGCTGGCTCCCAGCACTGCTGTCATCAAGACCAGTGGAATCATCAATTTAATTTTTTTAAGGGTTGATTTTGATTGTTTCATTTTTCTTTTCCTATCTATTTTATTTGCTGCTGATACAGTTTAACTTTTTGTAAGCAAAACCATATTTGGAGAAAGATCTCGGAGACAGCTGGTAGCGATCCATCATCTCTCTAAGCCATAGCGGACAAGCTTCTGGAATCTTAACTTCCATAATCACGTGGTTGGCTGGCAGGAGATGATTTCCATGGCGACCAGCCAAGAGACTCAGATCATAAGGACGGTAGGTCAGGTCGTGATCAAAGGTAATCCGAATCCGCTCATCCTCAATCCCTTTCATCGAATAACGATTGTAACCAACATACATCATAGGCTGAATATTGCCAAAATGCTGGGTCAGCCAGACCATTTCCGTATCTATCTGCTGCAAGACAGCGTTTGGTTACCAGATTCTCCGTCTTTTTCTTGATTTCCAAAAAGACTTGACTATCCTCGGTCAGATGCTCTTGATAAGTCCGCAAGCGCACCTTCTCGTCAAAGCAAGGATTTTCCAAGGACTCACGAATGAGCTGATAAGACGGCGTATCGTAGTAGAGATTGTTAATGGTCGAATAAGCTCGCTCATCCTCCACCAGATAGCCTTCAAACTCTAGCAATAGATCCAGCAAGGTTTCCTTAGAAATGATGTATTTGGTTTCAAAGCGCTGAAAATGATTTTGAAAAAATTTTTCTGCCATGGGCTTCTCCTCTCTCTATCTTTCTTGAATGTAATGCAATTTTAAAGATGAAAACTTAAAAGAAAGATAAAGAAAACTTAAAGAAAACAAAACATCTCCCTTTTCAGGAGATGTTGATTAGAGAAAAAGCAAAAGAATTACAGATAGACTTTTTATCTACATTTTTACAGATTCATAAAAGCACGAGCCCTAAGCTAGCTGTTTTTTATCTGTTCGATAGACCAGAGTACCAAGCGACATGAAAAGAACTAAAACAAAAGCAAGGAAGACCACCTGAGTACCTATTTGGCCATTCATGGAAATCGTTTGGCGTAAGCCCGATACAGAATAGCTCATTGGTAGCCAAGGGTTGATAACTTGGAAAATCTTACTAGTCAGCTCCAGCGGATAGGTTCCTGCACTAGAAGCCAGCTGTAAGAGCAAGAGAATCAGAGAGGCAAAGGCGCCGAGCTTGCTATCCCAAGTAACCAAAGCGGTCACAAGAGCCATAAAGGTCATGCTGGCTAGGACAATCAAACCAAGGGTTGCCAACTCATGATTAGCAGATAGGCCTATCAAGTGCACAGCACCATAGACCAAAATACCCGCCACGACAGAAATGACTCCATTTACCCCTATACGGGCCTTCAGCCAATCTTGTTTCGTCTTAGGTTCTTGACCCGATGGAAGTGTGCTAAAGATGATATTAGTTGAAATAGCTGCCACAAATAAAGCTACTGAAATCATATATGGCGCCATCCCAATTCCGTTTTTTTCTACCCTATTCTCATCTGTCTTGCTCAGTGTCAGAGGATCTGCCAGAGTTTTTGCATTGTCTTCCTTAGTAGAAACCATCGACAATTTATCGCCTGCATCTGAGAGGCCATTGGACAAATCACTTGTTCCCTCAGTAAGTTTGGAGAGATTATCTGTTAAAGCACTGCTGCCATCAGCCAGCCTCTCTGTGCCACTCGCTAATTGATTGGTCCCATCTGCTAATTTCCCGAAACTAGAGGTCACTTCTGGCGATTTATCTGTTAATTGGGCAGCCCCGTTTGCTAATTTTGTTGTATTTGCTAGCAAATCAGGATTCTTACTTGCCAAAGCTGATGTCCCCTCAGATAGCTGACCGACTGCATTGGTATAACTTGTCACCCCTTGTTCCAATTGTGTCGCGCCAGTCGTTAGTTTATCATTTAAGGTGTCTACACCTGCGACTAGTTGATTGGCTCCTCCGCTTGCTGAACCGAGGCCAGTACTCACCGTTGATAAGCCATTATAAAGGCCATTGATCATGCTAGCTGCCTGTGGCAGAACTTGATTTGATGCACCTTCTAACTGACTAAGTTTTGTTTGACTAGCGCCTTTTATCGTTTCAAGAGAAGCCCTCATTGTATCGATTTCTGATAAAATCGTCTGAGCAGATTGATCACTTCCTGCTTGACTAGCACTGACTGCTGTATCAATCTCAGCCTTAGCCTCACTAGAAAGGCCTTGATAAGCACTGGTCCCTTGAACACTTGCCAAAGCTGCGGCCTTGGCGTCTTGATTATTATTGATAATGGCCTGAGCGGATGCTGCTATGCTAGTCAGTGAAGCTTCAATGCTGTCTGTCGAAACAGCTGAGTCACTTGCTGCAGCTTGAATACTAGCATTCAACTGAGTCAAGCCAGTTGCCAAATCATTCACGTTTTGCTGATTGTTAGCTAAGGTTGTATCTACCGATGACTTTAATGTAGCCAAGCCAGTGTTCAGATTCGTTACACCTGTCGATAAGGCCTGAACTCCATCTCCTGACTGAGTAAGCTGTTGGACTCCACCCAATAAGTCTGCTGATCGACCCGACAGCTGATTTGCACCTTTGGCCACAGTACTTACACCATTTGCATAAGTGTTTATCCCGTTTGACAAACTACCCAGTCCAGACGATACTTGTGCAACACTCCCAGTATAAGTCTGTAGTCCTGTGTTAAATTGAGCTGCACCGGACGATAATTTGCTAGTAGCTTGATTCAGAGTTCTTAAGTTATCTGCAATTGTCTGACTTCCTGAACCTAGTTGTTGGCTGCCAGATGCTAATTGCTGAGCACCATCGGATGCCTTCACCAAGCCAGTTTTTAGGTCTTCCATATTCTTAAATAAGGCGTTTGTATAAGTATCAGTTACATTTTGCGCCACCGTCTGCTTCAAAGAAGCCATAGCTGAATCACTCATCTTACCAGCAATAAAACTGTGGCCGCTAGACGTTTGATAGTCAATCTTCATTTGCTGAGGATTATCGGTCAAAATACTGGCTGCACGTTCAGATAAATCACTTGGAAGCGTCACAACCATGTAGTAATCACCCTTTTCCAAACCATTTTGAGCATCTTCTTTACTGACGAAGTGAAAATCCAGATTTATTTTCCTTGAGGCTGGAAACAACATCCTCGCCTATAGACAAGGTCTTGCCACTAGCAGTTACAGCTTTATCCTGATTGACGACCGCCACCGGCAAGTCTGATACCTTTCCATACGGATCCCACATGGAGCTCAAGAAAATAACATTATACAAGGCAGGAATCAAAGAGACCCCTAACATCACAATGATAAAAGTCGGCTTTTTTAAAATAGCTTTCCATTCTCTTAACATGTCTACCTCCTAAAATTAGACGCCGTGTCCAAATTTCGATAAAATTGATTATACACCAATCGAAAATTATTACAAGTTTATTCTTTAAAAATTGGACGACGTGTCTAATTTTGTTTAAAAAGATTGTAGAGAAGCGGAATAAGTTAGTCCTAGTGTCTTTAATCCCTGAATAATCTGTAAATAAAAGGTATTCTTCCATAGGTAGGTACACAGAAAATCAGTATTATGTTAGAATGATAAGCGAGGTAAATGGAGGCAAGCATCGAGCTCTTAACTTGATGATAGGGTTCCATGTGAAACACTGCTACCAGCAGATGCCTCACATGACAATAGCTCAAGTCAGATTGAGCATAGTAAAGAAAGGTTTAAGACAATGAAAAAAAGAACACTATTTAGCTTATTTTCTCTAGTTGCAGCACTATTTCTGCTGTCAGCCTGCAGTTTGTTTTTGCCACAAAGGTCAAATCGTCCAGCTCAGTCTTCTGAGACTAGAAAGCTAGAAAAGAAAGATAGCTCCAACAAGTCTAAAAGTTTTGACAGCAAAAAATCTGAAACAAAAGAATCTTCATCTTCCAGCAGCTCTGAACATCAAGAGGACGGAAAAGAACAAGAAAAAACCACAGATGGTCTTCCAGAAGATGCCGATCATGCTAAGAAAGATAAGATTTATGCGACTGGCGATACCAAGGTTTATTACCAATCCTATGAATCTGGGGGTTTTGAAGCTCAAATTCCTGAATTTAAAGGATATACCCAAGAAAAAGTTAAAAGTATTTTCGGCGAGCCAGAAAAAGTAAGCACCGACCTCGCTTCTGAATACGAAGCCTTCCAAAACAAAGAATTAGAAAATCTGAAGAGGCTGGTTCAAGAGCAAAAAATCAACACCGAACAAGCGCGTGCTTTCTTAGCAGGTGTAGTTGATATTTCTCAAGCATCAAGGTTACAAAACACCTATACGATTTACTCTTATAAAAATGAACAAATTTCTATTATCTTCTCGCAAGAGGGTGAGTTGCTTTACGTCACTCCCGACCCCGACTACCTCTACTTTAAATAATGCTCAAAACGAAGGCCGAAACTTTGCTTTAAGTCTTGACTTTATTATTTTACCAGTCTAAGAAACCTAATAAAATAAAATTTTGCCTATCTATGCCTATTTTCGGAATTTAACCCTTTTCCACTTGAAAAACATTTGATATAATAGTACATGGAGAAAAAGAAAAAGTAGTTTGCTATGATAGCTATTAGTTTGAAGAGCAGACTGAGGCTTAGCCTCAAAGGGAGATTTTATGTTAGAAAGCAATAAACGCCGAAAAACCAAGGCTATTATTGAGAGAGCCATGGTTTCACTACTGCATCAGCAGTCCTTCGACCATATCACTACTGTCCAGCTAGCTCAAGCTGCTGGCATCAGCCGTAGTAGTTTCTATACTCACTACAAGGATAAGTACGATATGATTGAACGTTATCAGCAAAACCTCTTTCATCAACTGGGGTATATTTTTGATAACAATCAGGAGGATATTCAAACTGCGATTACGGAGGTCTTTCAGTTCCTCCAGCTAGAGCCGCTTTTAGCTGCTCTTCTGACGGAAAACGGAACGAAAGAAATTCAAAATTTCCTGCGCCATAAGCTGCAGATGATGCTAGCTGATAGCCTTCAGGATCGCTTTAGCAATCGCATTTACAATCATTTTGAAAAAGAATACAGCCGAGTCTTTCTCGCTAATGCCTTCTTCGGCGTCTGCCAGATGTGGGTTTCCAGAGGGAAAAAAGAAAGTCCTGAACAAATAGCAGAATTTCTTTTAAAAATGATATAAGAAGTTGCTTAAGCCCATCGGGTACACTTCTACTCAAATTTTTGAACAATTAAACAGGGTGTACGAAACCAAAAGAGGTTCTGTACACCCTATTTTTATTGTATTATAATTTCATAGCCAGCATATTAACTGTCATACCAGCTGCTGTTCCCATCAGAGCGATGGTGTCTCCTTCCTTGACTAGATTACGCTCCAGAGCATAGCAGAGAGAAAAGGGCACTGCTACTGACACCATATTACCATAGTCTTGCACAATATTAAGGTATTTATCATCAGGAATACCCAAGCTGCGCATGACCATTGGCAGAGCACGACTCGCCTGATGCGGAATGATATAATCCAAATCAGACAGGCTGAGACCACTCTTTTCTTTAAATTCTTTAAACATTTCCGGAATTTTTCTGGCAGAGAGCAAGAGTATCTTCTTACCATTCATGTCAAACATGTAGTGAGTCTTGGTAGCGTCCGAGTACTCCTTAGGCTGAAAAGATGTCAAACCACCACGAATCTCTGTATCATGAGCTCCCTCAGACCAAGTCCGCTGCAGGCTGGAGATGACACCTCTCTCTTCCTCTGTTGCTTCAAAAATCAAAGCAGCCGCACCGTCACTGAACAACTCAAAACTTTCTTTCTGATTGGGATTAAGCCCTAAACTTCCAACCTCACTAGATACGATGAGGATCCTATGATACTCACCAGCCTCCAACAAATGAGACATGAGACTCAAAGCCGAGATAAAGCTGGTGCAAGTCGTATTGATATCCATGGCTGGAATGGACAAGCCCTTGGCTACCAACTCATGAATCAGGGCAGCAGTACAAGGAATAGGCTGGACGCCCACCGCACTGGCTGACACGATACAATCGATGTCTTTGATTGTCAAGCCCGCTTGCTCTAGGGCTTTTTCAATTGCCTTAACCGCCATGGAAAGCTGGGTTTCTTCATTTTCCACCACCCGATAACGGGTCTGATCATTAAAAGTCACAGTATTTCTAGGTAGATGCGTACCGTAACCAACAATCTTTATATGATTCTTTACTGCTGTCATATTAAACTCCTTCTTGTCAGACTTGGGGCTTCTCGGCAGTTGGGTAAACTGCCAAAGCGCTTTAGCCTCTGATTCATATGTTTTTCTACTTGGAGCATTCTTAAGTCCGATAGATGCGTTTCAACTTACGGCTTCTGTCCCGCTGGTAATCTTCAAAAGAAATAGCTGGCATAAGAAAGCCTTTATCAGTCGCTAAATTCTGAAACTGCTGGACAAGCTCGTTTTCTCGCTGCTGACTACGATGTTCGATAGCAATGGTCAGCGAATAGTCCTTTTTCTGAGCGACTTGGTATTCTCCAATCCCATCAACTAAGAGCAGGCAGCGGCGAATAAAGTCTGGAAAGACCTCCACCGGCTGACCTGCGGTATTTTCAAACACGAAATATCATCCGAGCGCCCCTCAATCCTATCAATCCGTGTAAAGACCGAACCGCAGGGGCAAGGTTCAGGATTTTCCACCAAGATATCATTCAGCTCATATTGAAAAATTGGCTGAGATGTCCGCTTGAAATCCGTAATTATTGGATAAAAGCGTCTATCATCCAAGTAGTTCTTATCTACATGGACAATGTCTTCATTTAGATGAAGATTCCCGTGGATACAAGTGCAGGCTAGAAAGCCCTCGGTCGCTTGGTAGACCTGATCCACCTTTTTTAGAGCAAATTCTTCTTGAATCCTCTGCCGATCTGGCTCTTCCAAAATCTCTGCCACTGATACGACTTTGCTAGGGGCAATTTTCAAATTTCCTGCCTGGACTTGTTTAGCCAGATCCAAGAGCATTGATGCTGGCGCTACCAAAATTGTCGGCTGGTAAGCATTCAAGCGCTCTACATGCTCTTCGGCTCCCTGAAAAGTATCAAAATACTCCAGAGAAATCAAGCCTGAATTGACAGTCTGATAGAGTTGGTTGTCTGCCCGAAGAAAGAAGGCTATTTTATGCCCAAAAAGTTTACCTTTAGGCAGCATCTTGGCCAAGATGGCTGCCGCCCACATACTGCGCTCCTTTCAGTAGTGACAAACAAGCCTCGATGACCGGATGTCCCTGAAGACAATCCAACAGCGATTTCTCCTATCATGGGGCTGAAATCACGTGTCCGCTCGCTCTCCAGAGCCAAGGCTAACAACTCATCCCGATCCAGCCCATGAGTATTGAGCTCATTGAAATGCTCCATCATAAATGCCTTATTCATCTTAAAATCTGCTGGAATACCTGATTTAAAATAAGGTGATTCCTGCTGCAGAAATTCCCGATAGATTGCTAAAGCCTTGACTTGATAGCTTTCCAGGGCCTGTCGATTTTTAAATCGATTTCCCCAGCGCATGACGCTAAAGGTTTTTAGAAATGTTCCTAGTTTCATACAAAATCTGCTCCGCTCTCTCGGCCGGATCATGACTGACTAGCACCTGATAGCCGACAGCAAGCAACTGCCGCAGCAAGGCCACACCAGCCATGTATTCTTCCTTGCTATCTTGGATCAGTGACGGCAAGAAACGCATCTGCTCCGTATAAGGCAATAGATCCACGCCCCAGCACAAATCAGCTCCGATAAACAGATGATAATCTGGCAAAAAGAGACAGGCTTGACCAGCGGCATGGCCATCAACTGAGGCCAGATATATACTACCATCCCCAAACAAATCAACTGTCTTGCGATAGAGGAATGCTTCTTGCACCTGCTGAGGTTCCACCACTTCCAACCGACTCTCAAAATCCTGCGGAAGAAATTCCTTGAAAATCAAATCCTTAAGCTTGGCATGTTGATAAGTTTTGAAGACGGTCTTTGTCAGAATGAAGCGAGCCTTGGGAAAGAAAGCAGCTCCGCCGATGTGATCTGGATGTAAGTGCGACAAAATGACATAAGAAATATCTTCTGGCGCAATTCCTTTTTGCTCAAGTAGCCGGTCTACACGTTCCTCTTCTGACATATCAACAGGCGTTCCCAGACCATAAAGCCAGTATTTGAAGTTCGGCTTCAGAATAGCTGGAGAATAGCCAGTGTCATAGAGAATATAGCCTTTCTCACGATGCTTCAAGAGGAAAACACCAGCTGGAAAAATTATTTTTTTCTTGGCAACTCCCTTAAACATCTGCTGCAAGTGACTGCTGCAGCGTCCAGGCTGAAGATACTCAATTTTCTCGATAATGTTGGACATATTTTGCAATCCCTTCACTGATTGTCAATTTGGGTTGATAGCCCAAATCCCTTACTGCTGCTGATATATCCAGCGTTTGACTGTAACGCATTAAGTAATAGGTGTAAAGAGTCAGAGGTGGCTCTTTTTCAATATGAAAGAAGCGATAAAAGCTTTCAAATCCATGTGCTAGAAATCCTAGAAAAGCAGCAGGCAACTTAACATAACGTTTACGAACCTGTAAACCATCTAAGCTTCATCCAGCATATCCTTGAAACTACGGGATTCTCCGTTGGTAATATTGTAAACTTGTCCTTGCGCTTCTGGCATTTCCAAAGCCAGACGAACAGCCAAGGCCACATTTTCCACACAGGTCATATCCATCATTTGCTGGCCATTTCTGATGAGTGGAATCGCCAGTTTTTGGCTCAAGCGCAGAATCCTAGGAAAGATACTGGTATCCCCAATACCAAAAAGCCCTCTAGGGCGCAAGATAACAGACGAAACTTGAGGATAGCTTCGGACAATCCGCTCAGCCATGAGCTTGCTTTTTATATAGAAATTTAGCTCATTCTCCTGAGGAGCAGCCTCTTCTTTGATAGCCAATTGGTCACGCGCCGCAGCATAAACACTCGGAGAGGAAATATAGACCAGTCGTTGCACTCCAAAATGTCGGCAGACTTCCATAACCAGCTTGGTTCCTACAACATTCGTCTGATAAAACTGCTCCCATGGTCCCCAAATCGTTGAGAGGGCACCAGCATGCACCACTGCATCCACTCCTTCACAGGCTGCAAAAATTTCTTCTTCTCTGGTAAAATCTCCAGCAAAAAACTCTACTAAAGGACCTTCTAACTGCCGACCAGCCTTCAGATTACGGCCAAAAGCCCGCACCTGATAGCCTTGTTCAGCCAGCTCTTCAACAACATACTTTCCTAGAAAGCCAGTCGCTCCTGTCACTAGAACTTTCATCGCTACTCCTTTCATACAATTTTCTGTTTGTGTCTTGTCCCCATTATACACCATTTCAGCAAATCTTCCGTAAAAAATCTGGAAAAAATCTTTACAGAGTGTCTCACCTGATTGGATAGGAGCAGAAAGAAATAAGATAATTTCCCAAAACAACTATCTCAAGCCATTGACATTTTTTTAGTTGGAAATAGCTCTAATTAATTCATTAAGAGTATAAAAAAGAAGCCGGGAAACCGACTTCTGAACAAATACAAATTAAAGCATTTTGTTGTAGAATTCAACGATAAGTGCTTCGTTGATTTCTGGGTTGATTTCATCGCGCTCTGGAAGGCGAGTCAATGAACCTTCTAATTTTTCAGCATCGAATGATACGAATGCTGGACGTCCAAGAGTTGCTTCAACAGCTTCAAGGATTGCTGGAACTTTCAATGATTTCTCACGAACTGAGATTACTTGACCTGGAGTTACGCGGTATGATGGGATATCAACGCGTTTGCCGTCAACAAGGATGTGACCGTGGTTTACGAATTGACGAGCTTGACGACGAGTAGTCGCAAGACCAAGACGGTAAACAACGTTATCCAAGCGACGCTCCAAGAGAAGCATGAAGTTGAAACCAAGAATTCCTTCTTTGATTTTTGAAGCTTGAACAAACAAGTTACGGAATTGCTTTTCACCTACACCGTAAGTGAAACGAAGTTTTTGCTTTTCAGCCAATTGCAAACCGTATTCTGACAATTTGCTACGGTTGTTTGGTCCATGTTGACCAGGTACATAGTTACGGCGAGCCAATTCTTTACCTGTACCAGTAAGAGAAAGACCCAAACGACGAGCTTGTTTCCAAGATGGTCCTGTATAACGTGACATAAAAATGTCCTCCTGTAAAATATTTTTGAGGAAATAGTCACTTAGAAAGCCCTGATTCGTGCAGAACATTTTCGCCCAAACAGCTAAGGCTACTTTATAGCTGATGTTCTGTTGACGAGCTCCATGCTTTCCTGCTGCTATTTCACACAAAGGCTATTGTACCATGAATACAGTCAAAAGTAAAGGGGATCATACAAAAAATCAAGCACAGAGGCTTGATTTAAGTTAGTTATTGAAAACAAAATAATTCATCAGGAATTCAGGCAGTTACTTCACACTCCCAAAATCCTCAAAATCTCCTGCTTGTATCGCAGCTTCTGCAGTTCCTTATCCTCACTGTCTGACCAAGTCAATTGTAGATCTGCAACGATTTGCCCAGGCCTATTTTTCAGAATATAGATACGGTCGCTGAGAGCCAGAGCCTCTTCAATACTATGCGTGATGAGAAGAGTCGTCAGACCCAGCCTACGATGAATGTCCAGATACCAAGCGTGTAGCTCCATCTTGGTCAACTCATCCAAAGCACTAAAGGCCTCGTCCAGAAGAAATAGCTTGTGACCGAACATGTAGGTCCGTAGCAGTGCCACGCGCTGCCGCATCCCCCCGCTCAGCTCATGTGGATACTTGTCTGCCACATCAAAGAGCCCGAACTCCTTCAAAATCTGGGTTGCCTGCTCCGTCGCTTCCTTTTTGGATACCTTTCGGATTAGCAGGGGCAAGATGACATTACCCAGCACCGTCTTGTGCTCCAGCAGCAAGTCCTTCTGCAGCATATAACTCACCCGGCCCTTAGGATTTTCCTGCCCATCTAGGACAATCCTGCCCGACTGGACCTCCAAAATTCCCGCAATCAGATTAAAGAGGGTCGTTTTCCCGACTCCACTAGGCCCCAAAATCGCTACGACCTGGCCTGCTTCTACCTGTAGGCTGATGTCCTTCAAAATCTGCTGCTCATCATAAGCATAACTTACATTTTCAAGTTTAATTTCTGTCATTATTTTATATAATCGTTGCTAAATCCCTTGTCACTCAAGTCATTGTCCACGATACCCTTATCCTTGGCCCATTTGTAAAAGGCATTCCAGCGGCTAGCCTCAAATTGTCCCCACTTATCCTTATCAGATGCATATTGCTCGGACAGATATTTTTGCGAAGCCAAGACAAAGTCGCGCTTGTTTTTCAATTCCGGCGCATGCTTGATTAAAATATCCGCTGCTTCTTCAGGGTGCTCCATAGCATATTGATAGCCTTTTTTGATGGCCTGAAGAACCTTTTTCGCCTCTTCCGGATTCTTCTTGAGATAGTCATTATTAGCAATAATCACTGGGGAATAATAGTCAAACTCCTTTACATAGTCCTTCATATAAAAGAAATTTGTATCCATGCCCTGAGTTTGAGCCATGATGCCGTCCCAGCCATGATAAATCCAGGCCGCATCAAACAAGCCATTTTCAATCGGCGTAATTGAGTTGGAATCGTTGTTAGGCACTTTTTCCACGTCATCAAATTGACCGCCTTGGCTTTCAACCAAGGTTTTAAGCATGCCCAGTTCCACTGGATCATTCCAAGTGCCGTATTTCTTGCCAGCCAGATCCTTAGGACTTGTAATCCCTGCAGATTTTTTGGAAATAATGCCCGAAGTATTATGCTCTACAATAGCTGCGACAGCTGTGATTTCTGCACCCTTATCCAGTTTTTTAGCCATAGAGTCCTGGAAATAAATACCAAAAGGTGCCTTACCATTGATAATCAGATCCGAACTGCTATCTTCAGGCGGCAACTTGATATCCACATCCACGCCTGCTTCCTTGAAGTAGCCCTTTTCCTGAGCCACATAAAGACCGGTATGGTTGGTGTTAGGTGACCAGTCTAGGATAAAATCAATCTTTTTATCCTTCTTAGCTGACTCCGAGCCTGACTGACTGCAAGCCGCTAGACCAAAGATAGACACGGCAGCTAAACCTGCCAGCAACACTTTATAACTTTTTTTCATCATTATCCTCTTTTCTTTCTTTGGAAAATGGCAGAGCTGAGCTCCTATTTCCACTTAATGACATATTTTTCACTGACAGCCACCAGCTTCATCCCCAGAAGACTGATAACCGAAACCAATATGATAATGGCAAACATGGTATCGTACTGGAAAAGTTTCTTAGACTGAATCATATAAACACCCAAGCCTTCAAAACCGCCCAACCATTCAGAAACCACGGTCGTGATAAAGGCATAGGAAACACTGACGCGCAAGCCCGCATAGAAATAGGGCAGACTAGCTGGAATCTTAAAATGCCAGAGAATCTGCCAGCGATTGGCCTGCATGAGCTCAAAGAGAGTCAGAGTATCCCGGTCACAATGCCGAAAACCGTCCAGAATACTGACGATAATCGGAAAAGTTGTCGTCAGAATAATGAGCACAATCTTAGGCAAAATCCCATAACCCAGCCAGAGAACCAGAATTGGCGCCAAAGCAATGGTCGGAATCGTCTGGACCACGACCATCATGGGATAAATCAGATCATTGAGCCAGCTCATGCTGTCCATGAGTATAGCTAGTATACAAGCCAAGATGACGCCCAAGACTAAACCCAGCAAGGCTACTTTTAAGGTCGCCCAGCTATGACTTGCTAGAAAGCCAGCATCTCTGATAAAGGCCTGACCGATTTCCAGAGGTGTCGGCAGGATAAACTTGGGCAAGAGCTTGAGCCAGCCCATGGCCTGCCAGATGACAAGTACACTCAGCATCCCTAAGAGACCGATTTGCTGCCGCATCAGCCTTTGTAGTGCTTTCATTAGAATGATTTTCCTCCCTTCCTGCATGTTTAGCGCTGCAATTTTTCAAAATATCACCATTCGATAAAGATGATAAAAGAAAAGGCCTTTTCCATATACGGAAAAGGCGCACAAATACCACATTTTTCGGTATGTTTCCTACGCTGGCATTACCCAGATCAGGTGCGGTCGAAGCTTACACTTCCTCTCAGACTGTACACAGACTCCCATATATAGGACTATGATAACGCAATCATCAGCAAATGTCAAGGTTGGAGCTTGGGCTCACTCCTTTTTAACTATAAGCGAAGCAAACTATCATTAATCAGTCAAACTTCCCTTTCGCAGCCAGCAAATCCTCCATAGCCCTGATATTCTCAGTCTCACTTGTGGATAAAATGGTTTCAAAGCCCAGTTCAGCTGCCGTATCTAAATTAGCCTGAATATCATCAATAAAAACGGATTCTACTGGATTCAGATTATATTTTTCAACAGCTTCTGGTAAATCTCTGCTTCTGGCTTGACGACACCGACCTCTGAGGAAAGGATATAGCCCGACAGCAGTGGATAGATGGGCAGCAAACCTGCTTTTTCAATATGGTAAAAAATCTCGCAAGTGGTTGACAAGATATAGATTCGATAGCCTTGCTTAGCCCATAGCCGAATCCTTTCCTGTAAATCACTGTAAACATGCACAACCTCATACCAATGATAAAAGATATTCTTAACGGCAGAATGATAGGAAGCGTCCAGCTGAGCCAGGACTTCCTCATAAGCTTCTTTCAAACTCAGCTCTCCCCTGTCCGTCTGATGCCAGACACCCGACTCAAAAATGACCTGCCTAAGAACCTGCTGCCGCTCTTTCTCAGGTTCAAAATAGGTCAAGATTTTCTCAGAATTCCATTCAATCAGAACATTGCCCAAATCAAAAACCAAATTTTTAATCATGATGACCACCTGTTTTCTTTGCTTATCATCCTCTATATAAGTCGATTTGACTGAGGAATTGCTTCAAATATAAGTAAAAAGGCCCACCGGACCTTTCTATTCATCAAAATAACGGATGAGGTTCTTTTCTGTCAAAATGTCAGAATAAGTATAAGACTCTACATAGGTATTAGAGATTTCCCCTGGCTGACCGCCTTCATTGGAATATTCCACGATAAACAAAGACGGATAAACTTCAATCAGACGGCCTTGCTTGCTTTTTTGGCGCTTACGACCGTTTTCCAGCGTCATCTCAACGATTTGTCCTTCATGCGCCTTGATATCTTCTTTGATTTTTTTCATTTTTGCCACATCTGTAAATGCATCACTCATCTTTATTCGTCCTCTCTTTTGGAAATACTTGAGAATTTATTATACTCTTTCTGGAAAATTAACTCTACTGTACCACGCGCTCCACTCCGGTTTTTCTCGATAATGACTTCAACCTTGTTGTTGGGAATGCCTTCTTCCTCCTCACCAGCTCGATCATAATAATCATCCCGGTAAAGGAAGGCAACGATATCCGCATCCTGCTCAATGGAACCTGATTCCCGAATATCAGACAGCACTGGTCGCTTATCCTGCCGCTGCTCCACGCCACGCGAGAGCTGACTCAGCGCAATGACCGGCACCTTGAGCTCCTTCGCCAAGATTTTCAACTGTCGGGAAATTTCCGAAACTTCTTGCTGGCGATTTTCACGACCAGTTCCTGTGATCAGCTGCAGATAGTCAATCAAGACCAGCCCTAGATTGCCCGTTTCCTGGGCCAGTTTTCGAGCCCGCGAGCGAATCTCCGTAATCCGAATCCCTGGTGTATCATCGATATAAATACTAGCATTGGCCAGATTAGCTGTCGCAATGGTATATTTTTGCCACTCTTCATCTGTCAGTTGCCCCGTACGAATGGAATGAGAGTTAATCACCCCTTCAGAAGCCAACATCCGGTCCACCAAGCTCTCCGCCCCCATTTCCAGAGAGAAAATGGCTACAGTCTTATCCAGCTTGGTTCCGATATTCTGAGCAATATTAAGAGCAAAGGCCGTCTTTCCGACCGCTGGCCGAGCCGCCAGAATGATTAATTCTTCCTCATGCAGACCAGTCGTCATCTTGTCCAACTCACGATAGCCAGTCGCAATCCCAGTGATATCTGATGTCTGCAGAGACCGAGCCTCCAGATTGCCAAAGTTAAGATTCAGCACATCACGGATATTTTTAAAGCCACTGCGGTTAGCTGTTTCGCTGACATCAATCAGAGCTTTTTCAGCTCCGGCGATAATTTCCTCTGACAGACGGTCACCATCGTAGGCTTGATTGATAGACTCTGTCAGACGCGAAATCAGCCGCCTTAGAATGGCCTTTTCTGCAACGATTTTAGCATAGTATTCAGCATTGGCAGATGTTGGCACAGAATTCACCACTTCTACCAAGTAGCTGAGACCGCCGATATTCTGCAAGTCACCCTGGCTGTCCAAAATGTTACGAACAGTTGTTGCATCAATGGCATCGCCGCGGTCAGCCAAGTCAATCATAGCCTTGAAAATCAAGCGATTGGCATACTTAAAGAAGTCAGCAGGCTCGATATACTCACGAACAAAGACCAGTTTGCTCTCATCAATGAAAATGGCTCCTAAGACGGACTGCTCCGCTAAAATATCCTGAGGCTGAGCTCGGAGTTCATCAATCTCTGCCATCGGTAAATCCTTCCTTCAAATCACTATTATCCTTCTTTAACCCGCAAACGAATCACCCCAGCTATATCCTGATAAATTTTCACTGGAACATCTATCAGACCAATGGAGCGAATCGGTGAGTCCACCTTAATATGACGTTTGTCAATTTTGATGCCAAACTGCTTCTGCAGCTCTTCTGCTATTTTCTTGCTGGTAATAGAGCCAAAGGTGCGGCCGTCCGGACCAACTTTTTCAGTAAATTCAACAAGAGTAGCTTCTTCTGCTAACTTAGCCTTAATAGCCTGAGCTTCTGCCACTAGTTCTGCGTGGGCTTTTTCTTCGGACTTTTGCTTACCGCGCAATTCACCGATAGCCTGCGCTGTTGCTTCCTTGGCTAAGTTTTTCTTAATCAGAAAATTTTGAGCATAGCCAGTCGGCATTTCCTTGATTTCGCCTTTTTTGCCCTTGCCTTTTACATCTGTTAAAAAAATTACTTTCATCCTTTTTTCTCCTCGTCTATTATTACTTCCTCTTTAATGACTTGGTCCATAATTTCTTGATTCAGCGACTGAAGGACCTCAGAAACTGTTTTACCTTCAATTTGAGCTGCAGCCAGATTGAAATGGCCGCCACCACCCAGCTTTTCCATAATTCGCTGAACATTGATCTTGCTGCGACTGCGAGCCGAAATAGACACATAGCCTTTGGTATTCTTGCTCACGACAAAAGTAGCTTCAATTCCTGACATGGAGAGCATGGTATCAGCTGCCTTACTGATGACAACCGTATCATAAGTGTTCTCCTCTGGACCAGCTGCTACAATGACATTAGGTAAAATCTTCTTGCCGTTTAAAATCAGTTCATTAATCGCACGATAATCCTCAAAATTCGTAGCGGAAATGTCCTGAATCACAACACTGTCACTGCCCCGAGTCCGTAGATAGCTGGCCACATCAAAGGTCCGACTGGTGACCCGAGATGAAAATCCTTTGGTGTCAAGCATGATACCCGCCATGAGAATGCTGGCTTGCATCTTACTGAGACGGTTCTTTTTAGAATTCTGGAACTGAATCAGCTCCGTCACCAACTCACTGGCACTGCTAGCCCCACTTTCGATATAGGCAATCACAGCATTCTCTGGAAAATCTTCATCACGACGATGGTGATCGACTACGATAATCTGACTGAATTGATCAAAGAAATCCTTAGACAGAGTTAGAGAAATCTTGGAGTGGTCAACCATAATCAAAAGCGAACGATTGGTCACCATATTTACTGCTTCAGAAAGTGGCACCAGATAGTCAGCCCCTTCCTGCTGGAGCTTTGTAATGGAGCGCTCAATGTCAGAAGCCATCTGGGACGGATCATAGACCACATAAGCTTTCTCAATGATATTGCTAGCAAAGAGCTGCATACCAAGAGAAGAGCCCAAGGCATCCATATCTAGATTTTTATGTCCGACCACAAAGACCTGATCCACACTCTTAATCTTATCAGAGATAGCAGTCATCATGGCCCGAGTACGAGTGCGCGTGCGCTTGACAGCTGATGCCGTTCCTCCGCCAAAGAAGATTGGATTCATATTGTCGTTGTTTTCTTTGACAACAGCCTGATCTCCACCGCGGACTTCAGCTAAGTTGAGGTTGAGCAGAGCGACCCGGCCGATTTCATCATGATTGCCATCACCATAAGAAAAGCCCATACTGAGTGTCAGAGACAGCTCCCGATTTTTAGCTTCCGTCCGAAATTGATCAATGATAGAAATTTATTTTCCATCAGCTGTTCCAGCACTGTGTAATCCGTAAAAAGATAGAATCGATCCATGCCAACCCGACGGTAAAACATGTGAAACTGCTCAGAAAATTCTGCTACGAAGTTGGCTACAAAGCTATTGATATGGCTGATATCCGTATCAGAAACGACATCTTCCAAATCATCATAATTATCCACCGAGATAATCCCGATCACCGGGCGCGTTGTCACCAGACCAACGGTAGCTTCGTATTCATTGGATGCATCAAAAAAATAAAACACACTGGATGCACGGTCCAAGTAAACCGAATATTTCTTGTCTCCAACCGTAGCATAATGACCAGAGTCTGAATAAGCAGCCTTCATGATATTCTTGAGCATATCAGCATCAAAATCACCATCTTCGGTTGTAAAAATCAGTTCTGCATAGGGATTAAACCACTCTACATCACCATTATCTTCACTGATTTTAATGACACCAACTGGCATCTTATCCAGCAAGGAAGCAAGGCTACCTTCTGCTTGATGATTGACATAATGAATCTGCTCAATCTCATCTAGCTCGGATACTCTCTGTTGCTGGATAAAAAGCACAATCAAAATAGCCAGCACAAGCATGAGAGCAGCTAGCATGGCCAAACTATCACCAAAAAGCCTCAGACAGATGGCTAAGATTATAAAGGAAATTAGACCCGCCATCGCCAAGTGAATTGGGGCAAAACGAAATTTTTTCATCATAGACCTCTTATTCCGCCATTTTACCATAAATCCTAGAAAAAAGCGAATTTCTCCCAATAAGTAAAGCATTTAAGAAAGGTAAAGGGAGCGAAAAACAGCCTTTCAAAGTTTACAACACTGTAAACCTCTTGTAAATTTACACAAAAAGGCTGCTTCCCAAAGGAAACTAAGCCTTTTAAAAGAGTTACTTCGCTTGATTTTTAGAAATGCTTCTAGACTTGCCTTCTAAGTAAACCATCAAAATAGAAATATCTGCTGGATTGACACCAGAAATACGACTAGCCTGACCAATTGTTTCTGGATTGATTTTCTTAAACTTCTGTCGTGCTTCTGTCGCAATCGAGTCAATATCATCCCAGTCAATATTAGCTGGAATCCGCTTCTCTTCCATGCGCTTCATCTTTCAACCTGATCAAGGGCTTTGGAAATATAGCCTTCGTACTTAATCTCTGTTTCAATTAGCTCGATAATCTTTTCATCAAGCTCTTCTGCCGCCGGACCAATGAACTGAACCACATCCTGGTAAGACACTTCCGGCCGCCGCATAAATTCTTTGGCAGTTACTGCATCTGTTAGAGCTTTAAAACCAAGCTCTTCTACCTTGGCATTGGTTTCCTTGACAGGTTTTAGCTTGATGGATTCCAAACGCTTCATTTCATTGTCAAATTGATTCTTTTTAATCTCGAAACGAGCCCAGCGCTCATCATCTACCAGACCAATTTCTCGTCCCATCTCTGTCAAACGCATATCAGCATTGTCATGGCGGAGAATCAAACGGTACTCAGCTCGGCTGGTCAAAAGTCGATAAGGTTCTACGGTTCCCTTGGTCACTAAATCATCAATCATGACCCCAATGTAACCATCACTACGCTTCAAGATTAACTCCGGCTTCCCTTGGATCTTCAAAGCTGCATTAATCCCAGCAATAATCCCTTGACCAGCGGCTTCTTCATAACCAGAAGTCCCATTGGTCTGACCTGCTGTAAAGAGCCCAGAAATTTTCTTGGTTTCCAAGGTTGCCCGTAACTGGTGAGGCATAATCATATCGTACTCAATGGCATAGCCTGTCCGCATCATTTCGGCATTTTCTAGACCCTTGATAGAGTGAACCAAGTCCTTCTGCACATCTTCTGGCAGACTGGTTGACAGCCCCTGCACATAAACTTCTTCCGTATCACGGCCCTCAGGCTCTAAGAAAAGCTGGTGGCGTTCCTTGTCCGCAAAACGGACGATCTTATCCTCGATTGACGGACAATAGCGAGGGCCCACACCCTTAACGATACCTGAAAACATAGGAGCACGATGCAGGTTATTTTGGATAATTTCATGACTTTCTGCATTGGTATAAGTCAACCAGCAAGGCACTTGATCTTTCACATAGTCTTCATCACGAGACGTGTAAGAGAAATGATTGGCTTTTTCATCACCTGGCTGAATCTCGGTCACGTCATAATTGATAGATGACGCCTTAACACGTGGAGGAGTTCCAGTTTTAAAACGACCAATTTCAAATCCTAGGTCACGTAGATTATCTGCCAAAGGAATGGCTGCCAGACTATGGTTTGGACCAGATGAATACTTGAGATCACCAATAATAATTTCTCCTCGCAAGGCTGTTCCAGTCGTAACAATGACGGCTTTAGCTGCATACTCCTGATGGGTCGCTGTCTTAACCCCAATTACCTTACCATCTTCTACCAAGATTTCATTAATCATGGTTTGCCGCAGAGTCAGATTTTCTTGATTTTCGACAGTCTTCCGCATTTCTTTGGAGTAGACTTCCTTATCCGCCTGCGCCCGAAGAGCCCGAACAGCGGGCCCTTTACCAGTATTGAGCATTTTCATCTGGATATAGCTCTTGTCAATATTCTTGGCCATCTCTCCGCCCAAAGCATCTACTTCACGAACGACAATGCCTTTTGCAGACCCTCCGATAGATGGATTGCAGGGCATAAAAGCCAGCATCTCAATATTGATGGTTGCCAAAAGAACCTTACAACCCATTCGACTAGCAGCAAGCGATGCCTCAACCCCAGCATGCCCTGCTCCAATCACGATAATATCATAACTTTCAGTAAAATTGTGTGACATTTCTTTTTCCTTCATTTTTTCACCAAAAAAGATCAAATCTCTAGAAGTGCAGGACAAAAAAGCCTGCAACATCCATGAGCTTTGACCATCATAGGTATTGCTTATCTTATTTTAGCAAATTATGTTGAATTGTCAATCTAAATGTACTGCAAGACTTGACCATTCTTATAAGCTCTGTCAATCAAGCCACCACCTAAGCACTCATCGCCATCATAAAAGACAACTGCTTGACCTGGAGTAACAGCCCTTTGAGGCTGATCAAAGTTGACAACTGCCTTGTCACCCTTTACAGTAACTGTCACTTTGGAATCAGGCTGACGATAACGGAACTTAGCTGTACATTCTATAGTAAATTCTTCTGGCATTTCTTTTGTGAAATGAACCTGACTAGCGCCAAGGCTGGTTGACATCAAATTGTCATGGTAAAAACCCTGACCCACATAAAGGATATTTTGGCTGAGGTCTTTTCCAACCACAAACCAAGGCTCATTATCTCCACCGTGCTGACCACCAATTCCAAGACCACCCCGCTGGCCAATAGTATAATACATCAACCCAGCATGCTGGCCCATATCTCGGCCTTCCAAGGTCATCATGCGACCAGGCTGGGCTGGTAAATATTGACTCAGAAATTCTTTAAAATTCTTCTCACCAATGAAGCAAATACCAGTCGAGTCTTTTTCTTAGCTGTAGCTAAACCAGCTCTTTCAGCAATTGCTCGAACTTCTGGCTTTTCTAAATGCCCCAGAGGAAACATAGTCTTTTGCAGTTGTTCCTGTGACAGTTGGCTTAGGAAGTAAGTCTGATCCTTATTGTTGTCCTTGCCACGCAACATGTGAACCAAGCCATCTTGGTCTCTCTTTATCTGAGCATAGTGACCCGTTGCAACGTAATCTGCACCCAGTGTCAAGGCATAGTCAAGGAAGGCTTTAAACTTGATTTCCTTGTTACACATGACATCTGGATTTGGAGTCCTACCAGCTCGGTATTCCGCCAAGAAGTATTCAAAAACGCGATTCCAGTACTCTTTCTCAAAGTTGACAGAGTAGTAAGGAATGCCAATCTGATCTGCAACAGCAGCTACATCCTTGTAGTCTTCTGTGGCTGTACAGACACCAAATTCGTCTGTGTCGTCCCAGTTTTTCATGAAGATGCCAATCACATCGTAACCTTGTTCTTTTAAGAGCAAAGCAGTTACTGATGAATCGACACCTCCGCTCATACCAACAACGACACGAATCTTAGAGTTATCACTCATTGTGTTCTCCCATCTTTTCGTTATTTCACGATTGAAGGTCGTGCTGTGCTTTCAACGATTGAAGGTCGCTTGAGCAAGGCCTATTATAGCACGAAAGGACTAGGAAAACAAATCAGAAATTTAACTAGAATTATCAACTGTAAAGAATATTTACAACTCTGTAAAGTTATTGATTTTCTCGTTTACTTTCTCCTCTAACAAAATTTTATAATATCCACTTTTAATTCATTTAAAAAATCAGCAGAAAGCCCTTAACTTTGTTATAATGAAAATAATAAATAAGCTGCAAGGAGAAATTATGACTTCACTAAGATTTCAATCTGTTTTTGATATTATTGGACCTGTAATGATTGGTCCATCAAGCAGTCATACGGCAGGCGCCGTCCGTATCGGAAAAATTGTCTCCTCCATTTTTAATGACGAACCTACGGAAGTAGAATTCCAGCTCTTTAACTCTTTTGCCAAAACTTACCGAGGTCACGGAACTGACTTGGCTCTTGTCGCAGGGATTTTAGGCATGGAGACAGATGACCCTGAGATTCCTAACAGCCTTGAAATTGCTCATAAACGTGGTATCAAGATTGTCTGGACGATTCAAAAGGATAGCAATGCTCCCCACCCCAATACAACAAAGATTACAGTCAAAAATGACCGTAAAACAATCAGTGTGACTGGAGTCTCTATCGGTGGCGGCAACATTCAAGTAACAGAGTTGAATGGCTTTTCAGTATCTCTGAGCATGAATACTCCAACCATCATTATTGTCCACCAGGATGTCCCAGGTATGATTGCCCATGTCACCGATGCTCTGTCACGCTACAATATCAATATAGCACAGATGAATGTTACCCGTGAGAAGGCTGGAGAAAAAGCGATTATGATTATTGAAGTTGACAGCCGCAGCTGTGAGGAAGCCATTGATGAAATTCGCAATATTCCTCATCTGCATAATGTGAATTTCTTTAAATAGGAGAAAATATGTTTTATTCCATCAAAGAATTGGTAGAGCAAGCTGACTTGGATTACCAAGGAAATGTTGCTGAATTGATGATTGCTACCGAGTATGAATTAACTGGTCGTGAAAGAGATGAAGTCCTGCGGCTGATGGGTCGCAATCTGGAAGTCATGAAAGCCTCTGTCCTTCTTGGACTGGATGAGAGCAAGTCTCGCAGCGGATTGACTGGCGGAGACGCAGCAAAACTTGACCACTATATCCAGTCAAGAAAGACTTTATCAGATTACACTGTACTGACTGCTGCAAAAAATGCTATTGCTGTCAATGAGCATAATGCTAAAATGGGTTTAGTTTGTGCCACACCAACGGCCGGCAGCGCTGGCTGTCTGCCTGCTGTTCTTACATCAGCCATTGAAAAATTAGGACTCTCAGAAGAAGAACAGCTAAACTTTCTATTAGCTGCAGGCGCTTTTGGCCTAGTTATTGCCAATAACGCCTCAATTTCGGGTGCTGAAGGTGGCTGTCAAGCTGAGGTTGGCTCCGCTTCTGCTATGAGTGCAGCTGCTTTAGTTCTAGCTGCTGGAGGTTCACCTTTTCAAGCTAGCCAAGCTATTTGTTTTGTCATCAAAAACATGCTGGGTTTGATTTGCGATCCAGTAGCTGGTCTGGTCGAAGTGCCTTGTGTCAAGCGAAATGCTATGGGATCCAGTTACGCCTTTATTGCAGCTGACATGGCTCTTGCGGGAATCGAATCTAAAATTCCTGTTGACGAAGTCGTTGACGCCATGTATCAAGTCGGGTCAAGTCTGCCTACTGCTTTCAGAGAAACAGCTGAAGGCGGCCTAGCTACAACACCTACAGGCCGCAGACTTTCAAAAGAAATCTTTGGAGAATAACCTTGACAAATTTGTCAAGTAGATTTACTAGATAGTAAACAAGGAGACAAGATGAGTCATTTGAAATATATCTTCTTTGATTTGGATGGAACCCTAGTTGACAGTTCAAAGGGCATCCAAGAATCCTTTGAATACAGCTTCAAACAACTTGGAAAAGAGTGCCCTGAAGAAAGTATTATAAAAAGTTTTATGGGGCCGCCTCTAGAAGTAAGCTTTGCCTCTGTTCTTGAAGAAAGCCAAGTCGCAGAAGCGATTAACTATTATCGCAGCTTCTATAAGGAAAAAGGCATCTGGGATGTTCGCCTCTATGAGGGGATACCAGAATTACTGACACAGTTAAAAGAAGCTGGTTATCAGATTTATGTAACAACGAGTAAGAATCAACCCACAGCTCAAGATTTATTAGCAAATCTAGCCATCTCTGAGCAATTTGATGATATTTTTGGCTCACTGCCAGATTCATTTCACAAAGCAGATGTTCTGTGCCGAGCTCTGCAAACACTAGATGCAAATCCAGAAGAAACCATAATTATAGGCGATACAAAGTTTGATATAATTGGCGGTGAAGAAGTAGGAATCTCAACTCTGGGAGTCCTTTGGGGCTTTGGCAGCCAAAAAGAGTTACTAGAAAATGGAGCAGATTTGCTGGCTAATTCTCCCAAGCACATTTTAAAAATATTAAACGAACGCTTTTCATAACTTTACACATTTGTCAAACTAGATAAGATTATCACCTTTAAATCTTTATCTACACTATCATTTTATGCTTATAAATTGTCAATTTTATGTAAACCAAAAAACCACAGAAATCTGTGGTTTTTTTATTTCTATCTTAGTAACCCCAAGCTGAAAGTCCTTGAGCGCTATAGGCGCTATATGCTGATTGGATTTGATCATCAACAGTAGCTGTTGAACCCCAACCTGGCATTGTTTGGAAAAGACCACTAGCACCTGAAGGGTTGTAAGCATCTACTTGACCATTTGATTCACGGGCAATGATAGCTTCCCAAGTTGATGCAGGAACACCAGTCATTTCTGCCATACGTGATGCTGCATAAGAACCAGTTGCACCAGCGGTATTACCATTACTAAGTACAAGGCCTCCTGAAGTTGCTGCTGAATTAGCTGTTGCTGCGGGCGCTGCATAATTATTTACGGGAGTTGCAGTTGCTGCTACGCTTGTTTCAGAGGTTTTGGCACTATTTCCAAGTTCCAAGATTTGACCAACACGGATGTGATTTGGATCTGCAATTTTGTTTAACTCTACTAATTTCTCAAGAGTTGTATTTTTTTCGTTAGCAATAGCTGATAAAGTATCACCTGCTTCAACTGTATAGGTCTCAGCATTTGCAATACCTGAAACCAAGAAAGCCGCTGCAGCGACTGCACCTGTTAAAGTCCATTTTGCTGTTTTTTTGTTCATTAAAATGTAATTCTCCTTTCGGTGATAATACTATCTTACACATAAAATATTACCAAAAAGTTACATTACCAAGTCAAACATTACAGGAACATTTAGTTTAGACGTTAAAAACAGACTTTTAGAGCTTTTTTGCCAAAAATTTTCTTTGACGAAGTAAAAAATAGACAGGTTTAACTTATACTATTCTCTAAAAACACTTTAAACAGCAGATCAGTTTTTCAATATATAAAGTAGAATACCTAATATAAGTAAGCTAATAATAGCCAAGCTGTCATTTCTTCTCCATGCCAAGCGGCGAAAACGTGTCCGCCCCTCACCTCCATTATAGCCACGCGCTTCCATGGCAATTGCTAGAGCATCTGCCCTTTTAAAACTAGAAGCAAACAAAGGGATTAGAATGGGAATAATAGATTTGACCTTTTGAACAAGCTTTCCCTCGCCAAAGTCAACACCACGCGCCCTCTGGGCGTTCATAATCCGAGTAGTATCATCCATTAAAGTTGGAACGAAGCGCAGGCTCATAGAGAGCATCAGGCCAATCTCATGTGCTGGCACCTTGAAGACCTTCAGAGGTTTCAGCAAAAACTCAACCGCATCGGACAAGCTTAAGGGCGTCGTTGTCAGAGTCAGAAGAGTAGAAAAGAAAATAATCAGAATAAAGCGACTAAAAATAATACCAGCCTGTGACAGTCCTGCTTCTGTAATTCTGATAAAAGCGAACTGAAAAATTGTAGCGCCTCCCGAGGTCAAAAACAGCTGGAACAAGGTGGTAAAAGCTATGATAAAAACCATGGACTGGATACCCTTTAAAAAGAACTTCAAAGGAACCTTAGACAGCAAAACCAAACTAAAAACGAAAATAAACAGCAGCAGATTGGTCACAAGATTATTGGCCCAGAAAATTAATAGAATAAAAAGAAACATCGCCAGTAACTTGCTCCGCGGATCCAAACGATGAATAATTGAATTTCCGGGAATATAGCGGCCTAAAATCAACTTATCCATGCAAAATCTCCTTGAATTCTTCAATTGTAATAGGATAGTGCGAGAAGGTCATCCCTTTCTCCTCCAATTCGTGAGCAAATTTTGTAATCTTAGGAACACCCAATTGAATACTCTCCATAAAATCAAGATCCTGAAAGACCTGAGCAGGCTGACCACTCTTGACAACTCTGCCCTTATCTAAAACATAGACTGTATCAGCAAAGTTGGCTACATCATCCATTAGGTGAGTTACCAAAACAATGGTCATACCGGCTTGATGCAGCTCTTCAAAGAGCCTCATCAGTTCTTTTCGACCGGATGGATCAAGTCCTGCTGTCGGCTCATCCAAAACCAAGATATCAGGCTCCATGGCCAGTATACCAGCTATGGCCACCCTGCGCATCTGGCCACCAGAAAGTTCGAAAGGACTGCGATTGAATAAATCCTCAGAAATCCCGACCAAGTGCAGCTTTTCACGCGCCAAAGCTTCTGCTTCTTCCTTAGAAACACCAAAATTCTGAGGGCCAAAAGCCACATCTTTCAAAACTGTTTCATCAAAAACTTGACTTTCCGGAAATTGAAAGACTAGACCGACCTTCTTGCGCACCTGTTTAATGTCTTTATTGACGGAATCAGCCGTGATGACTGTACTGCCTACTTCAACACTGCCCTGATTGGGAACCAGCAAGCCATTTAAAAGCTGGAGAATGGTTGACTTACCGCTGCCAGTATGACCGATAAGAGCGGTGTAGCTGCCGGATTTTATCTCCAAATCCACTCCAAAAAGCGCTGGTCCCTCAAAAGGGGTGCCAGCTTGATAAGTATAACTTACATTTTTGAGAGTAATACCCATAGTTGATCCTGCAATTCTTTTTCTGTTAAGTAAGAGTCTGGCAGAGGAAGCCCAGACTGACACAAAGCCGCCTTTACCTGATTAACAAATGGCTGATCCAATCCTAGCTCTTCCAAATCTTCTCGAGAAAAAAGTTCTCTCGGGGTAGCGGTAGATTCAACCTGACCCTCTTTCATGACCAAAACACGGTCGCTTAAGGCTATTTCATCCAAATCATGGGTGATGGAAATGACAGTCAGTTCATTCTTGTCTTTAATCTTTTACCGTCTGGATAAGATCCAAACGTCCCTCTGGATCTAGCATGCTAGTTGCTTCATCCAAAATAATAATATCCGGTCTCAGAGCTACCACACCTGCAACAGCTACCCGCTGTTTCTGGCCTCCGGAAAGACGAGCTGGTTCACGCTCCTTAAAATCCTGCATGCCGACAAGCTCTAATGCCTGCTGGACTCGCTCTACCATCAGATCATAGTCCAGCCCTTGATTTTCCAAACCAAAGGCTACATCGTCTTCTACAGTTGCTCCGACAAACTGATTATCTGGATTTTGGAATACCATGCCAATCTGTCTGCGTTTTTCCCAGACATTTTCAGCTGTTAACTTATCACCTGAGATAATAATATCTCCGCTTTCCGCTTCTAAAAGACCGTCAATCAAACGAACTGTGGTTGATTTTCCACTCCCATTATGACCGACAATAGACAGCCATTCCCCTTTTTTTACTTGAAAGGAGACATCATTTAAAGTGTAATTCTCAGACTCACTATCGTATTTGTACTTAAGATTTCTTACTTCGATGATATTTTCCATATTATTCAAAGGTATCTTTAAAGAGATAGGCACTTCCCTTGAAGTAGTCATATCCAGAATAAATCGTAAAGATTAAAGCGATATACAGAAGGATTTGTCCTAAGAGAGTCCAATGAATCAGTAGAAAAATAATAGCAAACATCTGCGTGAAGGTCTTGATTTTACCTGGCATAGCAGCTGCTAAGACTGTACCGCCTGTTTCCACTAAAAGCAAGCGCAGACCTGTTACTGCCAATTCCCGGCAAATAATAATAGCTACAACCCAGGCAGGAGCCATTTTCATCTCAATCAACATGATAAAAGCAGACATCACTAAAAGCTTATCAGCCATGGGATCAGCAAATTTACCAAAATTTGTTACCACTTCCCACTTTCGTGCCAAATAACCATCTAGATAATCAGTTATACTGGCAAAAGCAAATATAAAAGCTGCCAAGATATGCATGGTGTAAGAATGACCGAATGTTAAAATCACAACAAATACAGGGATTAAAGCAATTCTAACAAGAGTTAAGGCATTTGGAATATTTTCTTTTTTCATGGTATTCCCTTCGTTTTTATCCTTTCGTAATATTCAAACTAATGGTTCCACTATCGCTAGTCAAAGCCGAAGTATCTAGTTTTTGTCCCTCTATCGTCACAGTTGCTCCTTTAACAGGTGCTAACGTAATAAGATACTTATTGCCTGGATCAAGAGAAACCGTCTGGCTTGATTTTTCTGGAGATAAGGTGACGCCTTCGGCTAGTTCTGAATCGCTTATGCTTACCAAATTGGTTGTTTGCTCCACAGAAACGGTCACTTTGACAGACTGACTTGCTCCGCTGTACTCAGCAATCAAATTCTCTCCGCTTCCACTAACTGTCAATTTGCCAGCTGAGGAAGAAACTGACTTAGAATCAGCCGAAGAAAAGGAACTCTTCTGACTGTTGGTACTTGTAGAATATACCAGACTATAATTGTTGTCAGATGCTTTAAAACTTACCGAATTAGTATGAGCATAGTTCCAGATATAATAAGCTACGAAAGCAGCAATAGCTGTAGCCAATAAGAGGAAATAGAACAAGGGCAGAAAAGAGCTTTTATTTTTATTTTTTCTGCTCCTGAATTCCTCATCTGCTGCCAGTGCCACTTCATCAAAGACAATCATCTCACCAGCTTCGTAAGCCTCCAGAATAATAGACTCATCCAAATCTACAGCCCAAGCATATTTCCGCAAGAAGCTGCGGGCATAGAAAGGACTAGGAAGCAAATCATAGTCATTTCGTTCCAGCGCTTCCAGCAAATCCTGCTGAATATCTGTCTTTTTTGACAATTCCTCTAAGCTCAGCCCTTGATTGGTCCGGGCAAGCTTTAACACTTCTCCTATCGTTTTTTTTCTCATACGTACTTTTCCCTTTTTTCTATTCTTCACTATTTTAACAAAATTTTAAAAACGATTCTGGAATTATTTTGGAAAAATAGTAAAATCTGTCATATCACACTGATCGATAAATCGATGACCGAGTTTTATCACATCATTCAGGCTGATGTCCTGTAAAATTTTCGGCAAATCAAACAGATTCTCACCCGTCAAATGCGGTTCATATTGGGTTGCAATATACTCAAGCGAGTTTAAACCATGCAGAAAATCACCAAACATCTCACTTTTAATCGTATCCAAATGCTCTTCTGTCACATCCGGATCCTTGTCAAAATTCTTGATAGCTGAGCGAAATTGATGAGAAAGTCCCACCGGCTCCTGAGTGTCCATCGTCAACATGACAAAGTGAAAATCTTTTTCTACTTCCACTTCCAGCGTTAAAGAATTATCCATTTTCCCACTTTCATAGAGGGACTGGAAACGCTTGGAAGTCCAGCCAAACATCATGGCAAATAAGAGTTTCAAAGTGATTTTATAGCGATACAACTCCGATTCATCAACAAAGTCTGTCCCTCGAATCCCAACTGCCAGTTTTGGACTAGCCACCTCCATTCGGTAGGTATCCGTTGATACCACTGGGTGAAGGCTAACAGGAATTTTTTCAATAGGTTCCGAACTCCCAGCAAAAACTAGTTTTTCCTGCTGTTCAGCAATCTCTGCAGCTATCTGTTCCAAATCGAAATTACCAATCACAAACAAAGTCATATTAGAAGGATGATAAAAGTTACTGAAATTTTCCTTCAAATTTTCGACGGTAATCTCAGAGATAGACTCTTTCGTTCCTGCAATGTCTTCTGCCAGAGGTGTTTGAGGATAGAGATTGGCCAAGGCTCCAAAAAAGAGACGATAATCCGGATTATCCTGATACATTTCAATTTCTTGGCCGATAATATCCTGTTCCCGCAAAATGGATTCTTTTGTGAAATCAGCCCGATGCACCAGTTCTTGCAAAAGCTGTAGGTTTTCTGAGATATTATCCGTTGCAGAAAATAAATAGCTGGTTCGAGTAAAGCTCGTAAAGGCATTGCTCTCAGCCCCTAGCTTAGTAAATTCCAGCAGCAAATCCTTTCCCTGCGGGCCTTCAAAAAGCTTATGTTCCAAAAAATGAGCTATTCCCGCCGGATACTGAGTGACCTGCTTGGTTTCACGTGAAACAATCTCCGTATCCACTGAACCAAAATTAGTTGAGATAATCCCATAAGTTTCATTAAAATCATTTTTAGGCAGAAGAAAAACACGCAAACCATTTGCCAAGACTGTCTGATAAACAGTTTCTCCCACTGCTGAATAATTGATTTTTTCTAGCACTTCTCCCTGCATTATTTTCCTTCCATAAAGTAAATAGCTTGTAATTTTAAGAGACCAGCTGCTTTGACAATATCATCTTTATGAACCTGTTCCAAAGCTTCCAGCCAAGCTTCAAGAGATAAGAATTTTTTGCCTAAAACAGAAGCCATATAAGCTCTCTCTAATATTGTATTCTGTCGATCCTGAGCTAAGAGGACCGAGTTTTTCAGCATTTTCTTGGTTTGATCCAATTCTTCCTGACTAAACATGCCACGCTTCAAATCACCAATCTGTCGGTTGATTAAAGCAACTGTTCTAGTCCGATTGCTGCGGTCAATACCAGCGTAAATCCGCATCATGCCTGAAAAAATATCAAGTTGCTGGAAATCGTATAAGCCAGTCCTTCCTTTTCACGAAGATTGACAAATAATTTTGAATGGGCAAAGCCACCTAGCAAAGCATTTAAAACGACCAAAGGAAGGTGCTCACTCTCTCCGTACTGAATAGGGAAGTGATAGGCCAACTCAATAATTGACTGATGCACATCCTTCTGCTCCAGTCCTTCTCGCAAAACATTGGAATATTCTTGCTGATAAACTAACTGAACTTCTTGCTGGCGAGGCGCAAAATTGAAAGATTGAATTTTCTCCCGAACAGCCACTTCATTAAAGTCCCCAATAAAGAAAAAGTCAATCTGATTTTCCTCAAGCATCTGCTGAAAAGCAGCAAAACTACTTGCAGCGGTCTCTTTCTGAATTAATTCAATCGTCCCAACACGAGGCATCTGCATTTCCTCTTCTTCATAAAAGAGTTTATCTAATTCTCGATGAGCATGATAAAAATGATTCTCAATTTCAGCTTCCAAATCATTCAAGATATTTTTCTTCTCAATTTCAAAAGCAGATTCATCAAAAGCGTCCTGACTTACCAATGGAGAAAACAGACTGGCTTTCAAAAAATCAAGCATGGCATCTGTTAGGACATTTTTACGACTCAAAAATTTATCCCGCACAAAAGAAAGATTGATATCTAAATAATGGACCAATCCTCTCCTTGAAAGACTCGTTGAATAATCAGCGCCATACAAATTGGCCAAACGTTCTCTAAAAGCCTGTGAAGTAGGATAAACAGCATTGACAGTTTCTAGCATACTGGCTGTTAAAACCCGACCAGCTACTGTTCCTTTGGAGATAGGCGCTGAAAAACGAACCCTAATTTTGTTTGTTTTAAATTTTTCTGATTGAATAAAATGGAGACGAACTCCTTTAGTGATTTCCATGACGCCCCTCATACTGAATAATATAGACTACTATTATATCATGAAATGCCTCTGATTTGTTTGTTCCACCAAGCTTTTTGCTGATTAAAACGTTTTCTGATAGCAGGAGAAAATTTCCGATTTTATCCAAAGCACCTCAGCACTTTTTACTAACAAATATGGTATAATGACAGGGTTGAGGTGAAATATGGAATATAAATTATTTGATGACTACATCACGCTACAAGCCCTTTTGAAAGAAACAGGAATTATCCAAAGCGGCGGAGCAATTAAAACATTTCTAAGTGAATATCCAGTTCTTTTTAACGGTGAGCCAGAAAACCGCCGGGGAAAAAAACTCCGTGTCAATGACAGGATTTCCTTTCCCGATCAAGGAATTGAAATTAATCTGACAGCTCCTAGTCAAGAAGAAATTCTGCAACACCAAGAGGAAATGGCAGAAAAAAAACGAGTTGCTGAACTTGTCAAAGCCATGAATAAGGATTTAAAAAAATCTCAGACTTCTAAAAAAGAAAAGCGTAAGAATACTGGGCTACCTAAAAAGCAGAAAACTACGAAAAGCCCTGTTCGCTTCCCTGGTATCTAATCATGTGGCTACAATCATTAAAAATCAAGCATTTCCGAAATTATCAGGAAGCTGATATTGACTTCCATCCTGGCTTAAATGTCTTTCTAGGCCAGAACGCACAAGGTAAAACCAATATTTTAGAAGCTGTTTATTTCCTAGCCTTGACAAGAAGCCACCGCACACGTTCAGATAAAGATTTAATCCATTTTAAAGAAAATGACCTCCTTGTCTCTGGCATCTTAGAAAAAAAGACTAGTAAAGTTCCTCTTGACATTAACTTGACACCAAAAGGTCGCATCACAAAAGTCAATCACTTGAAACAAAGTAAATTATCAGACTATATTGGAACTATGAATGTTGTTCTTTTTGCTCCTGAAGATTTACAGTTGATTAAAGGTTCTCCCAGTCTACGTCGTAAATTTATAGACATTGAGCTTGGACAAATCAAGCCTGTCTATCTATCAGATTTATCCAATTATAATCATGTCCTTAAACAACGCAATTCCTATCTGAAAGCTAATGATAAAGTTGACGAAACTTTCTTGACTGTCCTTGATGAACAGCTGGTTGACTATGGCTGTCGTGTCATAAAGCATCGGTTGGATTTTTTGCAAAAATTAGAAAGCTTTGCTCAAGACAAGCACTGGGACATCTCTCAAAATCTGGAAAAATTGACTGTCAAGTATCTGTCGTCTATTCCTTTACACAAAATTGACAATTTAGAAGAAACTTACCGCTCTTCCTTATTAAACAGCCGTAAACGCGACCTATTCAAAAAAAATACAGGTGTTGGTCCCCATCGTGATGATATTGCTTTTTTTATCAACCAGATGGATGCCAACTTTGGTAGTCAAGGTCAGCATCGCAGTCTTGTTTTATCACTGAAACTAGCCGAAATCAAGTTAATAGAAAGCATTACGAAGGAAACGCCTATTTTGTTGCTTGACGATGTAATGAGTGAACTTGACAATAACCGTCAACTAAAATTATTAGAAACTATCTCTCAGGATATTCAAACTTTCATCACTACAACAACTTTAGAACATTTAAAAAATCTTCCACAAGATATAAAAATTTTCACTATCCAGCAAGGACAAATTATGTCTCAATCCTAGCATTACATGAGATTTACGTTTTTGTAAATTTCATTTACAAAATATTGCTTATTGTGTAAACGAATTATATCGAATTGTTGTTAAAAAAGCTTTTATAGCCTTTTGAATTGTAAAAGCATGTCAATTTAAATCGTAAATTTAAAACGAGGTTAGGAAAAATTTCCGACCTCGTTTTATTTTTTATTGGACTGAATAGTTAGGGGCTTCATTAGTAATTTGCACATCATGAGGGTGGCTTTCCTTCAATCCAGCACCACTCATCTCAATAAACTGAGCATTATCGTGAAGTTCTTGCAGATTTGCAGCACCAACATAACCCATACCAGATCGGATACCACCCAGCATCTGGAAGACAATATCTGCAGCAGCTCCCTTGTATGCCACACGACCTTCAATTCCTTCTGGAACTAGCTTATTAGCTTCATTAACAGAACCTTGGAAGTAACGGTCACTAGAGCCCTTCTTCATAGCGGCGATAGATCCCATTCCGCGGTAAGTCTTAAATTTCCGACCTTGGAAGATTTCTGTCTCACCTGGCGCTTCGTCTGTTCCTGCAAACATTGAACCCAGCATAACAGCATTTCCACCTGCAGCCAAGGCCTTAACAATATCTCCAGAATACTTAATCCCACCATCAGCAATGATGGTTTTTCCATATTCACGCGCTACAGCAGCTGCATCATAAATAGCCGTTACTTGAGGAACACCAACACCAGCAATGACACGGGTTGTGCAGATAGAACCTGGGCCAATTCCGACCTTAACAACATCCACACCTGCTTCATAAAGAGCGCGTGCACCTTCAGCAGTTGCAATATTTCCAGCAATCAAGGTGCGATCAGGGAAATGAGCACGAATCTCTGCAATCTTACGCAAAACTCCTGCAGAATGGCCATGAGCAGTATCAATAACAATCGCATCAGCACCTGCTTCAAAGAGAGCTTCTGCACGTTCGAAAGTATCTGAAGTAACACCGACAGCACCAGCTACCAAGAGACGACCAAACTCATCTTTAGCAGCATTTGGAAACTCAATAACTTTTTCAATATCTTTAATGGTAATCAAACCTGAAAGACAGCCCTTATCATCAACCAAAGGCAACTTTTCAATCCGATGTTCTTGCAAAATGCGCTCTGCAGTTCCCAAATCTGTACCAACAGGAGCTGTGACAAGATTCTCACTGGTCATATGACGAGAAATAGGTTGATTGAAGTCAGAAATAAAACGCAAATCACGATTGGTCAGAATACCAACTAACTTACGATTTTCAAGAGTTTCTACAACAGGAACACCACTAATACGGTAACGTCCCATCAATTCATCTGCCTCAGCAATGGTATGCTCAGGTGTTAGGAAAAAAGGATCAATAATAACGCCATTTTCAGAACGTTTAACCTTTCGAACTTCATCAGCCTGTTGCTCGATTGACATATTTTTGTGGATGACTCCAAGACCGCCAGCACGGGCAATAGCGATAGCCATCTGACTCTCTGTAACGGTGTCCATGGCAGCAGTAATGATTGGGATATTCAAAGTCAGATTCTCAGCAAGCTTGGTACTCAAATCAGCATCATTGGGCAGTACATGGCTTTCAGCTGGAATCAGCAGCACATCATCAAAGGTAAAACCTTTTTTCAAAAATTTAGTGTCCCAGTTAGACATCCACAGTTTCCTCTTTTCCTTTTTATTAAACTAATACCCAAAGAGAATCGAAGTTCAGTTTTCTTTGAATAAGAGCTGGTTTTTTTGTTGTTAATATCATACCATTCTATAGGAAATTGTCAATCATTATTACACAAAAAATAAAAACCATCATTTTTGAAACTAAAAACGATAGTTTTTGTGATTTATAATCAATAATGTTCGTTATTTAAAATAATTAATCCCCATCGCAGACTTCACTTCTGAAAGAGTCTGGGCGGCAGTCTGACGGGCCTTATCGCATCCTTCTTGCAGCATCTGATAGACCTGTCCCATGTCTTTAGCAAACTCCACACGACGCTCACGAATCGGACCTAACTCTCGCTCTAGAATTTCTAACAGATAGCGTTTGGTTTTGACATCTCCCAGACCACCTCTTTGATAATGCTCTTTCATTGCAGCAATATCAGCAGCATCTTCTGGGCGGCCAAAAACATCCAAATAATGAAAGACCATATTTCCCTCAATTTTTCCAGGATCTTCCACTCTGATATGATTCGGATCCGTATACATGCCCATAACTTTCTTTTGCAGAATATCCATATCATCTGCCAAATAAATGCCGTTATTGAGAGACTTGGACATCTTAGCATTGCCATCCAAACCAGGTAAACGTCCAGCTGCTTCGTTTTCAGGATAAATCCCTTCCGGTTCTACCAAAACATCTGTCTGATAAGCGTGGTTAAAGGAACGAACAATCTCCCGAGTCTGCTCAATCATAGGCTTTTGATCATGTCCTACTGGTACAAAATTAGCCTTGAAAGCAGTAATATCTGCTGCCTGAGAAATCGGATAAACTAAAAAACCCGTCGGCAAACTTTCACCAAATCCTTTTTGCGCAATCTCAGTCTTGACAGTAGGATTACGCTCAAGACGAGCCAATGACACCAAATTCATGTAATACATTGACAACTCTGCCAACTCAGGAATCTGACTTTGAATAAAAATAGTCACCTTTTTAGGATCCAATCCAGCCGCTAGATAATCCAAAGCTACATTCCCAATGGACTCAACAATTGTCTGAGGGTCCTTTGCATGATCTGTCAAAGCTTGCTGATCAGCCAAAAATACAAACATCTCATATTTACCCTGATCCTGCAAAAGCACGCGGTTCCGTATACTTCCTACATAATGACCAATATGCAATTTTCCTGTCGGACGATCTCCTGTTAAAATAATTGGTTTAGTCATTTATTACTCCTCAATTTATAATGAGTTCATTATATCATTTTCAATGAAAATGAGAAAGAAGTTTCTAGAAAAAAGCGAAAATTCCAGTTTTTACAGCTTGATTGACATCCTTTTACAATATTTGTAAACTTAATTGACAAACTATTCTGGCTGTAAAACCTAAAATTCTTAGTTCATTCTATTCTCCTTTTTTCTTTCTGCTTTGATTTTTTCTTTTTATCTCAAAATTATTTGAAAAAAGTTCTGTTTTCTAGTAAAATGAAGAAGATTATATATATAGGAGAAAGACATTGCTTACAGTATCAGATGTATCACTGCGTTTCAGTGACCGAAAATTGTTTGATGAAGTTAACATCAAATTTACAGAAGGAAATACTTATGGATTGATTGGAGCTAACGGTGCTGGAAAATCAACCTTTTTAAAAATTTTAGCTGGCGATATTGAGCCAACAACAGGCCACATCTCTCTGGGACCAAATGAACGTCTTTCAGTCCTTCGCCAGAACCACTTTGACTATGAAGAAGAACGGGCTATTGATGTTGTCATCATGGGTAATGAGCACCTTTACAACATCATGACGGAAAAAGATGCTATTTATATGAAGCCTGATTTTTCTGATGAAGATGGTGTACGTGCGGCCGAGCTTGAGGGAGAGTTTGCTGAACTAGGTGGCTGGGAAGCTGAAAGTGAAGCTTCTCAATTATTGCAAAATCTCAATATTCCGGAAGATCTTCACTATCAAAATATGAGCGAGCTCTCTAACGGAGACAAGGTTAAAGTACTCTTAGCAAAAGCCCTTTTTGGTAAACCTGATGTCTTACTTCTTGACGAGCCAACTAACGGTTTGGATATTCAGTCTATTACTTGGTTAGAAGACTTTCTTATCGATTTTGACAATACAGTTATTGTTGTATCCCACGACCGTCACTTTTTGAATAAAGTCTGCACTCATATGGCCGACCTTGACTTTGGAAAAATCAAACTCTATGTCGGAAACTATGATTTCTGGAAAGAATCAAGCGAACTAGCGGCTAAGCTTCTAGCTGACCGAAATGCCAAAGCAGAAGAAAAAATCAAGCAACTTCAAGAATTTGTTGCTCGCTTTTCTGCCAATGCTTCAAAATCAAAACAAGCAACTTCTCGTAAAAAGATGCTTGACAAGATTGAGTTAGAAGAAATTGTTCCATCTAGCCGTAAATACCCATTTATCAGCTTTAAAGCAGAACGTGAAATCGGTAATGATCTCTTGACAGTAGAAAACCTTTCTGTCAAGATAGATGGAGAAACTATTCTTGATAATATTAACTTCATTTTACGTCCTGGCGATAAAACAGCTTTGATTGGCCAAAACGATATCCAAACAACTGCTTTGATTCGTGCCTTGATGGGTGATATTGAGTATGAAGGAACTGTCAAGTGGGGTGTCACAACCAGTCAATCTTATCTGCCAAAAGATAACTCTCGTGACTTTGCTGGTGGCGAGTCAATCCTTGACTGGCTACGCCAATTTGCTAGCAAAGAAGAGGATGACAACACCTTCCTTCGAGGATTCCTTGGGCGCATGCTTTTCTCTGGAGATGAGGTTAACAAGTCTGTCAATGTCTTGTCAGGAGGAGAAAAAGTTCGGGTTATGTTATCTAAGTTGATGTTGCTTAAATCCAACGTTTTAGTCTTGGATGATCCAACCAATCACTTAGATTTGGAATCAATCTCCAGCTTAAATGATGGCTTGAAAAATTTCAAAGGATCCATTATTTTTGCCAGTCATGACCATGAATTTATTCAAACCTTAGCCAACCATATCATTGTCCTGTCTAAAAATGGTGTCATTGACCGCATTGACGAAACCTATGATGAATTCTTGGAAAATCAGGAAGTTCAGGCAAAAGTCAAAGAACTTTGGAAAGATTAATCCCTTGTCAATTTACGTTTACAAAGCTTTACAGAGGCATGAAACAACGTTTCTGCCTCTTTCTATATAAGAAATATGAATCACATTAAAGAATATTTTAAAAAAAATTGGCCTTATTTTTGCGCCTTCTTTCTTCCATTTTTCATCATGTTCTTTGTCTACTTGATGTACGGAATTTACTGGAATAGCGAAACGTCTCCCTTGCTTGGTGATGGTTTTCATCAGTATGTCATTTTTGACACCAACCTAAGAAATATCCTTCATGGAACAGATAGTATTTTCTATACTTTCTCTAGTGGACTTGGGCAGAATTTCTATGCTTTATCCAGTTATTATTTAGGTAGCTTCTTATCTCCCTTGGTTTATTTCTTTGATTTGAAATCAATGCCAGATGCCGTCTATCTATTTACCTTAATCAAGTTTGGATTAATTGGACTCTCTACCTTTATCAGCATCAAAGGAATATTCAAAAAGATTCCAGCTTTACTCATCATCACTCTTTCAACTTCATTTTCTTTAATGAGTTTTTCGGTCAGTCAATTAGAAATTAAAACCTGGCTGGATGTGTTTATCCTTGCACCTTTGATTGTGCTAGGTTTACATAGATTGATAACTGGAAAAGGCAGAGTACTATACTTTACAACACTGTCAATTCTCTTCATCCAAAATTATTATTTTGGTTATATGATGGCAATCTTTTTGGTCTTTTGGTACCTTCTTCAATTATCTTGGGATTTCAAAAATAGAATTAAAAGTTTACTTGACTTTACAGTCGTATCTGCTTTAGCAGGTCTGACTAGCCTCATCATGATTCTGCCAACTTACTTAGATATAAGCACTCATGGTGAAACATTAACAAAAGTTTCTTCTTTGTTGACAGAAAAAAGTTGGTTCTTAGATGTGTTTGCTAAAAATTTTATTGGCAGTTTTGATACAACCAAGTATGGTTCTATCCCTATGATTTATATCGGCACCTTCCCCTTGATTCTAGCTATCTTATTTTTCACCTTAAAATCTGTTAAGTTTCACGTGAAACTTTGCTACTTTTTACTCATTGCAATTTTCATAGCTAGTTTTTATCTTCAATATTTAGACTTACTTTGGCAGGGAATGCATGCACCGAACATGTTTCTTCACCGTTATTCTTGGCTATTTTCTCTGGTAGTTATCTATATGGCTGCTGAGACTTTAAATCGTTGGAAAGATGTGAAATTGATGAATGTTGCCATTAGTTTCACTTTGCTCAGCCTTGGATTCATTCTTACTTTTATTCAGAGAAAACATTATGACTTTTTAGGTCCTGAGAATTATATTCTAACATTAGAATTTCTGCTGGCTTATCTCTTGATTAGCTTTGTCTTAGCAAAATCTTCTATTCAACCAAAAATCATTCTCCCTGTCTTGCTCTTCTTTGTTACTTTGAATTGTCGCTTAATTCCTATTATCAAGTTGGAGGAATTTCTAAAGAATGGGTATTTGCCACTCGTTCATCTTATGATAGCCACCTTGACGAGATTGACAAGCTTGTCAATTATTCCAAAAAGGAAAATATTGACTTTTTTAGAACTGAAAGATTGAATCCACAAACGGGAAATGACAGTATGAAATTCAACTACAATGGAATTTCCCAGTTCTCATCTGTTCGAAATACTCAGGCAAGTTCTACTTTAGATAAACTTGGTTTTAAATCAGCAGGAACAAATCTGAATCTCCGTTATCAAAACAACAGTATTTTGATGGATAGTATTTTTGGTGTTCGCTACAATCTATCTGAAACAGATCCTCAAAAATTTGGTTTTCTTCCAGAGAAAACTGAAAAAGAAATGTCTCTCTACCAAAATGATGCTGCACTTGGTTTAGCTTTTCTGACCAATGATGTTTACAAGGATGTCAATTTTACAAATTTGACTTTAGATAATCAGACAGAATTTTTGAATCAATTGACTGGCTTTGATTTTAAATATTATGATAAAGTAGATGCTATAACTACTAATGAAAATGTCAAGCAAATTGGTAACAGAGTGACTGTGGATGTTGACAGAGAACATAATACAAGCTTTGCTAGCGTAGTCTATACTGTCAATGTACCTGCTAACAGTCAACTATATGTTAATGTTGCTGGGATTGATTTTAGTAATGATGATCAGACAGATGTTGACATTACTGTCAATAACTTTACAGAACGTTATACAACTAATAATGTTTTTCCTTTCTTTAATGCTGGCTATTTCAGTCAAAGTCAAACAGTATCTATTCGCTTTACATTCCCAGACAATTCGACAGTTTCTTTTGATACGCCAGAATTTTTTGCCGTTAATACTGAGCAATATCAAAATGTCATTCAAAAATTAAAAGAGCAGCCCGTTTCCACAACTACTGATTTAAACACAGTAAAAACAAACTATAGAGCGGAAAAGGATACTTCATTATTCTTTACCATTCCTTATGATAAGGGATGGTCAGCCACTCTTAACGGGAAGCCTGTCACACTAAAACGAGCTCAAAACGGCTTTATGAAATTAGATGTGAAAAAAGGAGAAGGAAATGTTGTCCTCACTTTCATTCCTAATGGACTGAAAGAAGGTGGCATTGCCTTTATATCTGGCATAATCTTATTTGTTTGCTATAATTTTCTACGTAGGAAACAACAGAGAATGTAAATATATCAAAAAAACAGCTACTTACCAATATAAAAAATAAGGCTCTTCATTAAAATGCTAGTGAAGGCCTTTTTTGAACAAAAAAAAACACTCACTAGGAGTGTCTATAGCTCCGGCAGTAGGACTCGAACCTACGACATCATGATTAACAGTCATGCGCTACTACCAACTGAGCTATGCCGGATAATATAGTCCGTACGGGATTCGAACCCGTGTTACCGCCGTGAAAAGGCGGTGTCTTAACCCCTTGACCAACGGACCATATGGTATGCTCTCTTTCAGAACATATTCCATTATATCAGGTTTTTAAGCTTTGTCAACTCTTTTCCCTTTATTTTCGAAAATATCTTTCAGATATTTCACTCTTAAACGAGTGACCGGACAGCGATGATTTTCGTAAAAAATAATTTCTCGATTTTTCTTGTCATAATCAACAATGTTGCCAATATTAACCAGATAAGATTTATGTGGTGAAAAAAATCGTTTAGATTGCTGATCTTTTTCTTGAATATCTGTTATCGTTCCATAAAACTCCTTGAGAAAATTTTTACCGACAATCCGAAGTTTATGAGAGCTCCCTGTCGTTTCGATATACAAAATATCGTTATAAGGCATTCGAACATCATTGCCACGATAACTATATTCAAAATAATCTACCATATTGGTATTTTCAATTAGTGTACTCTTAGTGTAAAGAATACTGTCTTTGATTCTATTTTTAAAAGCATCATTGTTGATATCTTTATCGATAAAATCAAGTGCTGATACCTTATATTTAAAAGTCATAGTAGCAAATTCAGATTTTGAGGTTACAAAAACTATAATGGCATAAGGATTATGATGACGAATAAATTGAGCTACTTCCAGCCCTTTTGTTTCCTCCCCCTTAATGTCAATATCCAAAAAATAAAGCTGGTTAACGTCTCCATTTTCAATATATTTTTTGAATTCTTTGATTTTTCCTGTAACCTGAACCTGGATGTCAATTCCAAGTTCCTCAGCAATTTCTGCTAATGTCGTTTCCATCCTGACTTGATGAGATACAGTATCCTCTAAAACTAACACTTTCATAAATTCTATCTCCTAATTGTTAAAATCTGTGTAAAATTTCTTGGCTCAATTTGTGTATCAAGAGTGATAAATTCATACCTATCTAAAATTTCCTTGATGTTATTCAATCCATAGCCTCTATTTTCTCCTTTAGTTGAAAATTCCGGCTGATAGAGTTCTTCCAAATCCAATTTTCCTTCTTTACGAGAATTTTGAACAACAAAAATGGTTCTATCATCCAGTTGAACTAGAGAAACATGGACAATTTTTTCCTAGGCTGTCAATGGCACTCTCAATAGCATTATTTAATAAAATACTAGCAATTCTGACCAGATCTAACAACTTGATTGGAAGACGTTCCACTTTATCCTTAACTTCAAAAGTCAGCTGAATCTGATGTTCACGCGCTTGAAAGATTGTCTCAGTCATGACACTCCTTAAAGCTGAATCTCCTACATTATTCAAATCAAAAACTGTATATTTATCTGAACGCAGGTTCAAATTTGCATCAGCCAAGACTTCTTGATAAATGTGCTCAATTTCCTTGATATCTCCAGTTTGAATAGCTACTTGCATACTTGTCAGCATGCTAGCATAATCATGACGAAATCCTTTGATTTCATAGTACAATCTCACAATTTCATCAGTATATTCTTGAAGTCGAAGCTGTTCAGATTCTTTTTGACGCAAACGCTCTTCTTTCTCGTATTTCTCACGGCTGTCCTTGAATGTCACCAAGGTAGAAAGAAAGGCCAAGAAACAAATAGTAGCAATCATACTGCTAAAACTGTTGAAATGCTTTATATTACTAATCCAGTGAGAGAGATTTAAAATCAGCCAATTCATTGCATATAAACTACTAATCATCAGAATCTGAGATTTAAAGAAACTTCTTTTAAGATAATCTATTCTGAAATCAAAAATATCAATAACCTTTACCATAAAGAACAAGGATATTAAGTTGATACATGTCAGAAACAAACCCATGTACTGAGCTACAAAAATCATCTCCTAAAACAGATGAAATAATAACTGAAAAAGAAAGTAGTAGAGCTATCAATTGACAAACATAAAAAAAGAAGGAAAGTAAGAAAGATTGATATTTTTTTAATTTTTTTCAACTCTACAAAAATACCAAACTATAAATAGAGGGAGAAAAAATGACAGCGTATAAGATGGAAATGAGATTTCAAATGAAAACACATGCCCTAAAAAAGCAATTATAAACGGAATTATAATCTCAAGACCAAAGCAAACAGCTACAAAAAAACAAGTATGCTTAATTTTAGTGATTTTTTTGATAAAATCACTAAAAAAATGCAGCTACATTAATAAAAGGATGAACAATTAATCCGATTATTTCAAGTGACATAAATTTCTCCCCTAAACTTTTAAAATTCTTATCTTCCAAAAATCCAATCCCATGGATTTGGAACACCTCTTAAATCCCAAAAGATTTGAACAAGTGAATTGCTATTTGCAGCAATTTGAAAAGAATAGATTTTCATAACTATCTCCTATCTTTTTTTCTTGTAAGTCACCTTACATTTATCATTATAGAAAAATAGAAAGAGTTAGTGACAATTTTCCCTGAAATGTCATTTTTTATCCCCAAAATGACATTATACCAAAAAAAATAGAAGAAAAAACACGAAATATTGTAAAATACTTCGCATTTTTTTACCTTTCTGATCTCAGCAGGATTTGAACCTGCGACCGTTCGCTTAGAAGGCGAATGCTCTATCCAGCTGAGCTATGAGACCAATACCATCTTATTCTATCAGAAAATAGGGTTGCCGTCAAGATTACTTATGATAAGGACTGCCCTGCTGAATCATAAAAGCTCGGTAAATCTGCTCTATTAAAACAAGGCGCATCAGTTGATGGGGTAGAGTTAATTTTCCAAAACTCATGAGAAGATTTGCTCGTTTTTTTACTGCAGGAGACAGACCTAAACTTCCTCCGATAACAAAAGTGATATCAGAAAAGCCACGCACTGTCGCATCCATCATGACCTGACTAAACTTTTCTGACGGAAATTGCTTTCCTTCAATTGCCAAAGCAATAACAAATTCACGCTCATTGATTTTAGCCAGAATTTTATTTCCTTCTTTTTCAAGAATCTGCTGATTTTCTAAATCACTAGCTTTATCAGGTGTTTTTTCATCCGCTAACTCAATCATTTCCACCTCGCAGAATCGATTGAGACGCTTCATGTATTCAGCAATTCCATCCTTTAAATATTTTTCTTTCAGTTTTCCAACTGTTACAAGTTTTATTTTCATAAGTTTATTCTATCATATTCATCTGTACTTCACACTTTATTAACAAGTAAAATTTATCTGGGAATCAGCTAATCTGTGTATTTTCTAATGCCTATCAACAGTTTTTCTAAGTTTTCCACAAGGTGTGGAAAACTTAGAGGATTTAAGTTATAATTAAGTTTGTCTGAATATAATTTCATCAATTGTAATTCAAGGAGGAAAACATGAAAAATTCTTCAAATGCCATCAAAAGGGCTTTATTTCTTTTTGCAGTGTTAATTGTAGGTTTTATCGGCGGAAGTTTAGGAAATTATGTTACTACATTATTAACTTCACGTGTAAAAATGAATGGAAATTCAACAACTAGTGTAACTACTTCATATAAAAACTCTACAGACATTTCAGAAGCTGTGAAAAAGGTTCAAAATGCGGTTGTTTCAGTAATTACTTATGCTGAATCTTCTAGCAGCGTTATCAATGATGAATCTTCCAACGATGAATCACAAATCTCCAGTGAAGGTTCTGGCGTAATTTATAAAAAAGATGGAAAATCAGCCTATCTGGTAACCAACACCCACGTTCTGAACGGATCAACCAATGTAGATATCTTGCTAGCTGATGGAAACAAGGTTCCAGGTGAAGTAGTCGGATCAGATGTTTATTCAGATATCTCTGTCGTTAAAATTAGCTCTGAAAAAGTAACTGATGTCGCTGAATTTGGAGATTCTGGTTCTCTGACAGTTGGTGAAACAGCAATCGCCATCGGAAGCCCTCTTGGAACAGAATACGCTAACTCTGTAACACAAGGAATTATTTCTAGTTTAGGCAGAAACGTTACGTTACAATCTGAAAATGGTGAAAATATTTCAACAACTGCATTGCAAACAGATGCAGCCATTAACCCCGGTAACTCTGGCGGTCCGCTGATTAATATTCAAGGGCAAGTAATTGGCATTACTTCAAGTAAAATTTCGACAAATGGCCAAACCTCTGTTGAAGGGATGGGATTTGCGATTCCATCTAATGATGTCGTAAATATTATCAATCAATTAGAGAAAAATGGAACAGTCACACGTCCTGCTCTAGGAATTCAGATGATGGATTTATCTAATCTGACAACTTCTGATTTTTCTAAATTAAATCTTCCTGCTTCAGTGAAATCAGGTATTCTTGTTCGCTCTGTTCAGCAAGGAATGCCTGCTGATGGCAAACTTCAAAAAAATGATGTCATTACAAAAGTAGATAACACAGATGTGGAATCCACTAGTGACCTTCAGTCTGCTCTCTACAAGCATAGCATTGGAGATGAGGTAGAGATTACTTATTATCGAGATGGTAAATCTCAAACAGTCAAAATCAAACTCACTAAATCAACAAAAGAGTTAAGCTCAAATTAACCTATTTACAAGATTGTCAACACACCTTTACACAATCGTAAAGGTGTGTTATTCTATATACAAATGGAAAACTTTCAATATATTGCACTTAAAGATATTCGAACCAACCCTTATCAGCCTCGTAAAGAGTTCTCACAAAAAAAGATTGAAGAATTAGCGGCATCAATCAAAGAAAATGGTCTCATTCAGCCAATCATTATTCGAAAATCTTCACTTTTTGGTTATGAAATTTTAGCAGGAGAACGGAGATTTAGAGCTGCCTCTTTTCTTGGCCTAGAAACGATCCCAGCTGTCGTCAAAGAATTATCTGATGATGACATGCTGAAACAGGCCATTATCGAAAATCTTCAAAGAGAAGACTTGAATCCTATAGAAGAGGCTGAGTCTTATCAAAATTTGATTGACAAAGGCTTGACACATGATGAAATTGCTAAAATCATGGGAAAATCTAGACCCTATATTAGCAATATTGTCAGACTTTTACAGCTGGCTAAAGAAGTTCGTCAAGCTATCAAGGAAGAAGAGATTTCTCAAGGACATGCTCGCCTACTGGTCCCCTTAAAAGAAGAAGAACAGTTACTATGGCTGGAAAAGATCTGTCGAGAAGATTTATCGGTTCGAGCAGTTGAAAAGCTTCTCCAGCAAAAAAAGAGTCTCAAAAAGAAACCTAATAAAGAACTGTTTGCTAAATCTGAAGAGGAAAAAATTAAAAAAATTCTCGGTCTGAAAGTTTCTATTCAGTTAAAAAGCCAAAGTAAAGGAAAGCTGATTATTCCTTTTGAAAGCGAAGAAGAATATCAAAGAATTATAAACAGTTTTAAATAAAACTGTTATTTTCTTTTTTAAAAATAACAAGATTATCCACTGTTAAATCAATTAGGAAGCCTATTAAAATAAGAAATTTTAACTTTATTCACATTCTGTGGATAACTTCAGCTAACAATGTGAATTCTTTTCCAGTTCTTGTGGAAAACTTTGAACCTTTATGATAAAATAAGATGCGTATGAATCAGAAAATTATAGAAAAGGAGGGAAGTTATGACCAAAGAACAGGATTTTTGGAATCGTATTTTAGAACTGGCTCACGCTCAGCTAAAACAGACAACTTATGATTTCTTTGTTGCTGAAGCCAAGCTTGTCAAAGTTGAAGAAAAACAAGCTATTATTTTCCTAGATAGTCCAGTAAAACAACTATTTTGGGAGCAAAACTTAGTAGGAGTTATTCTTACTGCAGGATTTGAGATTTTTAATGATCAGATTGCTGGAAAGTATATTTTTGAAGAAGAAACTAACATTGATACACCAAAATCTGCAGTAACCAGTCCTCAAATCAGCACTGTTCAGCCAAGCTTGCCACCTATTGATACTGGCTTAAAGTCAAAATATACCTTTGATAATTTTGTTCAGGGAGACGGAAATATCTGGGCTAAAGCTGCTGCCTTAGCGGTATCTGAGAATCTAGCCACAACCTATAATCCTCTTTTTATCTACGGAGGACCTGGCCTGGGCAAACCCATTTATTAAATGCTATTGGCAATCAGATTTTAGAAAATATTCCAGATGCGCGTGTCAAGTATATACCAGCTGAAACCTTTATTAATGACTTCCTCGAACATTTAAGATTGGGAGAGATGGATAGTTTTAAAAAAGTCTATCGTAGTCTAGATCTTCTGCTGATTGATGACATTCAATCTTTGGGAGGAAAAAAAGTTTCAACTCAGGAAGAATTTTTCAACACTTTCAATGCTCTTCACGGAGAAAATAAGCAGATTGTTTTAACCAGCGACCGCAGTCCTGATCATCTGGATAATTTGGAAGAACGTTTGGTAACACGTTTCAAATGGGGATTAACTCAGAATATTACACCGCCGGATTTTGAAACACGAATTGCAATTCTGCGAAACAAAATTGAAGATTTGGATTATATTTTCCCGAATGATACCTTGGAATACCTTGCAGGACAGTTCGATTCCAATGTCCGCGACTTGGAAGGTGCTTTGAATGACATCAGTCTCATCGCTAGAGTTCGTCATCTGAAGGAAATCACTATTGATATCGCTGCAGAAGCTATTCGAGCACGCAAGCAGGATTCAAGCCAGGTAACAGTTATCCCAATTGATAAGATTCAGTCTGAAGTTGGGAAATTCTATGGTGTTAGTGTCAAAGAGATGAAAGGCAGCCGTCGAGTACAAAATATCGTTTTAGCTAGACAGGTAGCTATGTATCTGACTCGTGAGCTGACTGACAACAGTCTGCCTAAAATTGGCCGTGAATTTGGTGGGAAAGATCATACGACTGTTATCCATGCACATGGAAAAATCAAAACCATGATTGAATCAGACGACAATTTGCGTTTAGAAATTGAAAGCATCAAAAATAAAATTAAATAGCGTGTGGAAAACTACAGAATTTTTTCAAAACTTATCCACACTTTGTGAACAAGTCTCAAAACTTGTTAGAATAAGGACCAAGCTATTTTTCCACAGAATTCACATAAACTACTATTACTATTAATCTTATAATCATAAATAAATAAAAAGGAGATCCTATGATTCATTTTTCTATTAATAAAAATCTCTTCTTACAAGCGTTAAATACTACTAAAAGGGCTATCAGCCATAAAAATGCAATTCCTATTCTTTCTACTGTGAAAATTGATGTTACCAAAGAAGGAATCACTTTAATTGGCTCGAATGGCCAAGTGTCGATTGAAAACTTTATTTCTACTCAAAATGAAAATGCAGGCTTGCTTGTCAACTCAACCGGTTCAATTTTATTAGAAGCGACTTTCTTTATTAATGTTGTTTCCAGCCTGCCAGATATTATTTTGGATTTTAAAGAAATTGAACAAAAACAAATCGTTTTGACTAGCGGAAAATCAGAAATTACTCTGAAAGGAAAAGACGCTGACCAGTATCCACGAATCCAGGAAATTTCTGCCAGCAATCCCTTAGTTCTTGAAACAAAAATTCTTAAAGATGTCATTAACGAAACAGCCTTTGCAGCCAGTGTTCAGGAAAGCCGTCCAATTTTAACGGGTGTTCACTTTGTTTTGACAGATAACCGTTCTTTGAAGACTGTTGCGACAGACTCCCACAGAATGAGTCAAAAGAAAATTACTCTGGAGAAAAACGGAGATAATTTCGACGTAGTTATTCCAAGTCGCTCTTTACGCGAATTTACGGCTGTTTTTACCGATGAAATTGAAACGGTAGAGGTTTTCTTTGCTAACAATCAAATTCTTTTCAGAAGCGAAAATATCAGCTTCTACACCCGCCTATTAGAAGGAAATTATCCAGATACAGATCGTTTGATTCCGACTGAATTTACAAGTGTCCTTACTTTTAATACATCTGATTTACGTGCAGCTATGGAACGCGCTCGTCTCTTGTCTAATGCCACACAGAATGGAACAGTTAAACTGGAGATTGCAGGCGGTATTGTCAGTGCCCATGTAAATTCACCAGAGGTCGGCCGTGTTAACGAAGAAATTGATACAGAAAGTGTAACTGGAGAAGATTTGACCATTAGCTTTAATCCAACTTATTTGATTGATGCTTTGAAGGCCATTGACAGTGAAAAAGTAACGATTAGCTTTATCTCATCTGTCCGCCCGTTCACCTTGGTACCGAGTGAAGACACAGAAAACTTTATTCAGCTGATTACACCTGTCAGAACTAATTAAGATGAAAAGCAGTGGGCCAAGTTACAGATTTTTAATTCTTGGTCCTAAGCTCTTTTCATTTACAAAGTATGATAGATGCTTAATATTTCTTCCTGGACTATGATAGTTCCTTGAAAGGAGAAAGAAAATGTATGAAATTGGTCATTTTGTAGAAATGAAAAAGCCCCATGCCTGCACCATAAAAGCGACTGGGAAAGGCGAATCGCTGGGAAATCACAAGGGTTGGTGCAGATATCAAAATCCGTTGCACCAATTGTGAACATCTTGTGATGATGAGTCGTCACGATTTTGAAAGAAAAATGAAGAAAATAATTGATTAGACGAAAACTCATTGTAAATGCTATTGTGGAAAACTGATTTGCATTGCTGAGGATCAGATTTAGATTTTTTCTTATTTTTCAATCAAAAATGGATAGGACCTAGAAAGTCCTATCCATTTTACTTTTATTTAAGATTTTCAAATTTACCGTCTTTAACTTCTTTATAGCCTGCTTTTTCGAGTAATTTAGCAGTTTCTTTGTAACTGATATAATCTGCTTTTTGATTACCAGATGTTTGAAGAAGCTGTTTACTTTGTAGTTCTTCAATATCAGCTTTGCTAAAATCAATTGTCAGTTTTTCAGTTAAATAATCATCTTTGTACTCAATTTTATGAGTTAATCCTTTGATACCCTCAATAGATTTAGCATAGGCTTCTGTCTGCTCTTTAGCAGTGTCTTTTGTCAAGCCAACTGGTTTATAGTAGAAGGTATTGTTTGTTTCGTTTGTAAGCATCTCATCACCTTTGTATTCAACAGTGATGCGACTATCTTGTTTAGTATTTTGGTCAATCAGCTGGAAATAAGCTTTTTTAGGACTGCTGCAGGCAGCTAAAACAAACAAAGCGGAAACCGCAAGGAAGGAAAGAAAAAGTGTTTTGAAAGTATTCTTTTTCATTAGGGACTCCTTTAATAAGAATATTAGCTATATTATAACATTTTTTTCTTCAATTTATTTTACATTTCTGTAAAGAAAGCTAGAAAAAATAACTAAAATCGGCTGTTTAGGATAAGGATTTATGGTATAATGGTTTGGATTGAAAAGATGAATGGAGAAGATAAGAATGGCTTTGACAGCAGGAATCGTTGGTTTACCCAATGTTGGTAAGTCGACTTTATTTAATGCAATTACAAAAGCAGGTGCAGAAGCAGCTAATTACCCTTTTGCGACAATTGATCCAAATGTCGGGCGGGTAGAAGTTCCGGATGCACGTTTGGATAAATTAACAGAACTCATCAAACCACAGAAGAAAGTTCCAACAACCTTCGAATTTACTGACATTGCTGGAATTGTGAAAGGTGCTTCAAAAGGAGAAGGACTAGGGAATAAATTCTTAGCCAATATCCGCGAAGTAGATGCTATCGTTCATGTAGTACGTGCCTTTGATGATGAAAATGTCATGCGGGAACAGGGCCGTGAGTCTGAATTTGTAGATCCAATGGCAGATATTGAGACCATTAATCTAGAATTGATTTTAGCAGACTTAGAAAGTATTAATAAACGTTATGCGCGTGTAGAGAAGATGGCTCGTACCCAAAAAGATAAGGATTCAGTGGCAGAATTTAATGTTTTACAGAAAATTAAGCCTGTCCTGGAAGATGGTCTGTCAGCTCGTACAATTGAATTCACAGAAGAAGAGCAAAAAATCGTCAAAGGACTCTTTCTTTTAACGACTAAGCCAGTTCTCTATGTGGCCAATGTCAGTGAAGATGAGGTGGCCAATCCAGATAATATTGACTATGTGAAGCAGATTCGTGAATTTGCAGCTACAGAAATGCTGAAGTTGTTGCCATTTCAGCGCGTGCAGAGGAAGAAATTTCTGAATTGGACGACGAAGATAAGTCAGAATTTCTGGAAGCTATCGGCTTGACAGAATCAGGTGTGGATAAACTGACCAGAGCAGCTTATCATCTGTTGGGACTTGGAACCTACTTTACAGCTGGTGAAAAGGAAGTACGTGCTTGGACCTTTAAGCGTGGAATGAAAGCTCCGCAAGCAGCTGGCATTATTCACTCAGACTTTGAAAAGGGCTTTATTCGAGCAGTCACTATGTCCTATGATGACCTAGTGAACTATGGCAGCGAAAAAGCAGTTAAAGAGGCTGGACGTTTGCGCGAAGAAGGAAAAGAATATATCGTTCAAGATGGCGATATTATGGAATTTAGATTTAATGTGTAAAGTATTTGTAAAGTCTAAAAATTCTAGGTTGGAAATTTTTTTCCAGCCCTTTTGGCTTTTATAAAGGAGAAAAATGGTAAAGTTAATAGTTGGCCTGGGAAATCCAGGAGAAAAATATACTGAAACCAAACATAATGTTGGTTTTATGTTGGTTGACAAAATGTGTAAAGAACTTGACTTGAAATTTACAACTGATAAAATCTTTCAAGCAGAAGTTGCTTCTGCTTTTCTAAATGGTGAAAAAATCTATTTTGTCAAACCAACTACATTTATGAATGAGAGCGGAAAGGCTGTTCAAGCTTTACTGGCATACTATGGTTTAGATATAGAGGATTTATTGGTCATCTATGATGATTTGGATATGGAAGTTGGTAAGATTCGTTTGCGCAGCAAGGGTTCAGCTGGCGGCCATAACGGCATTAAATCTATTATCAAACACATTGGAAGTCAAGAATTTAAACGGATAAAGATAGGTATTGGCCGTCCAAAAGAAGGCATGACAGTGGTCCACCACGTTCTAGGAAAATTTGATAAAGATGATTATATAATGATTCTGAATACTCTTGATAAGGTTGACAATGCTGTAAATTATTATTTACAGTCAGGCAATTTTGAACAAGCAATGCAGAAGTATAATGGATAATAAAATGAACTTGATTGATTTATTTTGTCAAAACCAGCAAATTTCAGATTGGAAGAAAAATCTCCATAAAAGCAGCAGACAGTTGATAATGGGATTGTCTGCATCAACAAAAGCGATTACTATAGCGGCTGGATTAGAAGAAGCTGATAAAATCCTTGTGCTGACTTCTAGTCAAAATGAAGCAGATCGTTTGGCTAGTGATTTGATTTCTTTGCTGGGAGAAGACAAGGTCTATATGTTCTTAGCAGATGATACTCCTATAGCAGAATTTGTTTTTGCTTCACAGGAAAAAATATTTTCAAGATTAGATGCTCTAAACTTTTTAATAGACCATCAAAAGTCTGGAATTCTAGTTACTAATGTCGCAGCTAGCAAATTACTCTTGCCTGATCCCATTGATTTTAAACAAGCAACATAAATCTGACAGTTGGACAAGAATATGACCTAAATAATCTTGTAAAGATGCTGTCAAGATCAGGATACAAGAAGGTGTCTCAAGTTTTAAGTCAGGGAGAATATAGTCTAAGAGGAGATATCTTAGACATTTTTGAGCGATCAGCAGATGCTCCCTATCGACTGGAGTTTTTTGGAGATGAAATTGATGGTATTCGGATTTTCAATCCAGAAAATCAAACTTCAATTGAGAACATAGAAAGTATTTTGATTAAACCTGCTTCTGATATCCTGCTTTCTGAGAAAGATTATGCTAGAGGACGAGAAAATCTGGAAGTAATTTTAGAAAAAGCTGTTGATCCTGCTTTGAAATCTTATTTAGAAGAGTTACTAATCAGTGCCAAAGAGAAGTTTCATCATGCAGATATTCGTAAATTCCTTTCCTATTTTTATCAGAAAGAGTGGACTATTTTAGACTATTTACCTGTTCATAGCCCTGTGTTTTTTGATGATTTTCAAAAAATTGTGGATCGACATGCTCAATTTGAACTGGAAACAGCTGGCTTATTGACAGATGATTTACAAAATTGTAAAGCTTTATCAAGCCAGAAATATTTTGCAGATAAATACCAAGATTATCGTCAATATAAACCAGCAACCTTCTTTTCAAGCTTTCAAAAAGGTTTGGGAAATTTGAAATTTGATGCTTTGTATCAATTCAATCAGTATCCAATGCAAGAATTTTTCAGTCAGTTTCCCTTGCTCAAGGAAGAAATTAATCGTTATAAAAATCTGGCTATACAATAATCTTACAAGCAAATTCTTCGGCAGGTTTACAAAGTTTAAATAAAAATTTACAGGAATATGATATTCATTTAGACTATATAAAAGAAGCTGAGATTCACAAAAATGCAGTTCAGCTTATAGAAGGAAATCTTGTTCAGGGCTTTAATTTCGTAGATGAGAAAATTGTTCTTATTACAGAGTACGAAATTATTCACAAGAAAATAAAACGAAAAATCCGGCGTCAGAATATCTCCAATGCTGAACGACTGAAAGATTATAATGAGCTAGAAAAAGGGGATTATGTTGTCCATAATATTCATGGGATAGGACGTTATCTGGGGATAGAAACGATTGAAATATCTGGTGTCCACCGTGATTATCTGACGATTCAATATCAAAATTCTGATCGTATTTCGATTCCAGTTGACCAGATTGATCTCCTATCAAAGTATGTTGCCAGTGATGGAAAAACACCTAAGGTAAATAAGCTAAATGACGGTCGTTTCCAGAAGAGTAAGCAAAAAGTTCAGCATCAGGTTCAGGATATTGCGGATGATTTGATTAAACTATATGCTGAACGCAGCCAGCTAAAAGGCTTTGCTTTCTCAGCGGATGATTCCAATCAAGAGGAATTTGATAATGATTTTCCTTATGTTGAAACAGAGGACCAGCTAAGAAGTATTCAGGAAGTGAAGAAGGATATGGAAAGCAGCCGTCCGATGGACCGCCTCTTAGTTGGTGATGTGGGCTTTGGGAAAACAGAAGTAGCTATGCGGGCTGCTTTTAAGGCTGTCAATAATCATAAACAAGTAGCTGTATTAGTGCCAACAACGGTTTTAGCCCAGCAGCACTATACTAACTTTAAAGAACGCTTTAATGATTTTGCGGTCAATGTCGAGGTACTCAGCCGTTTCAGGAGTAAGGCAGAACAAAAAAAGACTCTGGAGAAGCTGCAGAAGGGACAAGTTGACATTATCATTGGAACCCACCGACTCTTATCCAAAGATGTAGAATTTGCAGATTTAGGTTTGATCATCATTGATGAAGAGCAGCGTTTTGGAGTTAAGCATAAGGAAACATTAAAGGAATTGAAAAAGAAAGTTGATGTCCTGACCCTGACAGCAACTCCTATTCCTCGAACTCTTCATATGTCTATGCTGGGTATCCGAGATTTGTCAGTCATTGAGACCCCGCCAACCAATCGCTATCCTGTTCAGACCTATGTTTTAGAAAGTAATCCTACAGTGATTCGAGAAGCTGTCTTACGTGAAATAGACCGAGGTGGACAGGTTTACTACCTTTACAACAAGGTTGACACAATTGAGCAGAAAGTTGCAGAGTTAAGAGAGTTAATTCCAGAAGCTTCTATAGGCTATGTTCATGGCCAAATGAGTGAGATTCGTTTAGAAATACGTTACTGGATTTCATCAATGGAGAATACGATATTTTGGTGACCACTACCATTATTGAAACTGGAGTTGATATCCCCAATGCCAATACTTTGTTTGTAGAAAATGCTGACCATATGGGGCTGTCAACCTTGTATCAACTTCGTGGACGGGTTGGCCGCAGCAATCGGATTGCCTACGCTTATCTGATGTACAGACCAGATAAAATTCTGACAGAAGTTTCTGAAAAGCGTCTAGAGGCTATTAAAGGATTTACAGAGTTAGGTTCTGGATTTAAGATTGCTATGCGAGATTTGTCTATTCGAGGTGCTGGAAATATCCTAGGAAGTATGCAATCTGGCTTTATTGATTCTGTTGGTTTTGAAATGTATTCACAACTTTTAGAAGAAGCTATTGCTAAAAAGCAGGGTAGAGAAAACAAGCGTCAAAAAAGCAATGCAGAACTTAATCTGCAGATTGATGCCTATCTTCCTAGTGACTATATTTCTGATGAAAGACAGAAGATTGAAATTTACAAGAGAATTCGTGAGATTGACAGTCGTGTAAACTATGAAAATTTACAGGATGAATTGATTGATCGTTTTGGGGAGTATCCTGATGTTGTAGCCTATTTGTTGGAGATTGGACTTGCTAAGTCTTATTTAGATCAGGCATTTGTAAAGTCAGTGGAACGCCAGCAGAATGCAGTAATTATTCATTTTGAGAAAATTTCGCAGCAGCTTTATCTGACGCAGGACTATTTGAAGCACTTTCGATGACGAATTTAAAGGCTCGAATTGGCGAAAAAAATGGCTTGATTGAAGTGATTTTTGATGTGAAGAACAAAAAAGATTATGAGATTTTAGAAGGTCTGGTTAATTTTGGAGAAAAGATGCTGGAAATTAAACAGCGCAAGGCAGAATAAAGGTTACAATTCAGTGAATTTTGGCTTTTTAAGCTCTATTTTTCTCAAAAAATGGTAGAATAATAAATTAAGAGAAAATGAGGTAATAGGATGAGATTAGATAAATATTTGAAAGTGTCACGGATTATCAAGCGACGTCCAGTGGCTAAAGAAGTAGCTGACAAGGGTCGGATAAAGGTGAATGGTATCTTGGCCAAGAGCTCAACAGATTTGAAAGTGGATGACTTGGTTGAAGTACGCTTTGGTAATAAACTCCTGACTGTAAAGGTTCTGGAGATGAAAGACAGTACTAAAAAAGAAGATGCAGCTAAAATGTACGAAATTGTTAGTGAAACAAGGATAGAAGAAGATGCCTAAAAATATCGTCCAACTTAATAATCGTTTTATACAAGATGAAAATCAGCGCCGCAGATATGTGGATCAGGAACGGCGGAAACGCAACCGTTTTATGGGCTGGGTTCTGATTTTGGTGATCCTCTTATTTATTCTACCTACCTATAATTTATATCAGAGTTATCAAACCTTGCTGCAGCGTCGTGAACAGTATTCTAAACTCCAGGAGAAATATCAGACGCTCAGCGAAGAAAAGGTCTATCAATCTGATATAGCAGCCAAGTTAAAAGATGATAGCTATGCGGCCAAGTATGCACGCGCTAAATACTCTTTTTCAAAAGAGGGTGAGTACATTTATACCATCCCAGATTTATTACCACAGTAGTTATGGAAGATTTATTAAAAACAATTGAGCAGTTCTTGACCTTTTCAGATGAGAAATTAGAAGAACTGTCTGAAAAAAATCAAGCTTTGAAACTTCAAGAAAATCAAGAGGAAAGGGGAAAACATGCGTAAGTTTTTGTTACTGATATTTTTGCTGCCAGCTTTATTTAGCAGCATCACCGTTATTAGTACCGAAAAAGATTTCGTATTAGATGAGGAAGAAAAATATCATTTTACAAGCACTACGTATGGACGCTATTATGACAGCATCCCGACAAATCCTAATGTTTATGAAGAAATTCCTACATTTACAGATTCTACTCTGAGTAAGACTGCTGGAAAGCTAGTTCCAGACCAGCCTATCCAGATAACAGGATTTTATGTAAATGAAGAAGGAATTCCGATTTTTAAGCTAAAAAACGGACAGTTTGTGATAGCAGACAAAAACACAATTTACGAAGATACTGTCCAGTCAATCGAAGATATCCATCAAGAAATGTGGTTGAAACCTGGCTTCATTCTTTATGATAAAGCCAATATCAACGGAGCCAAAAAAGTCAATACAACATTAGCTCCATATACAAAAGTAACCATTGTTCAAATTGTCCAGACTGTCAAAGGAACTTATGCCCAGGTTGAAGGACAGGGCTGGGTTTCTATGGAATTTTTGGATGAGACTGATAATCGAATGGACAAGGTTCAAGAAATTCTGAACAGTAAGTATAACAAGGCGGACTATTCTATTTATGTGAAACAGCTGGACACAGGCAAAGAAGCAGGTATCAATCAAGATCAAGAGATGTATTCGGCCAGTGTGACCAAACTGCCTTATCTTTACTATGTGCAGGAACAGCTGAATCAGAAAAAAATTTCCTTAGATCAGAAGTTCAAGTATATTGGAGCAGTTAATGATTTTGCAGGTGCTTACGAACCAGAAGGAAGTGGCAGCATTGAGAAGTCAGCTGATGACAAGGAATATTCAGTTCAGGATTTGATAAATCGAGTGGCCAAAGAATCAGATAATGTCGCCCACAATATCTTAGGCTATTATGCGACCAATCAATCTGATAAAAATTTTCAGCAAACTATCAACAAAATAGCTGGAAAGAAATGGGATGTGGAAGAAAGACAAGCATCTTCACGAATGGCTGGAAATGTTTTGGAAGCTATCTATGAGCAAAATGGCATGATTATCGATGCCTTGTCTCAGACAAATTACGATAATCAGCGGATTTCTAAAAATATCGATGCTAAAGTAGCTCATAAAATTGGTGACGCCTATGACTTTAAGCACGATGCTGCGATTGTCTATACAGATTCTCCTTTTATCATTGTCATTTTTACTAATAATTCAACCTACGATAATATTTCCCAAATAGCAGACGATGTCTATGGAGTCCTGAAATGATTAAGCAAGAATTTCTTAAAAAAATGCAGGAGAAAAAGTATTTCCAAGACCATCAAAAAATTTTGGTTGCTGTATCAGGTGGACTGGATTCTATGACGCTGCTGCAGTTGTTGATTGATTCTCAAAAAGAACTGGCTATCGAGCTTGCGATTGCTCATGTCAATCACAAACAGCGGCCAGAGTCAGATCAAGAAGAAAAGGCATTAGTAAAAATTGCGGAACAGCTTGGTGTAAAGATTTTTACATCAATTTTTTCTGGTAATTTTTCAGAAAATGCTGCTCGGCAGTTTCGTTATGATTTTTTCGGGAAAGTGATGCAGGAGGGGCACTATACAGCTTTGGTAACTGCCCACCATGCAGATGACCAAGCTGAGACTGTTTTTATGCGGCTGCTGCGTGGAGCTAGACTTCGTCATCTGTCCGGCATGAAAGCTGTCCAGTCTTTTGCTTGCGGGGAGCTGATTCGTCCTTTGCTTACTTTTCATAAGTCAGACTTTCCAGATATTCAGCATTTTGAAGATAGCAGTAATTTTCAAAATAACTATCTCAGAAATCGAATTCGCAATCTTTATCTGCCGGATCTAGAAAAAGAAAATCCACAATTTAAGGATTCTTTGCGGTATCTGGGAAAGGAAATCGAAGATTGGCAGACCGCTTTGTCTTACTTGACCAGAGATTTAGATATAGAAAATGTCCAAGTTTTTCATCAGCAAATCCCTCAGGTTCAACGTTTTCTATTGCAGAACTATCTCGAAAACTTTCCTGGTCTGAATCTGAGCAAGCAGCAGTTTGAGGAGGTTTTGAACATCCTGCGGACTAAGGCCAATTATCAGCATATTTTGAAAAAAGACTATGAGCTTGTTAAAGATTACCAGCGTTTTGAAATTAAAAAAATCAGTCGTAAGCCCGATTTAAAAATGGATTCAATTTTGTTAGAATTTGAGAATCTGATTGAGTTTGGGCATTATCGATTTTCATTCGGCCTTCCTTTGAGTGGTGAAAATATCCAGAAAATTTTTGTTTCGCGTGAAACTTCGCTGACACTCCGCTTCCGAAAAGAGGGGGACAGTATTTTGCTGAATGGTCATCACAAAAAGCTTCGTCGTCTTTTTATTGATAAGAAGGCTTCCTTTGAAGAACGGAATTCATCTGTAATCGTGGAACAAAATCATCAAATTTTAGCAATCTTAAATATTGCTATCAGTGATTTGAGTAAGGCATTAAAAAATGATATAATGAGTACTGTACTTTATATTCAGAAAATAGATGGGTAAAATTATGCTAGAACAAGATATCAAAAAAATATTGATTTCCCATGATGAAATCGTGGATGCTGCAAAAAAGCTTGGTCAGCAATTAACCAAAGACTACCAAGGTAAGAATCCAATTTTTGTTGGAATCTTAAAAGGTTCCGTGCCTTTTATGGCTGAGCTAATCAAGCATATTGATACACATATTGAGCTTGATTTTATGTTGGTTTCTAGCTACCATGGTGGTACTGCTAGCTCAGGTGTCATTAATGTTATTAAGGACATTGATCAAGACATCACAGGACGTGATATCCTATTTGTTGAGGATATTATTGATACTGGTCAGACTTTGAAAAATCTGTGCAATTTGTTTAAGGAAAGAAATGCTGCATCAGTAAAAATTGCTACACTTTTGGATAAGCCAGAAGGCCGTGTTGTTGAAATCGATGCAGATTATACATGTTTCACAATTCCAAATGAATTTGTTGTTGGATATGGGTTAGATTACAATGAAAACTATCGTAATATTCCATATATTGGTATTTTGAAAGAAGAAGTTTATACAAAATAAAGGTTTACTATTAATAGATGAAAAATAAGCAAAATAATGGTTTTATAAAAAATCCATTTCTCTATATTCTGATTATTGTTGTCCTAGTGACAGGATTTCAGTATTTCTTTTCAGGAGATACTGGCGGTCGCAGTCAGCAAATCAATTACACAGAATTAGTGAAGAAAATTAAGGAAAATAATGTCACAGAGATGAGCTACCAGCCAAATGGCAGCGTCGTTGAGATTTCAGGTACTTACAAAACACCTCAGGAATCGAAAGAAGATACAGGGATTTTATTTTTCACTCCAAACGTTTCTAAAGTAGAGAGATTTACAAGTATTATTTTACCGTCAGATATTACAATTTCTGATTTACAAAAATTAGCTTCTGAGCATAACACTGAAATCAGCATAAAGCGCGAAAGTTCAAGCGGAATGTGGATTACAATCCTCACTTCCATCGTTCCTTTTGTGATTGTCATCTTCTTCTTTATGTCCATGATGAATCAAGGTGGCGGCGGTGGTGCTCGCGGTGCCATGAATTTCGGCCGCAATAAAGCGCGTGCTGCTAACAAAGAAGATATTAAGGTTCGTTTCTCAGATGTAGCTGGTGCCGAAGAAGAAAAACAAGAACTTGTAGAAGTTGTTGAGTTTTTGAAAGATCGGAAACGTTACACCAAACTAGGTGCTCGTATTCCTGCCGGTGTCCTTCTAGAAGGCCCTCCAGGAACTGGTAAAACCTTACTTGCTAAGGCAGTTGCTGGGGAAGCTGGAGTTCCTTTCTTCAGTATTTCAGGTTCTGATTTTGTAGAAATGTTTGTTGGGGTCGGAGCAAGCCGTGTCCGTTCTTTGTTTGAAGATGCGAAAAAAGCAGCCCCTGCCATTATCTTTATCGATGAAATCGATGCAGTCGGTCGTCAACGTGGTGTTGGCCTTGGCGGTGGTAACGATGAGCGGGAGCAAACCCTCAATCAGCTCTTGATTGAAATGGATGGTTTCGAGGGCAATGAAGGAATCATTATCATTGCGGCTACTAACCGTTCGGATGTATTAGATCCAGCCTTGCTGCGTGCTGGCCGTTTTGACAGAAAAGTCTTGGTCGGTCGTCCTGATGTTAAAGGTCGGGAAGCCATTCTTCGTGTTCATGCTAAGAATAAGCCGCTGGCTAAAAATGTTGATTTGAAACTAGTTGCTCAGCAGACACCAGGTTTTGTTGGTGCTGATTTGGAAAATGTCTTGAATGAAGCTGCTTGGTTGCTGCCCGTCGTAACAAGAAAGTCATTGATGCCGATGATATTGATGAAGCAGAAGACCGGGTAATCGCAGGACCTTCTAAGAAAGATAAGACTGTTTCTGAGCGTGATCGTCAAATGGTTGCTTATCATGAAGCCGGACACACTATTGTTGGTTTGGTTCTATCAAATGCGCGCGTCGTACATAAGGTAACCATCGTACCTCGTGGACGCGCTGGCGGCTATATGATTGCCCTGCCAAAGGAAGACCAAATGCTTCTATCTAAAGAAGACATGAAAGAGCAATTAGCTGGTCTTATGGGTGGCCGTGTGGCTGAAGAGATTATCTTTAATGTTCAGACAACGGGTGCTTCTAATGACTTTGAACAGGCAACTCAGATGGCTCGCAGTATGGTAACGGAATATGGAATGAGCGAAAAACTTGGTCCAGTTCAATACGAAGGAAACCATGCCATGTTTGGTGCAGCCAGTCCTCAAAAATCAATTTCAGAACAGACTGCATATGAGATTGACGAAGAGGTAAGAGAACTTCTTAATGAAGCTCGTAACAAAGCTGCAGAGATTATCCAGTCCCATCGTGAAACTCATAAATTAATTGCTGAAGCACTTCTTAAATATGAAACTTTGGATAGTAATCAGATTAAATCATTGTATGAAACTGGCAAAATGCCGGAAGAGTCTGAACTTGAATTAGATAAAGAAGCTCATGCACTTTCTTATGATGAAATTAAAACGAAAATGGAAGAAAAAAGTTCCGAGTAAAAGAAGTTGGAGAAACTCCAACTTTTTTTCTCTTTTTCTGAAATAATTATTGACAAAGGAAGAAAGCTGATATAATGGAATATGTTCTGCAGAAGGACAAGAAATGGTCCGTTGGTCAAGGGGTTAAGACACCGCCTTTTCACGGCGGTAACACGGGTTCGAATCCCGTACGGACTATATAATCCGCCATAGCTCAGTTGGTAGTAGCGCATGACTGTTAATCATGATGTCGTAGGTTCGAGTCCTACTGGCGGAGCTAGGTTTAAAAAATCAAATGTGTAAGCATTTGATTTTTTTCTTGCTTTCATACTTCGCACAATCCTCCCAAATGACTAAATATGTGCCTGAAATGACTTAAAAACAATTATTAGAGTCAGAAGAGTTCCAAAACAATGCTTTTTAGAAGAAAGAGCTCACCTTGCTTTCTATTTACAGTAGAATTAAGTCAAGTAAAATTTAAGGAGGAACTATGGATTTTAGAGCTACTTATGAGAAGGTGAAATGGATAGTTTGGAAGTGTAAGAAAGATTACTATATACACTTGTGGGAACATAGCGATTGGGAGCAAGAAGGGATGTTAGTTTTATACGAACTTCTGCTTAAAGAAAAAGGAATTGAAAACGATGAGGAAAAACTCTATCGTTATTTCAAAACAAAATTCAGAAATCATATACATGATAAAATTCGTAAACAAGAAAGCCAAAAGCGCAAATTTGACCGCCAGCCTTATGAAGAAGTGAGCGAGATTGGACATCGACTAAAATCAAAAGAGTTGTTTCTAGATGAGTTAGTTGCCTTCAGAGAAGCGATTGACAATTATAAAAGAACTCTTGATGATGTTGGATTGGATAATTATCAGAGACTGATGAGCAATGAACGCTTTAAAGGAAGAAGAGCTATGCTCAAAGATTTGAAAAATCATTTAAAAGATTTTCAAGACAATACGATTTTATAATGAATAAACTTGATGACTCTCAATCTGTTTTACTAGAACAGGTTCGAGCATCAAGTTTTTTTATTAAATAAAAAAATAAAAAAATTTAGAAAAAGGTATTGACAGG